>Ga0114925_10002087_pt1 | contig 10103 bp, 14 predicted proteins | sample SumtaG_2_FD_87287 | JGI IMG/M metagenome (GOLD analysis project Ga0114925, IMG submission 87287) | Deep subsurface microbial communities from Indian Ocean to uncover new lineages of life (NeLLi) - Sumatra_00607 metaG | ecosystem: Environmental > Aquatic > Marine > Oceanic > Sediment | place...
AGGAGGGATTTCTGCGGAATATCTTAGGGGTGTGGGAAAGATTGGCGAGAAGCTGATAATCATGCTCAATATTGACAAGATCCTCACAGTGGATGAGAAGATTGATCTTAAAAAAATGGAAGAGTCTTTAAAGCGCTCAAATACTACCAAAAAAAGCTCTCAACGCAAAATAGCGTGATACAGAAAGAGGAAAAGCTAAAGCGCATAAAATAACAGATTCACAAGGAGAGGAGAAGATGAACGGAAATATATTAGAAAAAATAAAAGATAAGATACTTGATAATAAGGATGAAATCCTTGAAACAATCGAAAGGGGAAAAGAGTATATAGTAGCAGAAATGGACAGTGAAAAGGTACTGGGAGATATTGTCGATCAGGCTAATAGTGTATATGAAACACAGATCTGCAATTTACTCAACGGAAAGGAATTGGAGAGGCTGCTAAAAATTGATCAAGCAATTAAAAGGATTGAAGAGGGTGTATATGGGATATGTGTAATGTGTGGAAGGGAGATTGAAGAAAAGAGGCTTTTTGCAATCCCGGAGACAAATAAGTGTGTTGTGTGTAAATCGGCAGAAGAAACGAAAAAATTATAGCTTTATTCCTGTTCCATTTAAAGAAATCAATAATTTTTATTGACTTTCCTTTTTTTTCATGTTAATAGAATATTACAGGCAGGGATTATTCATTTGAATAGCCTGAAGCCTGCATAAAAAAGTTAAAACTGCAATATTATGGGTTGCTTGGATCAGTTCAGACCGAGACAACCGGGAGAGAGAAGCGAAGAGGAAATCAATATTCACTGCCAAAAGGAAGCCACCTCCTTTGGAGGTGGTATATAATATTTCTAAAAAGATTAATTCAAAGGCTATGCCTTTAAAAGCCTTTTGGCTTGGAACCCACCACCTGCTTTGCAGGTGGTGGGTTACTCAAATCTCCTTCCGTTTATCCTGCACGTTTTCATTCCGGCAACCATTATATCAAACATAATATAAAGGCCAATTCTGCACAAGAAGACAGGCAGACACTGTATATCATATATAGAGAGTAATAAAGTTGACAGAACCCGAAAAATCTTTAATCCGAATTAGCGATTTGCATTATACATACCAGGAAGACAGCAGGGCAACCAGGATGCCTGCTTATGCATTGCAGGGAATTGACCTCGTTATTAATAAAGGGGAATATGTAGCAGTAGTCGGTGCAAATGGCTCAGGTAAAACTACTCTCCTGAGACATCTGAACGCCCTTCTCATTCCAACCATGGGTGATGTCCTGATTTCAGAATGGAACACCAGGGATTCTTTGCACATTCGGGATATCCGGAGCACTGTCGGAATGGTATTTCAGGCGCCTGATACACAAATAATTGCAACAGTTGTTGAGGAGGATGTTGCCTTTGGCCCTGAAAACCTTGGCGTTCCTGAAAATGAACTGCAGGATCGCATTGACTGGGCTCTCGAAGCTGTTGGGCTTGAGGATTTAAGGAAGCGGCCCTCCAATCTTCTCTCCGCAGGTCAGAAGCAGCTTCTGGCAATTGCTTCAACACTTTCGATGAAGCCGAGATGCCTTGTTCTTGATGAAGCAACATCTATGCTGGACCCCGCATCCCGCTTACGGTTCATTAATATAGTGGGGAGGTTGCATCAGCAGGGGATAACAATTGTCACAGCAACCCACAACATGGATGAAGCAGCCATTGCACAGCGCATAATAGTACTTTCAGAAGGCCGGATAAGCACCCAGGGGGGTGCAAGCGCTGTATTTGCTCAGGATAAATTATTGAAAGACCTTAAACTTGATTTGCCTTCCACGGTAATGCTTGCAAATAAGATTAGAAAATATTTGAATGATTTTCCCTGTGATGCATTAACTGTTCCTGAGCTGGTGAATACCGTAGTTCTGTATCTGGGACAGAAAAGGGGCAGCATCAAATGATTCTCTCTGAAATGCCGGTCATTGAGGTAAAAAATTTGTCTCATACCTACCTGCCTGGAACACCGCTGGAAGTAGTATCTCTTAAAAATGTTAATCTGCAGTTGTTTAAAAATGAGACAGTAGGAATAATCGGACCGGCCGGATCAGGAAAATCAACGCTTCTTCACCACCTGAACGGTCTGCTGCGTCCAATGCATGGTGATGTGCAAATTAAGGGTATTTCTGTTTCAGGCTGGTCCGGGGATATTCGTGTAATGCGCCAGAAGATAGGCCTGGTTTTTCAAAACCCTGAGAATCAGTTGTTTAAACAGTATGCAGGAGATGATGTGGCTTTTGGGCCCCGAAATATGAATCTGTCACAGAAAGAAGTACGAAAACGTGTTAGGAATGCAATGAAAATGGTTGGACTGCCTTTTTCTTACAAAGACCGCTTAACCGCGGGGCTCAGCCTGGGAGAAAAAAGACGCCTTGCGCTGGCTGGGGTACTTGCAATGGAGCCACAGGTACTCGTGCTGGATGAACCAACAGCGAGTCTTGATCCGGAAGGCAGGCGTGAGCTGCTTGGTATCCTCTCAGGGTGGAGGTCTGAGGGTGAAAAAGCAATTGTTATAGCTTCCCATAATATGGAGGATATTGTGGATTTATCCAGCCGTGTATATGTACTTGTAAGCGGAAAAATTCTCCTGCATGGGGCAACCAGGGAGGTCTTTTCTCATTACGATTTACTGGTTCAAAATAGCTTATCTGTTCCTGCTGCTGCAGAAGTTGTCTTTAAGCTGGCCAGGCGCGGGTACTCAGTGTCGACTGATGTGCTGAACATTGAAGAAGCAGCAAGAGAAATTAAGGGGCTATTTCATGCCTGAAAAATCAGAGTTCGAACTCTTTGTAAAATTAAGTATTGGGCAGTATATGCCAACCGGCTCAGTAATACACCGGCTGGATCCACGAGTGAAATTGCTTCTGGGGATTTTGCTTATTGGTGCATGTATCAGCAGCAGCAGCCTGATTGCGCTTATGGTTCTTTTTTTAGCTGTCATCTTGGGATTATTATTAACACGTGTCCGGCTTCGCCTCGCTTTTACTGCATTAAGGCATATGATAATCTTTTTACTGGTCCTGGCACTGATACAGGTTTTTGCTGTACCACAGCTCAGGGAAGGTGCAGTTGTAATCTGGCATCGGAGTATTTTTAAAGTGACTGACCGGAGTATTATCTCAGGGATACTGCTGGTCCTGAGATTTGCTGTGATTGTTTTAGGATTAAGTTTGTTTTCCTTTTCTACAAGTACGACAGAGCTTATGCATGGTATCGAGCATCTTTTACGGCCTTTTCAGAAGATCAGGTTCCCGGCTCATGAACTTGCGCTCACTGTAAATATTTCAATACGTTTTCTTCCCATATTGATTGGTGAAGCTGAATGGCTTATGAAGGCGCAGGCCTCACGTGGAGCTGATTTTGGGCGTGGTAAGCGGAATTTTATCAGGCGGATCAGAAAAACGCTGCCGCTGTTTGTTCCACTTTTTATCATCAGCCTGAAACATGCACAGAACCTGATTGAGGCAATGGAATCACGCTGTTACATGGGAGGAGAGGGCCGTACACATTTGATTCGTCTTCATGCAGAATTGCGTGATTATTTTGCATTTTTTCTCAGTATAGCTGTTGTTTCTGCAGCTTTATTTCTGAGTTTTGCTCATATTGATAAGGCCGTATGGAGATGGATTAGTGCACAGTTCTGAAAAAAGTAGGGGCAAATTCATGAAGTACCCCTACATTCAATGCAGTGGCGGCCCGGTGTGCCGCCTTAAAAACGGTTTCGACAGCAATGTTACAAAAACATTTTATAAGAAGCGGGAGGAAATTAAACATGAATACAAAGGTTCGTAAGATTGTTATTGCCGGAGTTATGGGTGGGCTGTCAATCATCCTCAGTGTTACGCCTCTGGGATTTTTACCTATGCCTACAGGCGTCTCGCTTACTACAATGCATATACCGGTAATAATAGGCGCAGTACTTGAAGGACCGGTTGTAGGGGTTGTTATTGGTTTTATATTTGGTGTGTTCAGTCTTTTAAGGGCCGCTATTGCACCTCAGGGACCTGCAGATGTGTGGTTTGTAAATCCTCTTGTCTCAATTGTGCCGCGTCTTTTTATTGGATTGGCTGCATGGCTGATCTATAGAGCGTTGAGAAAGCTTCATGATGTACCTGCAATTATTGCTGCAGGCATTGCTGGTTCACTGACCAACACAGTACTTGTTTTAGGTGTTTTGGGTTTACTTAAGAAACTTCCCTGGCTAGGTATCATGAGTATTGCGGCTGTGAATGGTCTTCCTGAAGCCGGTTTATCTGCTGTTATTACCTTTGCCATTGTAGCTTCATGGAAAAAAATTGAAACCCGCAGACGGGGATCAAGTGTATAGGAGGACAAGAACAATGCTGCTCTGTATTGATATTGGAAATACCAACCTGGTATTGGGGCTGTGGAATAAGAATCAATGGCTTGCTAAGTGGCGACTGAGGACTGCGAGCGAAAGGATGCCTGATGAATATGCACTATTGCTGAAAGCACTGCTTCAGGACAAGGGGTACAATTTTAAAAATGTAACTCATGTTGTCATTGCCAGTGTAGTTCCGCAGCTTAAAACAGTCTTTCATGATCTTTTTAAACAATACCTTGGGGTCGTACCGTTAATCCTTGGACCCGGTGTCCGCACCGGCCTTCGTATTCGTATTGATAATCCTGCTGAATTGGGAGCTGATCTTGTGGCCGGTGCTGTTGCAGCATATGACAGGTTGCATGCAACATGTATAATCGTTGACTTTGGTACAGCCACAACCTTCAGCGCGGTGTCAGGGGATGGTGAGTTTCTGGGAGTTTCGATTGCACCCGGAATAGAAATGGCTGCCGAAGCACTGGCAAGCCGGACGGCACAACTTCCCCATATCGGGCTTGCTCCACCCCCGAAGGCCATAGGTACGAATACAACTCATTCCATGCAATCGGGATTGATCTTTGGTTATATCGGCCTGGTTGAGGGGTTGATTCACCGTATCCGTACTGAGTTAGAAGGTGAGGCCGAAGTCATAGCAACCGGGGGGTTAAGTAAGGTGCTGGCTCCTCTTACATCTGCAATTACTTATATTGATACTGAACTGACTCTTGAGGGTCTCCGGCTTATTAGTGAACGTAATCTATGAATTTTAATTGACAGGCGGCTGCTTTTACTATATCTTCACATAAAAACGGGCGATTAGCTCAGCTGGGAGAGCGCCTGCCTTACAAGCAGGAGGTCAGTGGTTCAAGCCCGCTATCGCCCAATAAGATTTGGAGTATCTTAGATTATCTAAAAGTAATGTTGCTAAAAATATAACATTTGGTAAAAGACCACCTGCTTTGCAGGTGGCTTCCTTTTGGCAGTGAATACGCTGAATCTTTCTTTCTTTAAAGTGGGAAAATATTGATTTAGAAAAGGGAATTGTCAAAGTATATGAAGCATGGAAAGATATCGATGAATCTGGTCTACCAAAATGGAATAACACACGGATAACTCCCGTATTATTATTTCGAAAACGTACTCTGATGAGATTAAAGGAATTGAAACTTGGGTCAAATAAATCAGGACCAAAAGATTTAGTATTTTGTTATGCGGATGGCACAAGATTCGGCAATACATGGTGGCGAAAACGGTTTGTTCGTGCCATGGAAAAAGCTGGAATAGATCGTGTCTCAAGAAATCTCAAACCTCACAGTTTTCGGCATTCACTAAATACCATATTAAGAGATGCGGGAAAAGACCCTGCTAAAATTAGAGCAGCATTAGGCTGGAAACAAGAACTTACTCAGGATGGATATACACATTTTGATGAAGACCATTTCAAAGATTTAATAATAGGGGAGCAGTAAGATAAATTTAGTTTATGATTTTTCATGTTTAATCCAACTTTTTACTCGTCTATAATATCATACTCCATTATAGCAACAATAATAATACTCATAAATGTTAAATGGGAAAATTTTCCCAATTAAAATCTCAAAATAAATTATCTCGACAAAAACAATAAGCCCCAGTATCTTTTATTGCAGCTATTCATCTATTTAGATATCTGATCATTCATTAAAGATTTCAATTACCGCATTGATTACACCTTTATCAGTGCAGGAGTCGTTTAAATGGTAGGTAAGATTGAAAGAGTGCCCCTCCGAGAAATATGGAAGCATGAAGCCTAAGACTTCACGAGTTGGCTCCAGGAAAATATTGTTGTATTAAATGATGTATTAGGTTTATCATTGTCTAATCCAGAACGTGAACAGTCTGCAGGAAGTTTTAATGTTGACCTTGTAGCGGAAGACGAAAATGGAAATCCTGTAATTATTGAAAATCAATTAGAAAAAAGCGACCACAACCACCTTGGGAAATTAATAACATATTTAACAGCAATTGGAGCAAAGGCTGCAATATGGATTGTAGCCGACCATCGACCAGAACATGTGGGAGCTATATCATTGTTAAATGAATCATCATCGGCTAATTTTTTTTTATTTAAAGTTGAGGGTATTAAAATTGGAGATTCGGATCCTGCTCCACTTTTAACGCTAATAGTCGGTCCGGGTGAAGAGTCACGAGATGTTGGTGAAAAGAAAAAGGAGATGGCTGAGAGGTATTCAATTCGGTACAAATTTTGGGCTGAATTGCTTAAAAAGGCAAAGAAAGTAACAAAGTTGCACGCAAAAATATCTCCGGGACGAGATAGTTGGATCAGCACTGGAGCGGGGAAGAGTGGATTAGTGTATAATTACACTATCACAAAACACGAGAGCAAAGTCGAGCTATACATTGATAGGGAAAGGACTCAGAGGAAGAGAATAAATCTATTTTTTATGAATTATTTAAACATAAAGACGAAATAGAAAATATTTTTGGCGAGCCACTAAAATGGGAGCGGCTTGATAATAAAAGGGCTTGTCGAATAAATAAGAAGTTTGAAAATGGTGGCTATCGAGACGAAGATAAGTGGCCTGATATTCATAAAATAATGATTGATGAAATATGCAGGTTTGAAAAAGCATTAAAGCCGTATATTTTAAAGTTGAAGATATGAAACTGTTTCAAAGAGTAGGTTAACGTGATTGCGTTTTACTATTTGATCGATCTGACTATCGGGTGGTCGGGGAAGAGGGGATATAAGTTTACAAAAACGATTGCAATATTTCGTAATTAATTTAGAATATGGAGAATAATTGGGTTATATTTAATATATAGGGGGGCACTCTTTGGAAGAATCAGTTTTATTGGCCATTTTGTTTGCAGACAGGGTTATTGAAGAAAAAAATGGTAAAAAAGGTATTATCGGAACCTTCACCAGCTTTAATTCTAATACATTTCCTGCGATATTTGCCCCGTGGTTCATTTATATAGCTGTTACTAACCTTAAAGGTAAACATAATTTTTCTGTTATTTTGTCAAATGACGAACTAAAACAGATTCCGGTTTCTATCGGTGGAGAATTTGAATCAAAAACTCCTAACACCGTCATCGAGCTTGTTTTTCCCATCGAAAAAGCCGTTTTTCCTCAAGAAGGTACATATCTTCTTACATTTTATATTGATGGAGCAGAAAAAGGTCAAAGGTTTTTAGAAGTTAACCTCCAAACTGAAAGTTCTAGGAGATAAAATATGTCTATAGTTAATGAATATAATCTTGATAAAGCGTTAAACAGTGCTACATATGTAAACAATAATGCTGAATTCACAATAATATATGATCCGGATATTTATAAAAAAGCATTTAGCGAAGATTCCCTTCCAAATGAAGGTACAAATTTTATAGAGATCGAAAAATTAGAGCGGTTCATCGATGAATTATTAAACATACAGTTAGATTGCTCGAAAAGTGGGTGGGATGGTTATGACGCTCAACCTATAAATAAAAAAGTAATTTCGGAGGCTTTTAATTTAATAAACATTATTTCAAGTCTTAATAAAAAAATACTAACACCTGACCTTTCTCCAGCCCCGAATGGTTCTATAATCTTTGAGTGGAGAAGTGATGATATCATATTGACCATTTCCGTAATGGGAGAAGAGCGATTAATCTATACTTTTATCAATGAAAATAAAACTATTGCAAAACGAGAAATTATTAAAAATCAATTATCTGCAGAAATAAAAGATTTATTATTGAAATACTTTCTGAGCATATAAATTGGGCCCCATTCAGCCAGGAGAGCCAATCACACGATATATTTTTCAAAAATCATTTTTTAATAAAGAAAAGATGTTTGTAAAAACTGGTGCATTTATGCCAAATAGGGACAATAAAACTTCTGTTTTTAGGATTAAAAATTATCCTGAAAATGAGATATGGACGTTAGGGGAAAAAATTGGTGTAATGAGAAATCGTTCATTAAAAGCAAGGGCTGATAAAATTGTTGATGAAATATTTAAAACAGGTTTAAAGATAATCCAAGAAACATCACAATATGAAAGACATGCCGATATTATTGGTTGGCCGAAAGAACCAGAAAAACAACAATTATTAGCATCTGCATTAGCAAGAGATGCTTATTTGCGCTTATTAACATAATATTTATGTAGAGAACTCAAATTAAATAAATACCAAAATCCACAGGTATCTATACAAGAAAACTCAACTTAGTCTGGCGTTATTGTGCCTCTTTAAATTACAAAACTCAGAAATACAATGTCCTAAGTGAACCAGGTAGAAAAGAAACAGAAATAGAACTCTAAAATACCTACTTAAATTAACCCTCAATAATACCATCACTTTTCACACTTGTTAAAGTGCTTTGACAATTCATATTCAATTGATAAACACAAGAAATATTCGGCCATGTCTATGCTGAGTTGTAAATGGGAAAAAGTAGATCTCAAACAAAAATCAATCATAATCAACCGAGTAATGTAGGCGAGAGATCGATTATATGGTAAGTGTCGTGTGGTCGGTTTCTCGTCTTTTTTTGTTGCCGAATTGTTTGTTGAATTATTCGAAATTCCTGATATGATAATATGTACACTTTATCTTATATGGCATTTGATTTATGTGAGTGACGATAAGAACCAAAAAATTACATCGGATTAAGAGGAGATTTATTAGGAAAACCGCTTGAATGGGGCATATTGCCAGGTAAAAAATTGAGTACTAATTAGGCGCAAAAGTAAGGAGATGATCTTACAATGGTAAATGAATATTATACATCAGAGGAAATACAAGAGAAAATTACAATTCGTCCGATGATCCATGATCGAGCGAAAAAAATAGTCAGTTATGCTCTGATATATGTCCCAAAGCCTATCGCAGAAAAAGTATTAAGTGATTCTATATTTATAATTCTTTATCCGCGTGAAAAAGCATTTTATTTGTCCAAAGAAATTATAGACAGAAGGCATGTTTTCATATTTTCGTCCATTATTTACTGTGAAAATGAATACAATAAGAAATACGATGTTTTACACGAGGTCGCACATTTCCATTTAAAACATGTGCCGAGTAAGGGACAACGAAAAGAGGAATGGGAAGATGAAGTAGATTTACTAGCCAGGGATTGGATTGAAGCAAAATAATGTAATACAACAAGTGATGTAAAATAACTTTTGAAAAATTCAATCGGAATGTATAAATCATATTCAGCATACACAAAGGTCAGCACCATGCTGATATAAACCAAACTTATTATCGAATTGGAGGTTGATGATGACATATATAAAAATTATTTTAACCGTTATTGCTGTCTTGTTGACGTTACACCTGGTTAAACCGATTATCGTTTCAAATGCGCAGGCAGGGCCCGAAGTAACAGACGTAAATATCGTAAAAGTCGGCAATCGAATGATATACGGTGGCAATATTCCTGTAGAGATAAAAGACAGATGAGCGGACAACATCGAGCGGTTGACGGGTTGGCGAGCAATAGTTTTTTTTGAAAGGGAAGGGAGGAATCGTGCGAAAAGGAAGTAGGGTTTCTGAAGAGACAAAAAGGAAAATGAGCGAGGCGAGAAAAGGGAAATACTTACCAGATGAAACGAGACTTAAAATAAGTGAAACAATGAAAGGGAGAAAACTTTCAGAAGAAACGAAAAGAAAAATGAGTGAAGCAAAAAAAGGCATTCAATTAAGTGAGGAACATAAAAAGAAAATAAGTGA
>Ga0114925_10002088_pt1 | contig 10102 bp, 8 predicted proteins | sample SumtaG_2_FD_87287 | JGI IMG/M metagenome (GOLD analysis project Ga0114925, IMG submission 87287) | Deep subsurface microbial communities from Indian Ocean to uncover new lineages of life (NeLLi) - Sumatra_00607 metaG | ecosystem: Environmental > Aquatic > Marine > Oceanic > Sediment | place...
AAGAGGGGATTCACTCCCATCTCCTGCAAAGTCACATCTAATAGGGGGGATTTGTTAGCGCCACCATATCCTGCTGCGCAACTCTTCTATCCACTCTCTCACAGCATATCTGGTCTTCAGAGAAAAGCCATATAATTTAAGTAGTTCAGGAGTTGGTTTTGTTTTCATGCGAAGATTTTCCAGTGCCTCAAGACATTCTTCAGCTGCATTAAGTCCCCGTTTGCAATTGGCAATATTGCCCTCCAAAACATCCCTTTCATAGCCTATCCCATGTCCGCCTGCAATCTTTGCACCTATTACAAAACAATTTTCTGCAAGTTGATTTATCTCTGGAATATCTATTCTTTCAGGGTAAAATTTCTCTATAAAATTATGAACGGCAAAACCAAAATCATAAGCAATCCGGTATGCTGGGATTTCTTCGAAATCTCTCTCGTCTTCTCTATCATCCCAGGGCTTCTCAGGTGTTCTCCAACTCTCATCTACAGATTCAAACGGTTCTAATTCGAATGCCTCATCAGGCTTTTCGATTCCTTGTTCCTCTACACAATAATTATGATTGAGAGGGCTTTCTTTAGCTTTTTTGAGTTCATCATCTATTCTCTTTAGGTACTCGTCAACCCGTTTATCAGCTTCTTGCATAAACTTTTCCCACTTCTCCTCATCCCAAACCTCATCATCAAAATCTTCTACGTACTCAAAATTATTGTTTAACTTGTCCATTATATCACCTACTTTTTTGCATAATCATACAGAAAAAATTGAAAATGTCAAGTAATTTTCCTCACGATTTCTTCACGATTAGGATTTTTTTTTATCAAAAAAAAACTTGACATGGCTGCAAGTATTATTGTAATATTTCTATGAGTACATGCTTTAATAGTCTTCAAAAAAACTTAGAAGGAACTAATAAGGAGGTTACTTTGGGACAAATTATAACAATTATTATTCTTCTGATTTTACTGCCCTTTACAGTATTTGCTTCACCAAATCAGAAAGCACCAAAAGATATCGAACAACTATTTGATGGTTTTTTCTGTGAATATATAAAACTAAGGCCTGAAACTGGGACGGAGTTAGGGATTACAGAACAACACGGGATCAAAGTACGAAATGATGAGTTAGATAATGTTTCAGATGAGGCATGGGAAAAGTTATATCGAATGTATAGAAAATACAGTAATTGGCTCCCTCAATATGATAGGAAAAAACTTACATCTTCACAGTGGGTTGCCAGTGATGTATTAAAATGGTTTATGGATAATGAACTTCAAGGAGAACAGTTTAAATATCATAAATACATCATCAATCCCATGTTCGGTTTTCACAACCAGTTAACGACCCTGTTGACAGAACATCATAAAATAGAAACACCTGAAGATGCGGAGAATCACATAAAGCGTTTAATGAAATATAACGGCAAAGTTTCTCAGCTATTAGAGCAACTTGCGATTAGAGAGCAAAAAGGAATTATACCTCCCACATACATCTTAGAAACATTCCAGCAAGTACTTGATGATTTTATAAAAGTACCTTATTCTGAAAATATTCTCTTTACTTCTTTTAAGAGAAGAATTCGAAATTTAAATACACTAGACGATGAATCCAAAAAGGCGCTTGGTCAAAAAGCGCTGGATGCACTCGAAAACAGTGTGTATCCTTCATACACTCTTATGAGTGAGTATATTAGTAGCTTAAAAGATAGAGCAACTGACGATGCTGGCGTTTGGAAGCTTCCCAATGGGGATGAATATTATAAATATTGTCTTCACCATCACACTACCGCAACTATAACACCTGAAGAAATTCACAATTTGGGATTTAAAGAGGTTGGCCACATTCAGGATGAAATTAAAAAACTTTTTGAAACCATAGGAATTTCTGGGAGTGAAAATTTTACTGATTTGTTGGCAGAGTATTTGAAAATAGCCCGCAACAGAAATGATGAACGTTATTTTTACCCAGCCAATGAAGAAGGTAAGCTCCAAACCTTAAAAGACTATCAGGCAATTATTGATACAATGAGCATGAGGCTTCCAGACTTGTTTTCCTTGATACCAAGGGCGTCGGTCCGAGTAGAACGCGTGCCAGAATTTAAAGAACAAACAGCAGGAACATATTACCAATTTCCTAAACTTGATGGATCTTCAGGTGGAATATTTTACGCAAATCTATCATATCAACATTTTAAACCAAGTATGAAAGCTTTAGCGTATCATGAAGCAATACCTGGACACCATTTTCAAATAGCCATTGAACAGGAGTCAGCAGACTTTAGACTATTCAAGAGTCTCTTTTTCTTTACCGGCTATACAGAAGGGTGGGCATTGTATGTAGAGAAACTTGCAAAGGAATATGGCTTTTATGATGATATTCATAGTTTAATTGGTTGTCTCAGGTCAGAGCTCTTTCGAGCTGTGCGTTTGGTTGTGGATACAGGTATCCATTATAAGAAATGGACTCGCGAACAGGCGTATCAGTATATGTTGGATAACGTAGGATGGGCTGGATATGGAGAGATTAATCGTTATATTGTATGGCCGGGACAGGCATGTGCGTATAAAATCGGTGAGCTAAAGATATTGGAACTGAGGAATCGAGCTAAGAAGGAATTAGGTGAAAGATTTGATATCAAAGATTTTCATTCAGTGGTATTGAAACAGGGTTCTGTACCTCTGGAAATTTTAGAACACTTGGTAGATGAGTATATAAAAGCTACAAAAGAGTAATAATCTTAAATTCCTATCTTACTTCTTAAAAACATTCAATTTCGACAGCAAGACAGGACCGATGAACAGGTCTCCCAGAAGAGCCATAATTATAGCAGTGCCTGAAAGTATTCCATAATTTACAAGTATTCTGGTTTCAGAAAGAAGAAAAATAGAAAATCCCAGAGCAAGTATTAGTGATGTAAAACTGAGTGCCCTTCCAACCTTTTGTAAAGCGTTTTTCATTGCCCTTCCCCGATCACCTGTCATTCCAAATTCATATCTGAAATGGAAAAAATAGTGTATTGTATCGTCCACGACTATTCCAATGGCTATAGATGCAATTATTGCTGTAGCAATATTCAGATAAAATCGAGCATAGCCCATTAAACCCAATACAAAGATTATAGGGAATATATTGGGCAGTATACTGACCAACCCACCCCTGAATCCAAATAAGAGTAACATCAATCCTAATATCACCAAAAAAGCTAATCCGAGACTTTGAATTTGGGTAAAGACGATACGTTCGGTTACCTTATGAACAAGATTGTCCATACCGGTAATCTCAGTATTGAATTGATTGAAGTTTCTGTCTGTATAACTCTTTATATTCTCTATCAGTGCTTTCCTCTCTTCTTCATTCATCTGATTCGTCCGCATAGAAATTCTCGCCATATCATAATCTATGGTTACATAGTCCTCGATTTCTGTGCCACCTGACATTTCATACAGAAGCAGGCTTTGTGCAACTGCTTCCTGTGTCTCTGGAATGCTAAAATATCTTTCATCATCATTATTGAGTGCTCTATTAATGAGTTTAATGTAGTCTACAAGGGAATGAGAGAGAGAAACCTTAGGTTGGTTTTCAACCAGTTTCTGCATGTTTTCAATCTTTCTCAAGACTTCGGGATCCTTGAAAGAATCCCGCTCACCACGAATGATAATCTCTGTGCTTGATATCCCACCCAGTTTCTCATCCAAAAACTTAGCATCTTCTCTTAAGCGGGTGCCCTCTTTTAAATACTCCATCATGGACCCCTCCATGTGAATCCTTGGTATACCCATCATCATAACCAAAATAATCAGAAGACTTAATGTGATTACAAATTTAGGGTACTTGAGATTGAACCTACCAATCCTTTCAAGTATCTTCCCTATAACTCTATGTCCCTCTTTTTTCTTTCCCTTTGGGCTTTCTTTGGTTAACAGTAATCCAATGGGGACAAGAATCATAGATAGTATAAAAGCACTCATTATTCCGAAGCCAGCAAATATACCCATGTCTCTTATCGCCGGGATATTGCTGATACTCAAGGAGCCAAAACCTATTGCAGTGGTGAGCGATGTAAACAGACATGGTTTACCAGCTTTACTATATGTTTCAAGAAGCGCTCGTCTTCTATTATTAAGTCTGGGTATTTCTATGCGATAATGACTAATTAGGTGAATAGAGTTTGCTATTCCTATTACTGTTATCAGAGTATAAAGAGTGGTGGAAACAGGAGTTATTGGTGAATTTAGCATGCCTTTGAGACCCAATGTCCAGATCAGGGCTAAAAATACAGTAATTAAAGGGAAAAGAACAGAATATGGGCTTCTGAATATTAAAAACAGTACTACTGCTATAAGAAGCATTGATAACGGAAAGAATTTATGTATATCTCTTTCCATTATTGATCTTACCTCGAAATCCGTAATTATACTACCGCCAAGGTAAAATCTCCTCCCAGTCTTTTCATGCTCTTCATGTAATATTTTTCTGAGAGCAGTAACAATCTCATCAGAGATTTCACTGTGTGGCTTTTCATCTTCCATTGGTATGTCCATGGATAATACTATCCCTATAGTCTTATAATCATTGGAAATCAGATTCCCTTTGTAGAATGGATTAAGGTCTATTCTCTGCTTTAGACTTGAAATCTTCTCATCGGATAAATAATTTCCATTAATAAGTGGTTTGATCTCTAATCCCTCTTCAGTTCCCACTATATCATCCACCGCAGTTAAGCTTGTAACCTCACTAACAAAAGGTACATTCTCTAATAAAAGCGATAGATTGGAAAGATAGGTTATCTCTGCTTCAACAAATGGTTTATCTGACCTGTAGGCAACCACAGCAAATTCACCCCCAACAAAGGTTTCTATGAACTCATTATAGGTCTTTAGAGTAGGGTCTCCCTTCGAAAACCATGTTGTTTCGTCACCTTCCATTCCCAGATCAGGTAAACAGAAAAAGCACAAAACCGTTATAATAAAAATAGCTATTATTAAGAGAATTCTATATTTAAGTATAAATTCGCCAAATTTTCTCATTATGTCTTCCTTTCATCAAAAATAATAGGAAGTTTTAAGGAAGAGACAATTGTTTTTGTTGAACTGTCCTAACATCGATTTCTCCTTACCCCCAAATAGATAGCATCCAGTTTCAAAAAAGACACCATCAGTGACCGAATATTCAAGATAGGGCTGTAGCATATAATCTTGATCCCTTAAGTTATATACCATACCTGAAAGTCCAAGTTTTAACTCCTCATAAAAAAAGTATTTGTGACAACTAAAAACGAACCTGTTTTCCAATTCGTCTTCCTCTATTCCCTCGTCGTAGTCAAAGATATATCGTCCTATCCATTGAAGATTGAGATAGAAATTTTCTAAGAATGTGTAGTCTGTATCAAGAATAAAAGAAAGATTTGCCTTCTCCACTATACGATCGGTATCCAGTGAATCAGTAGTTATATAGTATCCTTTATCCACATATGCAAGTTCTCCCCTTAATCCCAAATCTCTGAAAGTTGTAGCAAAGTCAAAACCACCAGCTCGAAACCTCTTATATTTTGGTGAAATTACTATTGTATCAGGTAGGATTATCCCTTCTCGAAACATAACAGGGATATCAAAGAACCCCTCAAAATAGCAGAAGGAAAAATCAAAATCTTCCATTGTAGTTCCAAACTTCAATGCGTATTCAGAATTCTTCAATTTATGCTTCGGTTCCTCCGGTTCGGTAAGAATTATTTTAGGATCTACTATAATATCTTTTATCTGATAGGGTATCCAGGGATGGGATGTATCCATCGGGATCTCAGATGGAGTAAAGAACGGGATGAATATCCCCTCAACCCTATAATTTCCAAAATAGTAATCAACCTTTGGATAGAAGAGCCCAATTTTTCTGTCTGACTTATTTAAGGAGATGAATTCACGATAATCCTCAGGGTTTATGAAATCTGTAGGGTTAAACTCATCTGCTTTGCCCCAGATAACTATTTGCCGACCAAAACGCAGGTCAAACTGACCAAGACTGAGGTCTGCATAAGCTTCTTTTATTTTTAGCTCTGGAACAGAGTGATAAAGTGGATCATAACACAAATCAATATCAGTAAAAAGACCTGATGATTCCATTCGGCTTCTCAGCTTTAATCTCAACCATGTTTCTTTTTTGATAAATTCCTGTTCATCCTGGAACTTAATGCTGAGATTCTCAGAAAGAAAACCGCCTAATTCCACTGCCCTTACCTGACCAATAAAAATAGTCAGGATTATAATAATTCTCATAAATAGCTTACACATTTTTCACTCCTTTATCAAGTTCCTTTCAGTGAAGAGATCATTTTTCAATCCGATATTGTATCTTACATTCTCAAGTTCAAGGATTGTCCGGTGTTTCTTTTGAACGTTCTCCATCTCCATTACCTTAACTGTCCAGATTCCATCTATTTTTTCAATATTGGTAGCATGCAACCTTTTGAGAAATTTACCTTTCTTGTCGTAGAAATCAATCCTGATCGCGAGAAATATGTCTTTTCTTATCCAGGATATAGTCTTTTTATAAGATTTTTTCTTTCCAGGTTTAGGAACGTTTTCAACTACATAACAGTCCTGGTCATCGAATGTTTCAGATTTCAGCAGGGTATAGCTATAATCATCCAGGTTGTGGCTTCCAAGGTCTTCGTAGCTAAAATCAGTACCCATAAAACTTTTCTCTTTCTCTTTGGAACTTATTCGCCTAACTTTTTTAAATGCTGGAAGATAAATCCACTGGTCATCATCTTTTCCTTTATGTTCCCAGATTAGAAATCCGGTACCCCTCACATCAGCAGGTTCAAGGAACCGCATAAGTGATTTGTCATTTTCACCATAGTCTTTCTGCCATACCTCCACCTTTCTTACTCTTTTTCTGCCACTCGATTTAATCAGAGTCATCGTCATTTCAGCCACTTGGTCGTCTCCAGTATTGCGGTTTTCAACCTTTTCCATAATCTCTCTACCTGTTTCCTCCTTGGCGATTAAGATCGAGAAAACTACCAGTATACAAAGCACTACAAATTTTATTTTTTTCATAATTTACCTCCCTTTCTGAATACCTTCTAATAAGCCTTTAGCAAATGTCCTCCAGATTTTTTCATATTTCAGCTTTTCACCAAAGATAGTTTTTAACTCAACTAGCCCCTCAATCAGGGCAATCAAACTGATGGATAAACTTTCTGTATCAAATTTTTTCATCTTTCCTTCTTTAATTACCATATCAAATGCTTCTTTCACCATTTCTATCCACCGTTTATAAACCTCATTCAATTTCTTTCTAATTTTTTTATCCCTATACGATTCTGCAATAAATTCAGTAAAAAAAGGTGATAGCTTTTCGTCCTCAAAATGTTTCTTTAAGTATAAAAGACCTGCCTTTATAAGAAAATCCGGTCCGAGTTCGTATTCTTTTAATAACCTTTCCCATATAATTTTATCCTTCTCTAAATGTTGCTCGATTAAAAAAATAAAGATATCCCTTTTTCCCTTGAAGTACCAGTAGATAGCACCCTTGCTTAATCCAGATTCCTTAATGATATCATCCATCCTTGTATCATGATAACCCCTCTTTGAAAAACACTTCAATGCAGCTTCAAGAATCTCTTCTCTTCTTATTTCTTCCGACTTTCTTCTTGTCATATTAACCTCCATTGTCTATTAAAAAAAAACCGACCAGTCAGTATACTACAATAATAATTTTTATTTGTCAAGTCTTTTTGGGGGGATTTCTGAAAAAGGCAGAAAAACCACAGACCCTTTCTTCTACTATTTTGTGTCAAACCATTAAGTTATAAATTAAATGATACCCGTAAATAGATTTCGTTATTTAAGGAAGCCAGAGGAAGCGTTTTAAATCAATAAAATTATTTTTTTGTTAAACTATTTCGAACGTGAATCTTCGCAATATCTATAAGTGAAGTTTAAGCAATCTCTCCTGGGCGGGAGTTCATTCCCACCCAAGATATACTCGAACAAGCTACATCTCAGCCAGCTTTTTCTTGGCTTTATTCCGGTTGAATATTTTAATTTAATTAATAATTATCAGTTCCACTGCATTACCCATTATTATCTTACCCCCAATCCTCATCCAACAAACCTAAGACCCACACATCAACATACCTTGCACCATCAAAATGTGCTTTACGCTTTAAGCCTTCTTTTTTAAAACCCAAGGACTCAAGCAAACCAAGACTTACCGTATTGAATTCATAAACTTCAGCTTCAACCCTATGAGTTCCTTCAGTAAAAAGGAAATCAAGGAAACTTCTCAGTGCATCCTTTGCGTATCCTTGTCCGCGCTTTTCACCTAAAGCAAACCGTAACCAGGCACATTCTCGAGCATTATCCATCCAGTCAATTCGAATATTCCCAATAGGTTGCTCTGTTTCTTTAACAACTATAATCAAATAAAATTCCTTATCGCATTCGATTGCTTTTTTTACATCCCTTTCCTGATTTTCAAACGATATTTTAACATCAGGATCAAGAGCCATTTTTTGAATTAACGCATCATTCTTCCACTCAACAATGAGTGGAATATCTGACAATTGAACTTCCCTTAAGTAAACCTTATTCCCTTCACAAAAATATTTTGTCATACGTTTTCCCCTCACCATCCATCATAACATAGAATGACAAAAGCCCCTCTAACAAGTTCCCCCTGTTCCCCCTTTTTCAAAGGGGGGAATGGAGCTGGATTCAGGGGTATCTCACCTTTTTTCGCAGTCAATACATGTCAGCGATGAAGATCGTTGACAAAACAATCTGGTCGTACTGTAAACCATGGAATTAATCATAACAGAATTCTAAATCCGTAAATCCATTTTAATGAATGTACGCACTTACATTTCGACCATAATTATTTCTTTTTTTCTTTTTTTAATTTTCTTCTTTCTTTTATTGATAATTGTTTCTTCTTCCTAGCTTCCCTTTTTGCCTTATCTCTTTTCCCTTTATCTCCCATTTTCATTACCTCCTGTTAAAAATGTCCTTTCAAACACATAGACTTTATTTCATTTTCAACGTTTTAACTATAAGACAAAGACAATTAAGAGTCAAGTCCTTTTGATACTTTTTAGAAAAATGTTTCACACTTCAAATGGCTTATTTAATTCATCTGTTCCTTCTAAAGCAAATTTTCCGTTTCGAATAATATCAATTTTTTCACCTTTTTCTGTAATGACTGTAACAAATTCAATAGACTCATACGGTAATGTAATATCCGTATGTCGATATGTATACGCTTCATTCGGTTTCGTCTTCCTTAAGGCAGTTTTTTCATTTTCTCTCGCAATAACTTCTTTATTATTCAGTCTGTTAAAAACGGGTTTGTCTTCGCTCAATAAAAAACAGGTATCACCGATTGCAAAATGTGGTCCCATCTTCTCGATAATCAAAACAGGAAGAATATTCATAATATTATGTTTTTTAGCAATGACATAAGCAAGAGTATTTGTTCCGATTGCAAATTCTCCAAGAGGAAGTGTTTTATGTGGAAAAAGTAAGTTTTCCTCAATATATTTTTTATTGTCTTCAACTTTATCAAAATTGCCACATTTATAATCTACAATGTAGCCATCTTTGAAAGTAAGCTCAAGGTCAATGAATTTTAACCCCGAAAGATATGTCTCCTCAATATGTAATATTCCATTTGTATCTTTTAATTGTGGTGAGGTATACACTTCCCCGAGTGGTATATTGATATCTGCACCGCAATTCAGGAAATTTGTTTCTTTCTCCGGATTTCTTAGTTTCTGCATTTTTACTTTTATATCTGTCCTACTCTTTCCTTTACCTTTAACATGAACATAATCCGCCTTATCCAGAACATCAATTATTTCTTGTTGAATGTTTTCGTATTTATCTGTATCTAACATATTGATTTCTAATATATCCTCAAATATCTGCTCAAAATTCTCACCAACCTCAGGAGAAGGGAAGGAAATAACGCTAAAGCTAATTTCTACTAACGGTATATATTTTTCTCTGATTTTCACAATATTATTTTGATGTATCTGGAATAATTTCTGTTGTTCCTCTGTAAATTTTAAGCATTCCTTTTTGTTTTCAGGTTTAAAAGGCAATTC
>Ga0114925_10002089_pt1 | contig 10100 bp, 10 predicted proteins | sample SumtaG_2_FD_87287 | JGI IMG/M metagenome (GOLD analysis project Ga0114925, IMG submission 87287) | Deep subsurface microbial communities from Indian Ocean to uncover new lineages of life (NeLLi) - Sumatra_00607 metaG | ecosystem: Environmental > Aquatic > Marine > Oceanic > Sediment | place...
AAGAAAAATGATGAGACGATCATTTCTGTTACTGAAGCTGGAAAAGAAGCGGCATTTAAACCCCGAGGCGAAGAAGCATTCCTTTATCTTTTAGCAGAAGCCAAGAAAGCACTCGGAAGTGCGGAAGTGTCATCTCTTTTAGCAGAAGCCAATTTAGCACCTGAGAGTTTTGCTGAAATTAAAAAAAGGAAATTATTGAAGGAGAAAGAAGTCACAACAAGAATGTTTCAATTAACGGAACTAGGAATGAAAGTGCAGGCAGGTGAAATCAAAAGTCTCAAAGAAGCGAGTAAACTCACCCGCGATGATATAACTTCTGGAAGATGGAAATCTGTCGTGCTTAAACCCTATAATGTTACGGCAACTCCTCCTACAGTATATCCAGGGAAGAAACAACCGTTCCTTGAATTCTTAGAAGAGGTAAGAAGAGCAGTAATTGGTATGGGATTTCAAGAGGCAAAAGGTCCTCTCATTGAGATGGAGTTTTGGAATTTTGACGCATTGTTCCAAGCTCAAGACCATCCAGCCAGAGAGATTCACGATACGTATTACCTAAAAGACCCGAAATATGGCGATTTAGAACTAGATGATCTAAGAAAACGAGTAAAAGCGACTCACGAAAACGGATGGACAACAGGTTCGCGCGGTTGGAGATACCCTTGGAGTTTGAAACGTGCATCGCGACTTATTCTTCGTTCTCAAACTACATCCGTATCTATGCGATTTTTACACGAGCATAAAACTCCCCCACTAAAGATGTTCTGCCTTGACAGGAATTTTAGGCCTGACGTCTTGGATGCTACGCATGCTATAGAGTTTTATCAATTGGAAGGCATCGTAGGCGACAGAAATTTGACTTTAAAACATCATCTAGGATATCTGAAGCAAATTGTGGTAGAATTAATTCCAGGTGCGGAAGTAAAATTTAAACCGGGCTATTTCCCCTTTACAGAACCTTCCGTCGAAGTCTTTGCTCGTCATCCAAAACTAGGATGGATAGAAGTTGGCGGTTCTGGTATTTTCCGACCAGAAGTCGTCAAACCATTTAATGTTGACTTTCAGGTGCTTGCTTGGGGGATCGGTATTGCAAGATTAGCTATGATATACCTTGAGTATGATGACATTCGCGATCTTTATAGCGACAACCTTGACCTTCTACGGACTAAGGAAGTGAGGTAAAAAAAATGCCAACTATTGCAGTTTCTTATAATGACCTTATTGGTTTGATTGGGCAAAAAATTCCATTAGAAACATTAGAGGATCGCTTATTTTACATTAAAGCAGAAGTTGAAGATATCACACCCCTTTACGGGGCATCAAATGAAATAATTGACCACGACCTTCAAATTGAGATCACATCGGACAGACCGGATCTGCTCTCAGCAAGCGGTCTCGCACGCGTCTTAAAAGGTATTTATGAAATAGAAATGGGGCTCCAAAAGTTTGATGTTGACTCTTCAGGCATTCAATGCACTGTAGACTCTTCTGTACTAAATGTACGTCCCTATATCGTTTGTGGTGTCGTAAAAAATGTTCATTTAACAGATGCTTTAGTTCGGCAGTTGATGCAACTTCAGGAAAAGATTCACGATACCCACTGTCGTAGACGACGAAAGGGCTCTATTGGACTTCATAACCTCGATGCGGTTGAGCCACCATTCACATATCTGGCAGAAACGCCGGAAAATATCAACTTCGTTCCACTTAACGAGACTGAAGAGATGAATGGTTATGAAATACTAAGAAAGATTCCAAAAGGGCGAGATTATGCCCATGTAATATCGGATTTTGACAGCTATCCTTTGTTGGTAGATAAAAATGGTGATGTTCTCTCTCTGCCACCAATTATTAATGGTGATCTGACAAGAGTTGACATGGATACTAAGAATCTCTTTTTTGATGTGACCGGGACTGATGAATATATCATACATATGCTTTGCATATCATTCTCGCTGATCTTTACGACCGTGGAGCGAAAATCGAATCAGTTGAAATTATCTATCCTGATAAGACTCCAGATGTCTATCCCAACTTCATGCCGTCTAAAATGAACTTGAGTCTGAAAAACACAAATGAACTGCTTGGATTTGGCCTAAACCTAAATGATTTGGAAACAATACTGAAAAAAATGCGATTTGATTCAAAAACAATTGATGATGACACTTTAGAGGTTCTTATACCCGTATATCGACCAGATTTTCTGCACGAAGTTGATTTAATCGAGGACGTAAGTATTGGCTACGGCTATGACATTATGGAACCTGAACTTCCACAGAGTATGACTGTAGGTGGCGAACTTCCGTTAAGCACCTTTGAACGTAAGATCAAAGACCTAATGGTTGGAATGGGCTTTATAGAAGTTTTGAACTATGTACTTACAAGTAAGTATGATCTTGAGACAATAAGCCCCTTTACTGAGTTCAATGAGATAACTGAAATAGCAAACCCGGTTAGTGAAAAATATACGGTCATTCGAAACCAATTGTTGCCTGGGCTTATTTCCTTTTTAAGTAAAAATCTGCATAGTGCATTTCCTCAGAAAATCTTTGAGATAGGCCCTGTCGGAATCCCCGATTCATCTGTCATTAATAAAGTACGTACTGTCCCAAGAATCTCTGCAGCAATTACTGACTACGCAACAAGTTATGAACACATTCAAAGCGTAGTAGGAGGGCTTCTCAACAACTTAGGCATTCCTTTTGAACTAAAAAGCGCTGTCAATCCTTCATTTCTTAAAGGAAGAGTTGCAGAGGTCTTTGTAAAGGGCGTTAAAGTAGGTATTTTAGGCGAACTTCATCCAGAGGTATTGCTGAAATTTAAACTAGAAAATCCAACCGCTGTTTATGAGTTTGATGAACTTCCTCTCTTTGAAACATAAAAATCCAGATCTGTGCGAATAGATGATCTTTTTAGTCATTTTTTTGTTTCTGTTTACGGATCACGAAAAATATAGATTCGCTTAGCAACTGTCAAATCTTAAGTTCTTTTAATTCTTATTATCCAGTGAAGTAGATGCGTATAAGTTTTCTAAGACCTATGAAGCATAATTGTTATTTTCAACTTTTTTAATTACTTTCCCATTTTTGTTAATTCTCCCTGCCCGAACTCGTGATGATGAAATTGGCAAACCATCTTCTGCTATTATTCGAGGTACATTTACTATAACTAATGGTTTAAGCCCATTCTTATTTCTGATTTCGTTGATTTCTTCTGCCGTAGGACGAGTTTCTTCTGTAACAACAATTGCTTCCATTTCCTTTCTTGTAATAGCAGGTCCGTATGAGTCTCTAAGTTTCACAATTCTAACTCGTTGGAGAAGTCCATGTTTTCTCAAATAATTCTCTATGTTTTTCACGCGCTGAGTATATGGCTGGATTTCTTCAGCTTTTTCTTTTCCAGATAACATCTCGTCTGAAGTAATTCCGATTAAAACATGATCACCGATTTCAAAAGCGTTCTGGATGAGCATTTTATGCCCTTTATGTAATCGGTCAAAAGTTCCTCCAAGTCCAACGACTGAATATTTTTTTGGTGTCACAGATTTACCTCAGATTCTCTCTATACTGTTAAAAATATTAATCTGAAAAATAATCTTTTAGCCTCCCCCACTAAAAAACTAATTGACACTACGCGCTCTGAGCAATTTCAGTACTTTGAGGCTTAACTTCAAGGGGATTATAGGCATATATTAAATCTATGTATAGCGTATCTTGACCTCCACAGGCAGGACATTTTCCTAGTTTCTTGTATATATAATCGCCTTCCTTGAAATCTCTAATTTCTGAGTACTCACAAACTTCTTGTTCGCATTTTATCTGAGATACGGTATGCCAATCAATCTCTTTCGTGCGTCTTCTCATCCAGAAATTGAATACCCAAATTGCTCCAAGAATCAGTAAACCAAAAAGCAAATTGGTCTGCCACGCACTACTTTGAGGATCCTGAAAATAGGCACTTGTCGCAGTTACGATTAGATATAAGGAAACTATCATTCCGATTCCAATAATAATTAAAATTACACGCGGAGTGCGTGCTGGGGGTTGTGTTTCACTACTCATTTTTTGACACCTCTATTGTCCGACACCAAGCGTGTTCCCAATTCCTGCTACGATTACTGTATCTCCTTCATTGGTTTGATTATTAATGATCCAATGAATTCTTTTTAGGACGTCATCTACCGACATAGCTATTGATTTTTTCATTGAGGTCAAAGCGTCCTCAATCGATTGCTTTACTATTATAGCATCAATGGGGATGTTGTATTTCACACCAGATTCTTCAATTTTATGTTTCTCGGGACCAGGATCACCAATTGCAGCTCCCACGCCCTCTATTACCTGACCAGTTTCTTCACCTTCGAATTTGAGCGCGGCATCGATCATTATTACCCGAGCTACCTTCCCTTCTTTTTCATCTATGACATTCTTTACTCCCAATCCGGGTTTTCCAACAGTTCCTCCAGGTCCTTTAGCCTTGATAATGATGACGTTGCGGTTATTTATGTTCTTTTCCACTGCAACGACCTCTTTAGCTACTTCTTTCGGTTCGCCACCTCTCATAAGTCGCGCTGCTACAAGAGGCCCTATGCCATCGCCTATTGGCTTTCCTTCTGCGAAGCACTTCAATGCTTCAAAATAAGCCTTTGCGAAAATCATTATGAGCGGCAGTTGCATATAGATTTGCATAATCAGAAATGTGCTCTTTGTTTTCTTTCCAAGGAGCAAAAAGTGGCGTATAAGCCTGAAAATGAAAAACACGGCTATTGTCGCTTCGATCACATTTTCGAGCGTTTTAGAATCTGCTTCATTAGCTTTAGGTGCAACGCGAGAAACGAAATCTTCGAATCTCGTTTTTCTAACGTCTAGGAGGTGCTCAAGTCTTCCTAGAACACCGCTTGGGTCTCGATCCACTGGCATAATCAAGAAGAATTCAAGAAATCCTTCTATCGTCTCAAAAACTTCTTCGTGAGAAGCATCGCTGAAATTCGCGACCCGTTGCTTGCAAATGATCTTACCTTCTCGCTGCCATCTATCAAGTTTAATAAGTGCGCGTTCGATTTGTTTAAGCCACATGAACTGCTGGATACGCTGTCCGTAAAATATAGAAAAGATAATAAAGACAAAGAACAATAAATTGAATATGACTGCGAAAGGATTACCCTCGCCACCGCCACCTGTCAGTAAATCCAACAACCCTTGCATTGTTTTCTACCTGCTTGAAAAGACACTAATTGTCCAGTTTTCAAGTTTTAGAGTTTTCAAGAAGTATGAGTACATACTATTTTTTGTTTTTAAACTATTCCTTAAATGTCACGAGAAACTATAGTTAAGTTTTTATATGTAGGGGTATAATTTCAATCGAATCCTTCGGCCATAGATGCGGGGAAACGCCTGATCCCGTCCGACTTCAGAAGCTAAGCCCGCATACGTTCGTGGCAGTACTATCTTGCGAGAGCAGATGGGAGACCTGAATGCTGAAGGGTTCACTTTTTCTGTTCTTATCATGCTCTCAGGATATTGTATCGCTATTCTCTACTTTCTTAAACCAAACCTTAATGCTGTCCTCAAACCCAAAACTGCATTTTTTACAGTTATAGTGAATATTAATTCTTGCGCCAGTATCACTCTTCGAAATAACTCCTGATCTAAGAGGGTCGTTGGGGTTGTCAATCCATGCGCCTCTGAGATCCAAGTCTTTTGAATTGCATGTCGGGCAGACTAGTTCCCCGTCCGTTGGTGTTCTTTTTCCTTTCGGGACTGTAATCAGACCGAGTTCTATAATCCAGTCCTTGATCCGTGCTATCTGGGATTCTTTCATTGTTCTCCTAAAAATCTTTATTAATTTCAACCTTTTAGCCCCAACTACACGTTGATTTCATCATAAAAAATATTCTGCTTCCAGTTTACATGAAAATAGGTCAAGTTCTCTAGTCACATACTGACCAAGTTTTGAAAGTTCTTCTGAAGGTCGGAGATATTTACTTTCTCCATTGTGACTGATTTTAAAGAATGATCTCAAGTCGTGGTTGCACACTACAGGGTATCATTGCGCCAATCGTTGATCTAGAAAAAATAAATATGGTGGGGACGGAGGGATTTTCAGAAGGAGAGTATATCTCTCCACTCCTTTGAACCCCCGAGTCGGAATGAGACCCATCTGCTTTTTACTGAAAGAAGTATCCCATTCTTCCGCCAATCGTGAGACTCGCGTCACATACTGTCATCGGGTATCTCTGGTAAGCACTACTCCAGAAGATCTTCATCCTTCCGTCAGTTTATATAATCTGCAAACCTCTGGAGCCCGACGTGCTACATTACCTCATACTAACCTACCAGAAATTAATACGAACTGGCTACACTACGTCCCCAATTTCATTGTAGACACGAAATAGTGATCTAGCTTTGTTTTAAATCTTACTGAAAACGATGTATTAAATGTTACTCAGTTGGAATAGCCCTAAAAGAAGTCATTCTTTTCTTATATAACCAACGAGTTTCTTCAAATCATCTACAGTCGCTGATGGACCCACTAGTAATATTTTCTTGCGCCCATCTTCGCCTACATGACAATAGAGTACCGTGTTTTCTGTTCCAACGATGTATATGTCGCAATCCTCAGAATCACTTAAAACTAAAGTATTTTTAGTTCTCTCTTTGTGTAACTCACCCTTCTTTAACAATGTGTCCTGAAACTTTTCATCACTAACGGCATCTAAAATGAATCCAATATCCCCCCAGAGACTCCCATCAACCGTGACGTAGTAATAATCACTGAATCGTGAATTAAGATCATGTGAGAAATCTAAAGACCCAAGTGGCTGAGATTTTTTGTAGGAAAGCCGTACAACATCCTCTTCATCTTCACCTTTGAGGACAGCCTCTTTTATAACCTGCTTAAGTTTATCTAAAATATCATCGCCCGAGAAGGCCATTAGCCATGCAAAAATCGTGCCGCTCCAAATCATTGTGTTAATTCCAAAAACAACATTTGCTCCTACTTTCTCTAATACACTTGCATCTGGTTTCTCACGGAATTGAATACATTCCAAAAGAGAATATTCGCCCTCTTCTAAGAGAACACATTCAGCAATGCCCATTTGTGTTGGATCATGGTGATCCTGAACTGAGGCTTGTAGACCTATAATTTTTTCGGGATGTTCCATCGTCTTATTTAATAGGACAAGTTCAGCATTGATGAATTCATCTGCCTTATCGTGATCACAGGGCATAAAGATTAGAAGAATTTTTTCTGCACAATCCTTGTTGATCCATCTTTCGTTCTTACATTTCTTGCATTGATTCACGTGGGAGTAAATTATTCTTGCAATTGCAGCTGGAAACATGTGTCCATTAGAACGGACAAAAGGAGGCTCTTTAAGGACTATATCGATCTTAACCTCTTTAATCCACGATTGTGTTGCATCATCCTCTTTAATGGCGAGTATAACTTGTAGAGGTGTCCGTTCTCGAACACGTAGAACATCGGCAAGTAAGATTCGTGTTTTTTCCCGCTTTATCTTTAATAAATGTTTAGGAAAACCCCCAAATCGCGTCGCCCGTCCCCCAGTTGATGTTAAAAGGTATTTCTCTATGTGATGGATTCGACTCTCTGCCATTAAGGTCCCTCGTCGGTACTCTTGAGACTGTTCGCCGAAATATTAATGGTTTGGAAAATTCACTACAATCTCTAAGTATTCTTGGCCTAAAAAAGTTAACTTCGATTTTAGATACATACTCCGAATTCCCGTTCTCATTGTCTTAATCCCATAATATGTATCTGAGCGATTTTACTATATAAAAAAACTGGCTGTGTACATATTGCCCGTGTCTGAGTAAATTGTAATCTTTACAATACTGTTTTCCAGAAAATGGTTTCCAGAACCTTCGCAGTATAACTTAATACCAACGAAAAAGCGGCTCGAAGGGATAGTCACGCTAACGTCGCTTCCTTTGAGATTAAGTAAGGTTCTATCGTCATCTAAATATACCGCTACTTTCCAGTTGTTATCCGTTCCTGATGTCCAAATCCTGTCACCATTTTCTACTTCTAGGTGTGTTAAAGTAATTTTTGTAAACCCCGTATTAGTAAGAACAATGCTCATAGCATAATCAGCTGGTGAACCTCCAGGTCCTACTGTAAATTGGTTTGCTCTGTCACCATTTCTTCCATGGTAGTTAAAGCCTCCAATTGCGATGTTTTCTTGCTGTTGTGCCGCAAAAAGGAATGCAAAACTTATAAACAGCAGCATGAAGACTAATAAACCTAGAAATAATACGTATGCTTTAAGGTCTTTGAGTTTATACACGCTCTCAGCCCTCTTTTCCTTTATAATCACGCTGACAATCTGCTGTAATGCATTTTCAATGGGTTTTTATCAGTAGTAAATGAATTGTATAGAAAGATTGTATATATGAAATATATAGATGAAACTTAACCGATGCTGATTGAGTTCACCATAAAATTAAAAAAACAAAAAGCAAATCATTAAAAAAGCAATCGCCGCCGTAGCTCAGTTGGTAGAGCGTTGGACTTGTAATCCAATGGTCGAGGGTTCAAATCCCTTCGGCGGCTCCATTTACGACCCGCATCCAAAAGATTGTTATTTGATGTGGGCGGGTGGTCTAGCATGGTATGATTCCGGATTTGGGATCCGGAGTTCTGCTTGGGAAACCCCAGCACGATACGGAATGACTCTACACCCGCTGTGGGGCCCCGTTTGCCGGGAGTTCGAAGGAAAGGGAGAATAACTCTCTTTCAGAAAATCTCCCCTCGCCCACCACTTTTAATCATTTTTCGAGTTATCAGGTTAACAACAGGAAAGTGCTGTATCCTCTTTCACAATAGAAAGTACAATAATAGTCCACGTCCGTCCAACCCCAGGAAGACGATTAATGGTTCTTAGTATATCCTCAAGAGTTGACATATTTTCCGTCTTCACCTTAATGAGGTGGTCCTCATCCCCTGCAATATAATCCGAATAAACAATATAATCCGAAAAATGCTATGTAGATCTTCTCAATAAGATAAAAAATGGAGGAAGTGTGCTAGAGCCATATTGATCCGATTCAGGATTTTCCTATCTTTTTCATCTACGGTAAATTATATTTATTCAAAAAGAAAAGCTCATTCAAATATACCTAAAAAATGCTATGTCAACTAAATCATTTGTTTTAAAGGAGGTATGTTTGTGGAAGTTGAATTACAAGTCAATGGTAATGATATTTTGCTTCACAAATTTGCACAAAAAATCTGGCGTGGGGTCATTATAGGCCTTGTTAAGGAGCTGAAAGGGGTTCCTGAAGACGTACGTGATGTAAAATTACAAATTAAGCTCTAATTCTTTTATTTATCATATTTTTAAGGATGATGTCGAAGGAACAATAAGGTAAGACTGCTTTGACATCGATGAAGCTCATTAGTCGTTAATATTTTAAAGCTTAAAGTGGATTTAGGAAAGATCGAAATGACAGTATCAAAAATTGAATTAGAGAAACTTTTAGACGAAATACCCGTTGGATTGACTTATGTGGATAAGGACGGCATCATTCTCTATCGTAATAGGACTGCTGCACAACGACCTCTTCCTAAAGGAACTCGAGAACCAGGAGCACAAATACAAGATTGCCATGCTCTACCCGAGAGTCTGGAGAAGATAGAAAAAATATTTAATGACTTCAAAAATGGTCGCAAACAACCCCACCGTTACATCTCTCAAAGAACAGAAATCAAAGAATTGGTAACTTTAACTCCTATATTTGAAAATGGACAGTTCATCGGATGCTTCTCAACCATCCATCCTCTTGAACTAAAAGGACCAACCAGAACCTTCTAAATGACAAATTTAATTTCCGAGCAAGTCACGAATGAACTGAATTATCAACCTTACCCCTACCCCTGTAGCGCCTTTTGTAATATAGGCTCTCTTTTTATCAGAGCGAGCAGTGCCTGCTATATCCAAATGAATCCATGGAATTCCCTTTTCTACAAATTTTTTTAAAAAAACAGCTGCTATAATTGCTGCCCCTTCCCGTCCACCTACATTTTTTACATCAGCAAATTCACTTTTTATGTGCTTCGAGTAAGCATCCCAGAGGGGTAAT
>Ga0114925_10002090_pt1 | contig 10100 bp, 10 predicted proteins | sample SumtaG_2_FD_87287 | JGI IMG/M metagenome (GOLD analysis project Ga0114925, IMG submission 87287) | Deep subsurface microbial communities from Indian Ocean to uncover new lineages of life (NeLLi) - Sumatra_00607 metaG | ecosystem: Environmental > Aquatic > Marine > Oceanic > Sediment | place...
AATCCCTGGGGGAGGAAAGATGCCCCCATCTGCCCAAAGCGTCACTGCAAACGCACTGACCACCGAAAGAATCAAAACCCGTTTCATAACCTCTCCTTGGTTGAGTTTACCTGACAATACTCAGAAACACCCTGCCTGTCAAGTCATCAACTTCCAAGCGTTGGAAGAGTACACCCACATAGTGGAACAGTTAGATTGCTGAGTTTAAGTATATTGAGGGAGAAAGTAGGGGCCGGTCTAAAGGTCTACCCCTACTTAAAGAATCCATTAAATCCAGCAACGCATGTCTGGTAAAAGACGACGGCACTTCACGACTTGACATAAGTCTCAAAATAACTACAATTATATGTTCGTTGCCACAAATGGCAGCGAGACAGGAGAAAAACTACATGCGTTTATTCATAGGAAACCTTCCCCATTCTTATAATGAGGAGAAGGTACGTGAGATCTTTGCCGAGCATGGCGAAGTATCCAAAGTAGCGGTTCCCACGGATCGTTACACCAATGCGCCTCGCGGCTTTGCTTTTGTAGACATGCCGAATGACGAGGAAGCCAACGCGGCCATAAGTGCCGTTAATGGAACAGAGCACGATGGTCGTGAACTCAGAGTAGAAGAAGCCCGTCCCCCGCGCGAGGGTGGTGGTCGAGGTGGCTACAACCGCGGCGGCGGCGGAAACCGCAACCGCTGGTAAAACCCAAAAGATGTCTTTCTCGTCATTCTTGACAGTTAGTTGATCGAGATAGAGGGAAAGTAAAAGCGCCAGTCTTTGGACTGGCGCTTTTCTTTACAAACTCAGAATCGTGAGTGTCTATTTTCTCTTGGCCTTTTTCTTCTTTGCCGGGCGGAAGCGACCGATCTTCAAAATCTTGCCCAGGTTGGCGTTGGAATCAACCTTGGGGACGATCAGAGGCTTGGCAGAGGAGATGAGGGTGGTCACACCTGGGCCGTGCCCGGCAAGCATGCAGTCGGAGTGTATTATAACACCGATGGTCATCGCACCCTTACGCCAGCTACGGCCGAAAACGTTGTCGTGATCCGTGATCGCAACGAAGTCGCCGAAACGAAGCTTGTCAAGACCGAGCTCGGCGATCTCTTCGCGGTCGGTGGTCATGATGTCGTAGTCGCCTGTTCCCATCGAGGTGGAACCCACACCTGAACCCATGAGATGTCCTGGCACTATCGCTACAACCGGGACCTGGATCTTGCCGCCTTTAAGTTCACGGATGCCCATCTTCTTCAGGAGTCCGGGATCCAGGTTGGTAACGTGGATGTCAGGGTACTCCAAAAGCCTAAGCCCCTGTCCCCAGGCGCGGACAAGGAACTTGTCGTCCATGTTGAGCTTGGCAAGCACGTCGTCGGCAAAATCTATCATCACGTGCTCTGCCCCGCCGTGATGACCGGTAACTATTCCCTTCTTCTTCTTGGCATCACCGGTTACTACTATCGCTTCATTGCCCACACAAGAGTAGAAGTGGTAAGAGGTGGTAGCGAAACCGTAGCGCTTCTCTTCATCCACCAGAGTAGATACGCCGGGTTCAATGTGGTCACCTGCCCAGCCGAACGCCGTATCACCAATCTTCACGTTGTAGCTGATACCGCCGATACTGGGTAAAAGGAAGGCCTTCCCCTCCGCATCTACCGAGTGACCTCTTCTACCCGAAGGATAAGACACCTTACCCTGCACCGAGAGCTTAACCACACGATCCGCGTTCGTTCGCAGCATAAGTCCTCCTTGGAGTCTAGAGTTTAGATTGAGAATTATATTAATAACTCAGGGGAGGTCAAACCTGCCCTCGCCCGAGGCAGCACTTTCTGGGACACCTTATTATCACCCTAGTCAGAAGCCTTGCACGCGACCTCATGAGATGCTTGACAAACCCCGTTGTTTGCCGTAGACTTTGGTCTCAAAGTCATCTAAGGAGGATGCAAATGGCTCTTTTCGACGAAGTGAAAAACCTGATCGTGGAGCAGCTCCACGTACCGGCTGAGAAGGTAACACCTGAAGCCAAGTTCATCGACGATCTCGGTGCCGACTCCCTGGACACGGTCGAGCTTATCATGGCCTTTGAAGAGAAGTTCGAGATCGAGATACCTGACGAAGAGGCCCAGAAGCTGGAGACGGTCGGCAAGGTGATGGAATACCTGGAGTCAAAGCTCAAGGAAAAGTAATCCGGCGCCCCGGCGAAAGGATTTGCAATGGATCGCCGAGTCGTAGTAACGGGCGTCGGACTTCTGACCTCACTGGGTCACGACGTCCCTGCAACCTGGAAGAAGTTGCTCGCGGGTGAAAACGGCATCCGCCGGATCAGATGTTTTGATCCGTCGGACCTTGATGCCCAGATCGCGGCCGAAGTCTTGGACTTCGATCCTGTAAAACGCATAGATTTCAAGCAAGCCAGACGCATGGACCGATTCACCCAGTTTGCCCTGTGGACAGCAAAGGAGGCGGTTCCCGATTCAGGGATAGATTTAGGCAAGGAAAATCCTGAACGCTGTGGTGTGCTCGTCGGTGTGGGTATGGGCGGGATACTGATCTGGGAAGCTGAACACGAAAAGTTCCTTAAACGCGGGCCCAAGAGGGTCTCCCCTTTTCTGATCCCAATGATGATCCCGGATATGGCCTCAGGGTTTATCTCCATAGAGTACGGCATCCGTGGCCCCAACTTCTGTACGGTATCGGCATGTGCATCAGGTGCACACGCGCTGGGTGAATCTTTCGAGCTAATCAAGCAAGACAAGGCCGAGGTGATGATCACAGGCGGCACAGAAGCAGCAATCACCGCTTTCTCCGTCGCCGGCTTTACAAACATGAGGGCGATCTCCAGACGCAACGACGAACCTGAACGCGCCTCAAGACCATTTGATGCTGACCGTGACGGTTTCGTGATAGCAGAGGGAGCAGGAATCCTCGTGTTGGAGGAACTGGAGCATGCCCGCAAACGCAGCGCCAAGATCTATGCAGAACTTGCAGGATACGGGCTTTCAGGCGATGCCTTTCACATGACCGCCCCTGATCCTGAGGGCAAGGGCCCGCAACTTGCGATGCGTATGGCCCTTGAGGAAGCCGAGCTTAATCTTCAGGACGTAGACTACATCAACGCCCACGGAACCTCGACAGAATTAAACGACCGAATGGAAACCAGGGCAATTCGGAGTGTTTTAGGCAATCATGCGGACAAGCTATGGGTCTCCTCATCCAAGTCGATGATCGGACATCTTCTGGGCGGCGCAGGCGGAGCTGAAGCGGTGATAACTGCACTCACCATAAAAGAAGGCAAGGTTCACCCTACCCGCAACCTTGAGAGACCGGGCGAGGGCTGTGATCTTGACTACATACCAAAACAAGCGCGGGAAAAGGAAATCAAGGTAGCCTTATCCAACTCGTTCGGTTTCGGGGGCCACAACGTAACGTTGGCGTTCAAGAAGTTCGAAGGATGAGATTCATAGTCTGCATCAAACAGGTGCCTGATACTACCGAAGTGCGGGTCGACCCTGAAACGAACACCCTGATCCGCGAAGGCGTTCCAGCAACAGTTAACCCCTTTGACCTGTACGCGGTCGAGGAAGCCTTGCTTCTAAAGGAGAAGTTCGGCGGTGAGGTTATTGCCATCTCCATGGGACCTCCTCAGGCCGAGGAAGCGTTGCGCGAGGTGATCTCTATGGGAGTTGACAAGGCAATCCTTATCTCCGATCGAAAATTTGCAGGTTCGGACAGCTGGGCAACCTCACTTACGCTCGCCGCCGCCATTCGCAAGATAGGGTCCTTTGACATCATCTTCACCGGGAAGCAAGCGGCAGATGGCGACACCGCACAGGTAGGGCCGGGTATCGCAGAGTTCCTCGACATCCCCCAAGCTACATTCGTGAGGAAGGTAGACGAACTGAACATTGAAAACCGAATCATAAGATTGCAGTCGATGTGGGAGGAGGGATCAGAGCTTCTCGAACTCCCCCTCCCGTGTCTTATTACTACTGTCAAGGAGCTCAACGAACCGCGTCTGCCCAGCCTGCGCGGCAAACTTACGGCAAAGAAGGCCGAGATCCCGCTCTGGAGCTTTGATGAGCTTGCGGTTGAGGAAAAACACGTGGGCCTTGCAGGTTCTCCCACCCAGGTAATCAAGGTCTTCCCACCTCCACCTCGCGCTGAAGGAGAACTCTTCGCAGACGCAGACCCGGACGAAGCGGCACGCATCATTGCGGATAAATTAACCGAGAAGGGGCTGCTCTGATACCCTTACGTATTGACTACGATCGCTGCACCCTTTGCGGCGAGTGCCTGCCCGCATGTCCGTTTGGTGCCCTGGGGATTCGAGATGATCGTCTATATGTGCTTGAGACCTGCAACTTGTGTGGGGCGTGCGTACCTGTCTGCCCGGAGGATGCCTTATCAATAGAGGAAGTTAAACGAACTAAAGAGATCGATCCCAGTGAGTGGCGCGGCGTGTGGGCCTTCGCAGAACAGCGGCGCGGTGAGATACAATCATCCACCTACGAACTGCTGGGTGCCGCACGAGGAGTGGCTGAAAAGCTCGAAGTCCAGGTGACCGCTGTACTGCTTGGTTCAGATGTAGAAAATCCAGAATCGCTGTTGGCTGCTGGAGCGGATGAGGTATTCTACATAAAGGACGAAAATCTTGCTCACTTTGGGCTTGAGCCCTACACCAAGATCATTGCAGATCTCATCCTTGAACGTAAGCCCGAGATTGTCCTGGGTGCTGCGACCTTCATCGGGCGTTCGCTTCTTCCGCGCATCGCGGTGAGAGTGCATGCCGGGCTGACCGCGGACTGCACCGGGCTTGATGTCGACACCGAGAAGCGGCTCCTGCTTCAGACCCGCCCTGCGTTCGGCGGAAACATCATGGCCACCATCATCTGCCCCCAGCACCGACCACAGATGGCCACCGTGCGCCCTAAGGTAATGAAACCTCTGGAAGAACCCTACAACTCAAAGGGCAAAGTCTCTGAAATCTCGGTGGATTCGGCATCCAACCGTGTTCGCTTCCTTGAGTTCGTGGCCGACGACACCTCTCAGATCAACATCGCCGAGGCCGATATTATCGTCACCGGTGGAAGGGGGCTGCAGGATCCGAAGAACTTTGCCCTCATCGAGGAGCTTGCCGATCTCCTCGGTAGTGCGGTTGGCGCATCACGTGCTGCAGTGGACGCGGGCTGGATCAACTACTCACACCAGGTCGGTCAGACAGGCCGCACCGTCTCGCCCAAACTCTACATCGCAGTAGGGGTGTCAGGCGCCATCCAGCACCTTGTGGGGATGCAGTCATCGAATTACATCATCGCTGTTAACAAGGACCCAAACGCACCTATCTTCAAGGTGGCTGACGTAGGCATAGTGGGCGATCTGTTCGAGGTCGTTCCGAAGCTGATCAAGGAGATCAAACGCCGCAAGGGGGAATAACATTCCCTGAAGCCACTATGCAGAGCACTATCTCAAAAGTAACCCTGAATCCGCTTGATTCCAGCGATGTTGTCTATCGAGAGGTGTTATATCCTTATAACCGAAGCTATGGCTCCAGATAATGACAAGAATCCCCAGAAAGGATGTGGTGCGTGTTACGAGGTGTTACGGGTGTTATATCCTTAGATGTTCTGGAGCGTTAGCTCCAAGTAATAATGAGAATGCCCCGAAGGGGTACGGGGTGTTACGGGTAGGTGTAACCGGTCGGGCAGGCTCAGGTAAGTCAACCTTTGCCCGGATGCTTGCCCGAGACCGAGCCAGCATCCTGGATGCAGACAAGATCGCATGGAAACTATACTCCAATCCTATTGTCCGCAAGAACCTCGCCGAAACGTTCGGCAGGAAGATCTTCAACAAAGAGGGGGCCGTTGATCGAAAAAGCCTGGGGGAAATCGTCTTCACGAACCCGGAAAAGCTAAAGCGACTGAACGCCATCATCCACCCCCTGCTTGTGGGCGAACTCAAACACCGGATAACCCGATCCTCTAAAAAGGTGGTAATCATAGACGCCGCCCTTCTACTTGACTGGCCTCTGGCTCGTGAATGCGATCTCCTGATAGCCGTCCTCGCCCAGGAAGATATCTCGGTTGCCAGATTAACAAAGAAAGGGACAAGCCCAAACCGAACCAGGGCAATACTGGCAACCCAACGCCCAGAGCAAGAGTTTCGCACACTCTGTCATGTGGTAGTAGAAAACAACAAGGATTTGAGTGAACTAAAACTCAAGGCCGATAAGATTTGGCAAGAAAGGATTAAACCTTTACTCGACACTTAGCGTCCCAGACGGAATCACAATTTGATATTAGGATAGTGTTCCGGATTACCTACATTCAACGTTGAAGTGCAACATTAAGGTTAGCGACTTCGAGGGAAGTTTTAAAGCCCAGGACACTTTGCTCCGTGTCCATCGCCATTTGGTCTGAGTCTGTTGTTTAGCCTTGATTGCTCCGTATACGTCGCCCTCCGGTCTATCAATTTGATTTCCTCGCCACTGATTTTAGCGAAGTAGCGTAGGGGCCGACATTCAGGTCGGCCCGCTTTTATGATTTGGATGACTCGCAGACAAAGGATTAATGAAGGTAACCATACAGTTCGTTAAGGAGGCTTAGACTCCTTGAGTGATATGACCACCTCCTTGCGAAGCCGTCATACGATGACCTTCTTTCAAACATTTCGAGTAGATTTCCGGTGAGGCAATGCGAACACTTGACAAGTTACAGAAATCGGATAAACTTCTCCATCAAAGTCCATCAAAGGAGGACGTATGAAAAAGTTGCTCTTGCTTATTCCTCTCGTTGCAATAATCGCATTCAGCGGATGCGCTTGGCAAGCCGTTTCTAAGACCCCGCCACCGAAAGACGTATTCATGACAACCGGCGACATGAAGGACGGCGACTATGAACCTGTAGGGATGATTCGTGTGATGCGCGTAGAACTCGCCTTCAGCTGTCTGGGTGTACTGCCGCCACTGTATCCGCAGTTTGGACCTGAGATCCAGGATGCGCTCTACGAGCAGCTGGCCAAGGAAGCCAAGAGAATGGGTGCCAACGCCGTGATCAACATCCAGACCATGATCATGCCCACACCGTTCTTGTTCGGGATCCTCTGGCTACCCACAGTAGAGATGAGCGGCATGGCGATCAAGATGTAGGCTTTCAAAGATTCAAAGAGGGTGCCCAGGCACCCTCTTTTTTTTCTTACCCCACTCGGTCGCTTCACGACCTAGCGGGGAGCCTTGAACTATTTAGACCTGGCAATCCGAAGATATAACCTTGCGAAATACAAGTTATGCATTATCAGGTCTTACAAGGATCAACATAACCTCCAGACCCGTTGACAATCCGCACTTTCTGATTAATATCAACGAATGGAGCTTTCGTTTGATCTCTCAAAATCCACTCGCAGGGCGTTCCGCTTCAGCGAACTGGATGTCCCTGAAAGGAAGATATCGGAGTTCATACCTGAGCGCTATATTCGCAAACAAGATGCCTTGTTACCCGAGGTTGCCGAACCCGAGCTGGCCAGACATTTTGTGCACCTTTCCACCCTCAACCATCATATGGACAAGGGCTTCTACCCCCTGGGCTCGTGCACCATGAAGTACAACCCAAAGATCAACGAGGATGTTGCCCGTCTTGCGGGATTCGCAGACCTTCATCCCCTGGCACCGGTGAGTATAACTCAGGGAGCGCTTCAGTTGATGTATGAGTTGGAGAAACTTCTTTCCGAGATCTCGGGATTCGATGCGGTAACCCTCCAGCCCTCGGCAGGCGCGCAGGGGGAGCTTTGCGCAAACCTTATCACCCATGCCTACTTCAAACACAAGAACGAGAATCGAACCAAGGCCATTATACCCGACTCGGCACACGGCACCAACCCTGCAAGCGTAATACTTTCAGGCTTCGAGTCCGTAACCGTGCGTTCAAACCCTAAAGGCCTTATTGATCTTGAGGATCTTGAGAGCAAGCTCTCGCCGGATACAGCACTCATCATGATCACCAACCCCAACACCCTTGGACTCTTCGAGCCCGATATCTCGAAGGTGATCGAGAAGGTGCACTCGGCAGGTGCCCTTGCCTACCTTGATGGAGCCAACCTCAACGCACTCATGGGGATAGTCAAGCCGGTCGAAATGGGCTTTGATCTCATGCACTTCAATCTGCACAAGACCTTTTCCACGCCGCACGGCGGCGGAGGACCGGGATCAGGCCCGGTTGGAATGACGAAGGAACTTGAACCCTTCCAGCCTGTACCTGTGATAGAGAAGGGAACCGATGGCTATCATCTGAACTATGAGCGGCCGCTCTCCATCGGCAAACTACAAGCCTTCTACGGCAACTTCCTCGTGATGGTCAAAGCCTACACCTACATCCGGATACTAGGTGCCGCCGGGATAGCAGATGTGTCCAGAAACGCAATCCTCAACGCGAACTATGTAAAAAGCCTTGTTGAGGATGTTCTAGAGGTGCCATATCCCCAACACTGCATGCACGAGTTTGTAGCATCGGGCAGGGCACTGCGCAAATTTAATTTAAAAACCACCGATCTGGCGAAGCGTCTTTTGGACTACGGCTATCATGCACCTACCATCTACTTCCCCCTGATCGTCTCCGAGGCGTTGATGGTTGAGCCGACCGAAACCGAGACCGTAGAGACCCTTGAGGGCTTTGCCGAGGCTATCCATCAGATAATGCAAGAAGCCAAAATCAACCCCGAGATGCTGCGTCAAGCACCTCACACCACCCCGGTGGGACGGCTTGATGAGGTGCGAGCAGTCAAGGAACTAGATGTTTGCTTCAGACCTGACCGAGAAACGCAAGGCTGAACTCTGCACGAAGATTGCCGAGAAGGTCGTTCGGTTTCGCCTTTCGCCATTGGCGATTCTTATGATTGAGTCTGTCAAACCGCTGAGCTTTTTGGGGAACCAGCTCATGGTCTTCTTCGCGCCTATGGTGGGTGCATTTACATCCAGCCCTGTATATGAGGAGATGACTGCGTTCCTCGAGGAACGCTCAAACCTCGAGATGCTGATCCAGAAAATCGAAGAGATGGAGAACGAATGGGTGAAGAAAGAAAAAGAAACCAAGGAAGCGAGGAGGAAAGCAAGGAGGGAAAAGCGTGGCAAAAGCAAGTAAAAAATTTAAAGAAATAGAAACAATCCTGGCTACGGATTGTGGGTCTACCACCACCAAGGCTATTTTAATCAAGAAGCAAGGAGATGAATACCGGCTGGTGATGCGGGGTGAGGCACCCACGACGGTAGAAGCTCCTTTTGAGGACGTAACCCGTGGGGCCTTAAACTCCATAAGGGAGGTGGAGGAGCTCACCGGGGAAAAGATCCTCGACGGTGAAAGGATAATCAAGCCGGCCCGGTCGAAGAAGGAAGGGGTGGACATCTATATCTCTACGTCATCGGCAGGCGGAGGCCTGCAGATGATGGTCGCAGGGGTTGTTCTGACCATGACCGGTGAGAGTGCTGCACGTGCTGCACTTGGAGCCGGCGCAATCGTGATGGACGTTATCGCCTCCAACGACGGCAGGCTGCCCCACCAGAAGATCGAACGCATCAGACACCTTCGGCCTGACATGATACTCCTCTCAGGCGGCGTGGACGGCGGAACCATCTCACATGTGGCCGAGTTAGCAGAGTTGATACGTGCAGCCGATCCGAGACCGCGTTTCGGCACCACCTACAGCCTGCCCGTCATATACGCCGGCAACAAGGACGCGCGTAAGATAATCCTCGATACACTTAAGGAAGCCACTGAGCTTGTGGTTGTCGAAAACCTACGACCCGTACTTGAACGTGAAAACCTGGGGCCGGCCCGCGACAAGATCCATGATCTCTTCATGGAACACGTGATGGCTCACGCACCCGGCTATAAGAAACTCATGGCCTGGACAGACGTACCCATCATGCCGACACCTGGTGCGGTTGGGCTTCTCATCGAAAGGATAGGTAAGCGGCAGCAAATCGACGTGCTTGGAGTTGACATAGGTGGAGCGACAACGGACATATTCAGCGTATTTCAGGATAAGTCTACAGAGGTAGAAAACCCTGAGCGAGTCTTCAACCGCACGGTAAGCGCCAACCTGGGGATGAGCTACTCGATCTCCAACGTG
>Ga0114925_10002091_pt1 | contig 10100 bp, 10 predicted proteins | sample SumtaG_2_FD_87287 | JGI IMG/M metagenome (GOLD analysis project Ga0114925, IMG submission 87287) | Deep subsurface microbial communities from Indian Ocean to uncover new lineages of life (NeLLi) - Sumatra_00607 metaG | ecosystem: Environmental > Aquatic > Marine > Oceanic > Sediment | place...
ACTCAGGTGTCGTGATAACTTTCAGGCGGAAAGAAACTGAGGAGAATGCCGGCATGCAAATTCAGAATGTATTGATAAGTTTTGGTGTGCTGATTGGAACTCATGTTCTTGCGTCCGGTGATCTACTGATTGAGCCTCTGAAATTGAAAAGCCCGCTCACCACAAAGCTGCGGGGAAATGTGCTCTCTCCATATTCAGCAAACTCCAAGGAGGAGCTTGCCAAACTGCTAGGCCCCCAACAAGCAGAAGATATCGAAAAGCAAATGAGTTTTGAGACACACAGAGTGATCCTTTTTCAGTGGGCAGGATCTGGGCAGGATGCATTAGTTAGTACGATCAATGACAGTGTGGTAACGTTCCACTACACACGTGGTAGAACGCGTGATCTTCGTCAGCATCTCAAAGTATTCGCAATTGATCGGGAGATGACGTGGACCGTACGAGAGTCAGACAAGATAGGCCTGTCAATTCCACAGGATGGGGTTGTTTCAGGGCGTTCTAATTTTCTCTGCCTGACGCCGAATTGTTTTGAGTTCACTTGAATCTTTACGCCCAAGATTCCGCAACTGCATTGACATTCGTGGATTCCGTTTCAAAAGCTTTTCATGTCGGGCAAGAAAGTCCCAGTACAGTGTTGTAAAGGGGCAGGCGTCAGGTCCTTGGGCAACCTTTGGTTTGTATCGACATGCCTTGCATGCATTACTCATCCGATCAATGTAAGCCCCCGTTGCACAGTAAGGCTTTGACGCCATAACACCACCATCGGCAAACTGACTCATACCGATCGTGTTTGGCAGTTCCACCCACTCGACTGCATCTACATAGACGGCGAGATACCATTTATGAATATCTTCTGGTTTGACTCCGTACATCATCGCAAATAGACCTGTGACCATCAGGCGTTGAATGTGATGGGCGTATCCGTATTCGAGGGTCTGCCCAAGTGCATCCTTCAAACAATTCATCTCTGTGTCACCAGTCCAATAAAAGCCCGGCAATGGCTGCTCTGCACCGAGTGAATTTCGTTGTGCATATTCCGGCATGAATCGCCAATAAACACCGCGCACATATTCACGCCATCCAAGAATCTGTCTTATAAATCCTTCGACGGATGCTAAGGGAGCAGATCCTTCCCGGTATGCATTTTCGGCAGCGGAAATGACATCACGGGGGTCAAGCAGTTTTAGGTTCAGCGCAACTGAGAGGCGTGAGTGATAGAGCCATGGTTCGCCCGTCCAGATGGCATCTTGATAGACTCCAAAATTCGACAGTCGATAGGTAATAAAATCACGCAGCGCAGCGCGTGCATCTTTTTTTGTGACAGGCCAGTCAAATTGTTCAAGTGAACCAGGATGTTTCTGGAATCGCTTTGATACTAGATCAATAACGGTGCATGTTACGGCATCTGGTTTGAATCGCTTCGGAGATTTAATTTTTTCTGGTCCAGATTTTCCGAAACTTCCACGATTGTCTGCATCGTAATTCCACTGTCCGCCTGTCGGTTCACCGTTGTCCATTAAAACATCAAAGCGTTCCCGTAGTGGACGATAGAAAAACTCAAGTCGTAACTGTTTCCGCCCTGCCGCATGTTCAGAAAAATCATCAACTGTTGTAAAAAAATGACGATCGGGACGTACTTCCAATGGAATACCAGATTTTTTTGCAGCTTCCTCCAAGGCCAGTCGAACTCGCCACTCACCCGGTTCAACACAAATCAAGCGATTTGGCTTTGCACCTTTTTGTTTAAATCGACGAAGGCTTTTTTTCAGAGCATCAGCTAGTGAAATTGGTTCTCGGGGTTTCTTCTTTTCACTTATCTCATGGTAGTCGACTGCGAATCCCTTCGTTAACAAGTGATCACGAAAGTGCCTCATCGCGGAGAGAAAAAGGACGATCCTGGCTTTATGTGTCCAGACATGCGTCGATTCTTCAGCTACCTCTGCCATCCAAATAACATCTTGATCTTTATCGAAGTTATCAAACGCGGCACTTGATTGATCGAGTTGATCACCCAGAACGAGCACAAGATTGCGGCACATGGTGTGGTTACCTTCGAAAGGGGGAAGACATACGGTAAAAGTACTTCGAGACCCGTTTTCCAACCGGGAAAAGCATCTTTTCACACATTTTCCAAAACGCCAGTTAGTAATCCATCGATTTTGCGGTTTTAAACGATAGCAGTTTTCGTAATGTCGACAGTCCCTGCAGGGATTTGTGAGAAAGGAATTAACCGTGATTGCCCTTGCCGGTTCGAAACGTGGTCTTTCAAAGTCATCTTCAGTATCTCAGAGACGTTCAAGAGTGCTCGCCAGAGATAGCGAGCCAAAAAAGCTGATAGGCCTATCACCCTCTGAAAAACGAAGAAAAACAATTCTTTCACGAAAAAGATTAGCGCTTTTTGAAAGAGATATAGAATACATAGGAGGAGATGTCTTCTTGGAAAAAGATGCCGATCTTCTCGCTAATTCGCCACCAGCAGATGCAGAAATTCCATTGGAGGGCTTTTCCTCTGGTAAGAAGTCATCCGGTCGGTCTCTCTCGCCATACCTTGCAAGTCTGTATCAGACACGACTCCTTTCCAAAGACGAAGAACAATTCTATTTTCGCAGGATGAACTGGCTTAAATTCCAGGCGCTTCAGAAGCGGAATCGTCTTGATCCAAAGCGTGCAACGATGAAACAGATGAAACAAATTGAGGCCGTCTTAGCTGAGGCCGAGACCGTTAAAGCAATTCTTATTACATCAAACCTTCGTTTGGTCGTTTCGATAGCAAAGAAATTCAATGAGCCGAGTCATTCCTTCGATGAACTCATTAGCGAAGGCAATGTGGCTCTGATGCGATCCGTCGAAAAATTTAATTTCGCTCTCGGTAATCGTTTTAGTACGTATGCAACGTATGCGATCCAGCGACATTTCTTCCGGATTTCACACAAGAGCCGTCAGTATCGTAATCGATTTGCCTCTGACGATGAACCTGTGAAGGATCGAGCTGAAGAAGTCTCCGATCACGAATCGTGTTCTCCTGACCAGGTCAACTATCTTAAGACACTCTTTTCTAAGTTCCTTCACCAGCTTGAATCCCGTGAACAACAGATTGTGCTTGCACGGTTTGGATTCAATGGTGACAAGCCGAAAACATTTCGGCAATTAGGGACTGAAATGGGAGTCTGCAAAGAACGAATTCGTCAAATTCAAACACGGGCGATTGCAAAGTTGCGTACGATGGCTGAAGAAGCCAATCTCGAACGCACCATTGGTGACTGGCTGTAAACGAGACCTTCAACTCGGAAATACCTCTTGTTGGAGCGAATCACGTGCAGAAAGTTTTAATCATTGGAGCGGGTGGAATCGGCTCGGCAGTGGCTCGCGAGATAGTTTCTACGGGTGGACGTGTTTTTCTTGCTGGACGCAATGAGGAAAAACTTCGGGAACTTGCATCGGAGCTGAACTGTGAATACGGTATTGCCGATGCGACGGACGCTGCATCAGTTGACTCGTGCGGTAATACTGCAACTGAAGCTTTGGAAGGGCTCACAGGTATCGTCAACTGTGTTGGTTCTATTCTCTTGAAACCGGCCCATCTAACCAGCTCAGACGAATGGCATGAAACAATCACAGCGAATTTGACCACTGCATTTCATTGCGTTCGCACCGCTGGCCGACTTCTACGAAGTTCAGGCGGGTCAGTGGTATTGCTTTCGAGTGCTGCTGCCAGAGTAGGCCTTGCAAATCACGAGGCAATTGCGGCGGCAAAGGCTGGAGTTGTCGGACTTACACTGTCAGCGGCCTCAACGTATGCACGAGCTCGGATACGGTTCAACTGTGTAGCACCAGGGCTTGTTCGGACGCCTTTGGCTGCAGGACTCTTATCCAGTGAACTCGCCGAAAAGGCTTCCGTTTCTATGCACCCCCTCGGGCGGATTGGTGAGCCTGAGGATGTGTCGAGTGCGGTTTGCTGGTTTCTTGATCCAAAAAATTCATGGGTAACGGGCCAGATTCTTGGAGTGGATGGTGGCTTGGCAGACCTGAAAGCGAAAAGTTAAACCGGCCTACACTTCGCTTTTTGCCACTGAATCCTTCTGCAAATGTAGCCTAGACGTTTTAATAGATTCGTTGCCGAAAGCAACTATAAGTCAACCTGTTTGAAAACAAGCGAATTGTCTAAAGCAGACGTGGATTCATTAATTGATAGTTCTCACCAAGTGGCAATTTTGTGATGGATGTTGCACAGTCAGCCGACTGGTATACACAGCACTTTCACTGTAAGTTTGGATGTCAGCATGAAATGTGACAAGGTTAGGTTTGCGCGTATGTTCATAGATCAGCCCCTGCCGCACATTGCTCGTATTCATCCAGAGCCAAAAGTATTTGGTGATCTGCGAGCACTCGAGATGGCTCACGGAATTACGCCAGTGCAGACGTACCTATCCATCCTTGAATTTTTGCATTGATAGGAACATGGTGAACAGCGGCATGAATGGTGCTCGAACTCTTATTCTGCAGGTGCTTGCAACAAGCTTCATGACAGGACTCATCTGGTTTGTCCAAGTCGTACATTATCCTTTAATGGAAGGGTGGCCTCATGATCAGTTTGGAAATTGGGAGATGGCCCATCGCGACCGCACCGGGCTCGTGGTTATTCCTCCCATGCTGATTGAAGGTGTTGTTGCTGTTTGGTTACTTTTTCATCGCCCACGCGGTGTTCATCCACTGCTCCCTATCGTTGGAATAATGGCAATTTTGGGAATTTGGGCAAGTACGTTCTTTCTTCAAGTGCCGTGCCATCTTCGGCTTTCAACCGGCTGGGACGCTCAAACTCTCAGTTTTCTCGTCAATTCGAATTGGATACGAACCATCCTCTGGTCATTCAGAATGGCTCTTTCCGTGGGTATGGTATGGCAGTTTTGGTTGGCCAGTAAGCCAGCCTTGGCCGATCTTGCGTCCCTCCAGCAGGACACCTAATCTCCCAAGCTACAGCCATTTGGTGATTGTTTTGTACTGGGTTTGGTGAGGAAGGTTGTTCCATGTCTGAGTCTCTTTCTATGGTTGCGAAGCTGGTTGATGGTCAGCTTGTCATACCCGATGCACTCGACTTTCAGGAGCACATAGTTGCAGCGGCGACTTTGGAGACGGCGACCACAGATGCAATAACACTCGTTGATTCCGCCGAGCGATTATCAAGTCTGGCCAAAAGCCAAGCAGCGGCCGCCATTGTTCCAGTAGGCACAGGGACCCAAGATCGACCAACGATTGAAGTTCAAGATGTGCATAAAGCTTTCGCAACAGTTATCAAACATTTTCGTCCACCTCGTGCTCGACACCGTCAAGGTGTGAGTCCTCAGGCCGTCATCGATCCCTCAGCCCGGCTTGCTGGGAATGTCGAAGTCCAGCCTCTTGCTGTCATAGGACAAGATGTTGAACTTGCGGAGGGAGTTGTTATTCACGCAGGAGCTCAAATTGGTGCAGGCTGCCGGATTGGTGCAGGAACAACAGTCTTTGCCAATGCAGTTCTTTATGACGATACGCTTGTCGGTCGCAACTGTATTATTCATTCCAATGCTGTTTTGGGAGCCTTTGGGTTTGGGTATAAGCCTGATGCAAATGGTCTGGAGCTTTCTGCGCAACTTGGCTGGGTTGAATTAGGTAATCATGTTGAAGTCGGTGCAGGAACCACTATCGATCGTGGAACATACGGTCCGACAGTAATTGGTAGCGGTACAAAAATAGATAACCTGGTCATGATTGCTCACAACTGCCGTATTGGTCGTCACAATATGATCTGCTCTCAAGTAGGTGTGGCAGGAAGTACAACGACTGGTGAGTGGGTGATCATGGCTGGCCAATGTGGCTTGCGTGATCATATTCATATTGGTGACGGTGCTGTGCTCGGTGCACGATCAGGTGTTTCCAATGATGTTCCACCAAAGCAAACAGTACTTGGTGAACCAGCAATTGACCTGAGACAACGCAAACTGCAACTTGCTTCGATGTCAAAGCTTCCTGAGATGCGAAAACAGGTGAAATCCCTGCTCAAACGAGTTGAAGAATTAGAACAGTCTTCTCAATCAACAACAGAAGAGTCTTCCTCAAAAGCGGCTTAGGATCTAATCCAAGAAGAGCAAATTGTCCTCAATGCGTGTTTTGAAATCGCTAGACATAGATAAAGATTAATTGATAGCCCAATGAAAGCCTGGTCCGGGGACGTGAACGATCTGCCATCACTCAATGGAGAACTGGTCGGCATTCTTGCAGGCTGGGGAAGGTTTCCAATTGCTACCGCTGAGGCGATTCAGCGGCGTGGTGGCCGGGTTGCAATTCTAACAATCCGGCATCATGCCGAAGAATCACTCGAGGAAATAGCTAATGTATATGGAGAAGTTGGCGTTGCTGAAATCGGAAAAGCCATTGACTTCTTTCGTCAGCATGGTGTGCGTCGAGCGACGATGGCCGGCAAGATTCATAAGAAAAAACTGTTTCGTCGATTCGGATGGCTTCGGCATATTCCTGATTGGCAAGGGCTGAAGACATTTTGGCCACATTTTGTTAAGCGTAGTAAAGACAACAGGGACGATGCGCTTCTTGGAGCTATTGCCGAAGCCTTTGAGAAGTCAGAAATTCGTATTTGCCCCGCAACAGATTTTGCTCCTGAACTCTTGGCAACCGAAGGTGTACTGGCTGGCAAGCCACTCACGAAACGCCGGATGGCGGATGTGGTTTTTGGATGGCGGCTTGCGAAAGAACTTGGGCGTCTTGATATTGGGCAGACTGTAGTTGTAAAGAACCAGGCTCCGATGGCACTGGAAGCCATCGAAGGCACTGATGAGTGCATCCGACGGGCAGGTCGGCTTTGCCGTTCCGGTGGTATGACTGTAGTGAAGGTCGCAAAGCCTCAGCAAGATGAACGGTTTGATATGCCGACAATCGGTATTGGGACACTCCAATCAATACGAGCTTCAGGAGGCAAGGTGCTTGTGATCGAGGCTGGGAAGACGATTCTTGTTGATCGAGAGCAGATCACTGCATATGCGAGTCGTTGCGGTATTTCAATTGTGAGTTGTTACGACGTTGCTGGGATTCCCCTGTTGGAAAAACCACGTTATGACGTTGCCTGACTATATCGCTTTTCATTCTATTGACGGTAGACTGCGCAGATGTCTTATTCACTGGTCTATCATGTGCGAATAGTTTCTCAAGTATTTCTTTGTGCGGTTTGTATATGTGCGCCATTGTTAAAGGCGGATGACGTATCTTCTTCAAAAAAAATAGAACGTGTTTCACAACGTCCACTGGCTATTGATTTTAGGATTGATCGTTCTGTCAAAATCCCACCGCCACGAACACACTATATGGGTCGAGAGATCGCCCAAACAATGCATTACACAGGAGCCCCTTGGCTTGTTCGTGAAAGCCGTCAACGTGAAGAAGATTGCCGACTGCTTCTTGAGGCACTTCAAATTCATCCAGGCCAGACTATCTGTGATCTCGGATGTGGTAATGGGTTCTATACACTTGAGCTAGCGAGGAGAGTCGGACCCGAAGGCAAAGTGTATGCGGTTGACATCCAGCCTCAGATGCTTCGTCTTCTTGTTGCACGGGCAAGGCAGGAAAAGCTTTTTAACATTCAGCCGATTCTGGGAACATTCATTGACCCACGATTGCCCAAGGGAGAAGTCGACCTCGTATTTTGTGTTGATGTCTACCACGAGTTCTCTCATCCTGAAAAGATGCTCAAGCGCATCAGAGAAAGTCTTTCTGATAATGGGCAAATTGTTTTAGCAGAGTTCCGTGGGGAAGATGCTTCGGTGCCAATCAAGCCACTTCACAAGATGACAAAGTTACAGGTCAAAAAAGAACTTGAGCCAAATGGTTTTGTTCTTGAACGTGAATTTGATGAGTTGCCATGGCAGCATCTCATGTTTTTTGGTGTTCAGAACAAAGAGTAAAGCTGACTACTTTTTATTTATTTGGCAGCTTGTTGTATCACACCGTCCAGCAATCCAGAGCCTGCGTTTGGCGATAAATGCATATAGCCGATTCCAGAGTGGCAGTGAACCCGGAATATGTAGCAGAAGAGCGAGAGGCCAGAGGAGTGGTAGTTTACGAGAGAGATAGCGGACAGCAGTTGCACCACCCCGAGCGTTTCCTTGCGTGTCGATTACAAACATCTGCTCTTGGAGTTGTTCTATTGTAAGTTCAGGGAAGTCAGCAGCCACACTTGGATCGTGGAGTGACTTGTAAATAAATCGGTTTCGTAAATCCAAGTTGTTAAGGATCGCAATCTGGCGTTGACAGAAGCGACATTCTCCGTCGAAGAGAACGGTGTCTCGCTCCGGATGCTTTTCGGTAGAAATCATCGTACACAAGAGTCATTCAGGGACATGTGATAAAGCCTGTCTCGATAGCCCAGTGTCAGGTTTATTCCTTGATCAAACCACTAGGAAGTGTACACAGATTTAAAATTGTGATGGCCCCACCAGAGATAAGAAGCCATGGTGCCCATTCAGGTGCTGTAATCGAACGCCCGATGCCACCCGCTAGTGGTACAACAACAGCAGAGTCGATGAACAATAGTTCAATACCAAGTAGCGTAGCGAATATTCCAATCGCCAAAAATATACTTTTCCACATAAGGGTGCCTGTCAACTGAGTCGAACTTCTCACGCGATGAGTCGAAAGCTCTCGACTTGAATAGGTTCATCGACTTTCTCAAGAACCCATCTAGAGAAGCCGCTTGTCTCGGGCAACCTAGAACGACTGTGATGATAATTCAGGTAGCATGACTAGTTATTTGCAGCGTCAGCTGACGGTTCATTTTCTCTATCAGATGATGTTTGTGGAGCACCAGTGCGACGTTCGGTTGTTGTACCTGGTACGAGTTGAGGTTTCCCACTCGTTGTTTCAATAATTTCCTGGAGGTCACTACCATCAATTACTTCCGCCTCAATTAATCGACTTGTAATTGATTCAAGTGATGTGCGACGGGTTTGAAGAATCTGTCGAACCTGAACAATCGAAGTATCAATTATACGGCGGACTTCTTCATCAATTTCACGAGCAGTCTCTTCACTGTGGCTGCGAGTTGTACCAAAGTCGGCACCTCCGCCAGCAAGAAATGGCGATCGCTGGCTTTCACGATAGTTCACTCTACCCAGTTGACTCATGCCGTAGTCCATCACCATTGAGCGTGCAATTTCACTCGCTCGCTCGAGGTCATTCTGAGCACCCGTTGAAATGTCTTCATAGATCATTTCTTCTGCGATCGTTCCGGCGAGAAGAACATGAATTCTGCTTTCAAGTTCACTTTGTGTAAGGAGATACCGATCGTCTTCGGGACGCTGCATGGTGTAGCCTAATGCGGCGAGGCCACGAGGTATGATTGATACTTTATGTATCGGGTCAGTATTTGGAAGAGAATATGCAACCAAGGCATGTGCTGCTTCGTGATACGCTACTCTCTTTTTTTCATCTTCATGAATAACACGCTTCTTTTTTTCAAGGCCTGCGGTGCCACGTTCGACAGCCTCGTTGAACTCCACCATCCCCACAGACTTCTTGTTATTCCGAGCTGCGAGCAGCGCGGCTTCATTCACAAGGTTGGCAAGATCTGCACCGCAAAAACCTGAGGTAATCCGTGCCACCTGCTCGATATTGACTTTCGGATCAAGCTTCACGTTGAGAACATGTACCTTGAGAATAGCCTCTCTTCCACGAACATCAGGTCGGTCGACAAGAACATGTCGATCAAACCTACCTGGTCGGAGTAACGCTGGATCAAGGGTTTCCGGACGATTCGTAGCTGCCATCACAATGACGCCGGAGTTACTACCAAAACCGTCCATTTCAACGAGCAGTGCATTGAGCGTTTGTTCCCTCTCATCATGACCACCAACGACACTTGATCCTCGTGTTTTTCCTAAAGCATCGAGCTCATCGATGAAAATTATACACGGGCTTTTTTGTGCAGCCTGTTGAAACATGTCGCGGACACGGGCAGCACCAACACCAACAAACATTTCAACAAAGTCACTCCCGGAAAGTCCAAAGAAGGGGACTCCAGCTTCGCCGGCAATAGCCTTTGCGAGAAGGGTCTTTCCTGTCCC
>Ga0114925_10002092_pt1 | contig 10100 bp, 9 predicted proteins | sample SumtaG_2_FD_87287 | JGI IMG/M metagenome (GOLD analysis project Ga0114925, IMG submission 87287) | Deep subsurface microbial communities from Indian Ocean to uncover new lineages of life (NeLLi) - Sumatra_00607 metaG | ecosystem: Environmental > Aquatic > Marine > Oceanic > Sediment | place...
CCATCCTAATTTAAAATCTAGATTCTGCTCCCTTTTGATTTCAGTGCTATAAAATTCTTTAAAAGTTTGAAATTTACTCTTGATTAGAGTAGAACGGATTAAAGAATCTCCAACATTATTTAAGAAGATTGAAAAAATATAGGATGGGTGCCAAAGACCATCTGATTTAATTTTTCCATTTTCACGTAAAAAATTTATAGGGAGACAAAAAGCAGACCAAGAACTATTACTTAATATTGCTTTAAAACGATATCGATCATTCTGAGATTTTAACAATAAGTGCCATTGACCAATATACCTGTTAGTTGTTATTGATTCTAATGCAGGGACGAATTGGCCTTTATTTAGAAGTTCAAATACTAATTTCGTAAGAAAAGCCCATGTTATAATAGAATTACTATAATGTGTTATACTTCGATCTAAGCTTTCCATTATTTCCAATTGGTATAATAATTTCACTGCAGGTGATATGGGTATAATTTTTCCTGTGTGAATCGATACTTCAAAAAATTTTCTGGAAGATACTTTATTTATAGTAGATCCTGATAAGTGATAAGGAACTGCAAGGTTAATATTGCAAGTTAGAAGTTTTTTTGCTGGAATTGTTGGAAACTTCAGTTCAATATATTCGATAAGCTTTTCCTCTGATTGATTTGAAGGAATCCACAAAAGGAAAAAACTAGAATTTTGTGGAAGTTGTTTTCCCTCTGAGGTTAATTCAAATCTACTTAGTGGTTCATTCCAATAAGTTGATGGAATATAAGTTAATTCGAGTTTACTAATTTGTTTCATATATCAACAAAACTCCAAATTGAGGAGATGTTCGTAATTGGTCTTTCATTGAAGAATTGTATACTACTAAATTTTTAAAAAATCTATACTAAAATATTTAATGAATTGAGGTAGTTAATGTAAAATCAGTTTAAAATATGTATGCTTAATATATAGTATAAAATAAGATATAACTCTAGAAACATAAAAAAACGATTTAAAAATAAAAAAGATTGAGAAATAAAGAGAAAAAAACATAAAATTAAAAAATTGCTTGGTAGATATTTAAAGATTATTTAATCTTTAGGTTCCTTCTTCGTAACCGTGGATGTAGTTATATTGTTCATCGGATAATGTGTCAATCTCGACGCCCATAGATTGAAGTTTTAGGAAGCCTACTCTGTCATCAATCTCTACGGGCACATCAATCATTCCAGGCTTTAGATGTTCTTTATTTTTGACGATATACTCAGACATTAGAGATTGTAGCGCAAAGGACATGTCCATTACCTCAGCTGGATGACCTTCAGACAGAACCAAGTTTGCTAAACGTCCTTTGGCAAGCAGATATATTCTTTTGCCATCAGGAAAGGTGATTTCTTCAACATTTTGTCTAATAGGTTTGATTTCCTTTGCAAATTCGTAAATTTCCTTGGTTGGGATTTCTATATCAAAATGCCCTAGATTACTTAAAATAACTCCATCTTTAAGAGCATCAAAATTTTCTTTAGTCGGTAATATGACATGCTTACAACCCGTCGCAGTTAAGATGATATCAGCCGAAGGTAATGACTCCGCAATAGGATTAACATTAAATCCAGCAAATTTAGCTTGAAGGGCTTTTATTGGATCTATTTCAGTTACGGTAACGTTAGCACCTAGACCTCTAGCTCTTAACGCCATGCCAGAAGAACAATGTCCATATCCGGCAATTACAACATTTTTTCCTGCGAAGAGTACATGCATTCCATAAATAGCAGCAACAATTCCTTGTCCTGTTCCTAGTTCGTTATCAAATTGATTTTTACATCGGGCATCATTAACTGGGAATAAAGCCACTTTTAGATCTCCTGCAGTATCCATAGCTTTAAATCGTTTTACTCCTGTAGTTGTTTCTTCTTGACAGGCTATCAGGGTTCCATCAGTAATCAACTCGGAAAACTCCTTATGTGCGGTTACTATCATATCTGCTCCATCATCGATCAAAATATTCGGTTTGGCTTTTAAACATTCACGAATACACCAATAGAATTCTTCATCTGTATTTCCATGCCACGCAAAAACGTTTATTCCCTCATTAATTAATGCTGCAGCTACATCGTCTTGAGTTGATAAGGGATTACTACCACACAAATAAACTTCAGCGCCCCCTGCTTTCAATGTGCGGGCTAGAATACCCGTTTCTTTGGTAATATGAAGGCATCCAGCAATTGTAATGCCTTCCAATGGTTTTTCTTTAGTAAATCTATCACGAATTACTTTAGAAGTTACTGGCATTTTATTCTCTGCTATATACAATGCTTCCTTTCCTTTTTCTGCTAGGCTTTCATCCGCAACTTTATAATTTACCATTTGAATTCACTTTTTGTTTTTTAAGAATATTAATTTTAATTAATTTATAAAGCTATTTTTGGTAAAAGGCAATTATTTATATACGAAATTTAACATTTAATTAATATTAAATCAAAAATCTGAAAAATTGTAATATGAGGGAAAATATAAGATATCAGTTAGAAGCTCAACGTTTTATAAAAAATTTAAGTGGAAAAACCAAATTTATTATTTCAAGAAATTCACATGCTATAGGACTTACTAGACAAACATATCAAAACAAACTTGATGGTTTGAGAGATCAACAAATAATTACCAATTTTACTATTAATATTAACCCAAGTATTCATCCAAATAATCTGAAATACGTAATGCTTGAAGTCAAAACCAACCCAAAAGAACCTGAATTGGTTAAGGAATTATTAAAGATTCCCCAGTTAAGAATGTTGGATGGAATTATTGGAGACTTTTCTTTATTCGCCTTATTTATCTTTAATTCCCCTGAAGAATATTATCAGATATTAAATACGATTGATAAAATAATGTCTAAATCCTATTTTAAAAAATATCAAATAATTGACACTATTAAGGTGTTTAAAACAAATGGGATTAGCCTGAAAAACAGTGGCATAAGTCTTGAATTAGACAATATTGACTTTAATATTTTAAACATATTACGAGATGGTCAAGGCCTTAAACCAATATCTACTTATGAAATACGCAAAATTTTTGAAGAACACCTTAAAATAGAAATTTCGCAGTCAACTATTCATAACAGAATTAAAAAACTTGAAAGAGAAGGCATTATCCTAAATTATACTGTAAATTTTTTTCCAAAAAAAATAGGATTTAAAGGAAAATATCTTCTTCGAATTAAACCTAAAGATCCTTCAAAATACAATGACCTTGCAATTAGATTGGATATGAATAAAAATATTACCGATTTATTTCGAATAGGTGAACAATATGGATTATTCGCAATAGTTAGAGTAAAAAAAATTGAAGATTACGCGACTTTTATCAAAGATTTATATAGTTCAGAAGAAATTGAAGATACCTATACGAATTTTATATTAGACGAGTTAATTCCTTACACAAATTTTATAATATCTTAGAGAATAAGAGATAATAAAACGATTTTTTAACGATTCTTGACAGTAGGCTTCAATTATTGAAGAATTTCTTTTTACTATATTCTTAATAATTTTGGGTGATTAGAGAACTTAAAGTGAATAAATTTAATTCTGTAAATTAATCCTTCTTATTGAAAAGAATGAGCAATTTTTTTGAACTTTTGGAAAATAGAATTGGTTTTTCAAGAATAGGACGGATGAATTTATCTAAAAGGAGGAAGCTCTATATAAGAACACCAAATGTGGCTATTCCCATTAAGAATGTCTTGATGAAACAATTTAATTTCATACAAGAATTTGAAAATCATGATTTATTCGTTATATCTAAAGAAATTTTCTTGAAAATAGGGTTCCTCCGAGAAAAGTTTAAAAATACGGGTTTTATTTTTTCCTATCCTGGAACCTATGAAAAATACAAAGAGATTTTAAAAAAAAATTTAGACATTTTCACAAAAGACAATGTTATATCAATAATCCCTTTCAATATTCCCTCAACGACAATTGGAAGAGATTTTGCAGAGAGAGAAGTCAAGAACTACCTTACTAGTGCTGTTAAGATATTAAAAACTAATCCTAATATTAACTTTGGTTTATCAATAAGGCTTTTTAATTATTCAGAGTTAATGGATCTTTATATTCCAATAATTAAAGAAAATGAAAATATAAAAATCTTAAATTTTATTGGCTTATTTGATCGCTTCAGCAATTACAGGAATATCATTAACTCTATTATCGAAATTAAAACACAATTGGATAACAATATAGTTATCATGGCTTCTGGAAGAATTATTCCTAAATATTTTCCTATGTTAGTTTACCTAGGAGTAGATCTAATTAATTCCTCCTTCTTATTATACCTCTCAGCAGAAAATTTTTATGATACAATAGAATATTTACTTCCGATATATAAAGTTAAATATTTACCCTGTTCTTGCGTTGCATGTAAAGGAAATTTAAAAAATCTGGTTGATACAAAATATTCAAGTGAAAAAATGGATTTACTTTGCTTACATAACCTAATAGTAGCCCACAATTATATGATGAAAATCAAACAATATCTACGTTATGAAGATTATAGAGGATTTGTTGAAAAGTCATCTCTTGATGATACTACTTTAATTTCAATGTTAAAAATCTTGGATAAGGACTACTTCACTCTTCTTCGGTTTGAAACACCTATCGCCCAAAAAAATAAAAAGATTAATTGTCTAGGGCCTTCTTCATATAATAGACCTGATTTTAGAGAATTTAGGCAGAGGACGATTAAGAATTTTGAACCAGAACCATGGACCACTATGATTATTTTACTACCTTGCTCAGCTAAGAAACCTTATTCATTATCAAAATCACATAAACTTTTTCACAGCGTACTTAGAAAGTTTCAAGATTTTGCTAATTTTCAAGAAATTATTCTAACATCCCCTCTTGGAGCTATTCCGAGACAGTTAGAAAATATATATCCCGTTAGCTCATATGATATATCTGTTACTGGTGATTGGGATAATACTGAAAAAGAAATAACTTCAGAAATGTTAATCCAAATTGTAACAAAATATAATGAAAATATCCCAATAATTTGTCATCTTGAGAGTGACTATTTTGATATCGCTGAAAAAGCCAATTCTAACTTACCGCATAAATTCTATTTTACAAAAGTTGACGGAAAAGTGACTTCAAAAGAATCTCTTAAATCACTTGAATCAATAGTAAATCAACATATAAGCGATTTTAAACCTTTAAAAAAATTCCCTGAAAGTTATTATTTATCTAACACTTGGATTAGAAAATTTATAAAAATATTAGATTATCAATGGGGGGAGGGGTTAGGAGTAAATATTATTAGGAACGCACTGGTGCCTTTCAAGTTTAATTCTAATTCAAAGATTGATTTAATAGATTTAAAAACTAAGGAGAAAATTGGTGTATTTAATACTTTATCAGGTCAAATATGTTTGACAATACAAGGATTGAAAAGAATGGTTCAGGTACCGTTTTCTATTGATTCAAATACTATCGTTTTTGATGGGCAAGAAATTCAGGGTAACACTCTATTTCGACAAGGTATCTTAGAATTCAGTTCAGATTTGATACCTAATAATTATGCTATCATTATTGACAAAGAAAAAAAGGAGATAATTGGAACCGGTATGCTAATTGTGGGTTCAAATTTTATAAAAAATTCTAAAACAGGAAGAGTTGTTAAAATTAATGAGAAAAAATAGCAGTACCAGTGAATACAAACTAATGTTCTATGAGAGAATAAAGTCTATTAGACAAAAGTCTTTGAACAAGAGGAAACAAATTAGCAGTAGAGATCTAGATCGACCTGTTAGTTTTTGGATTAAAAAAGACAGACTTATCAATGAAGTTGGGAAAGCTTTAACAATTATTCTAAGAACAAAAGGGTGTAGTTGGGCTTTAGGTAAAACTGGTGGATGCACTATGTGTGGATATATTCAAGATGCGAATATTGAAGAAGTTAATCAAAATCATATACGAAATCAAATTGATTATGTGCTTGACAAAAAAATTAAGGAAATTTCAGAGGATGATGACAATTATGCTATAAAAATATTTAATTCCGGGAGCTTTTTTGATGAAAACGAAATCTCTGAAGAAGCTAAACATTATATCTATGAAAAGGTTGCAAATATTGATAATATTAAAGAATTCACCATAGAAAGTCGTGTAGAGTATATAAACGCTGAAAAACTTAAAGATCTTAAAGAAAATCTGAAAGGAAAATATATAGAAATTGCAATAGGGCTGGAGACGGTTAATGATTATATCAGAAACTATTATATAAACAAAGGAATGAGATTTGAGGATTTTAAAAATATATTACCAATTTGTAAAGAAAAAGGGATAAGTGTAAAAGCTTATTTATTGCTTAAACCTCCCTTCCTCAACGAGACTGGAGCAATCGATGATTGTATAAATTCTATTAAAAATTTAATAGATTTAAAAATCAATACTATATCCGTCAACCCTTTAAATATCCAACGAGGAACCCTTGCAGAATATTTATGGTACCAAAATAAATATCGTCCTCCTTGGTTTTATTCACTTTTCAAAGTCTTAAGAAAATCTCTAACTCAAAATGATCTTACAAAGGTAAGAGTCATATCTGATCCCTCTGGAGCTGGAACAAAAAGAGGGATTCATAATTGTTTAAAAAGAGAATGTGAGAAAGCAGCTCATAACAATCTCCAACAGTTTGTTTTCTCTCAGGAATTAGCTTCATTAGAGAACTTTGAATTTGAATGCGATTGTAAGAGAAAATATCAACTACAAAAACATTTTTACTAAACAGTTGTTTAAGCCTACTAATTTGAAAGTCTTTATTAACAATTTGATATTAAAAAACACCTTCTTTATTTTACTATTTGAGCTTCTCCTGAATGGAAAACCCAGCTATTACTGATTTGGTCATTTTTTAATATTGCCTAGTAAAAAACATTATATTTAAATATTAGCTACCATCTTTAATTTTAATTTGAATTTTCATCTACTTAGCAAGGGGATCTCTTGAAAAAAAGGTGGGTTAAATTAAACCTATTCTATGTTGGACAATCAGCAAAAAAGCATCAAATTTTTAGAGTAAACCATTGGAATAGCAATCTTGAAAGAATTTTAAAACAACCTTTATATGATGAGAACTATAAAGTTATAGGTTTAATTAAAGATATTTTTGGCCCAATTAACCTACCATTTGTTTCAATAAAAACTCGCCCAAATTCACAATTTGACCCCAATTTAAAGTTTTATACTAAATTACCTTAAATGTTAAAAAGTCTTTTAACGAGATATGAAATTTAAAAGGTGATATCTATTTCAAGTTGGAGAGAAATAAACTCGGTTTCTAATGAAAACTGGATTATAGAGAGTGATATATGTACAGAATGTGGAAATCGTATATTTTATGATGAAAACAGAGGTTTGCTGGTTTGTGAAGATTGTGGTTTAGTACATTCTGAAAAATATATTGATCGGGGTCCAGAATGGAGAGCATTTGATGCTGATCAGAAGAAGAAGAGAACTAGAACAGGTGCTCCTATGACGTATATGATTCATGATAAAGGGCTTAGCACTATGATAGACTGGAAAAATAAGGATATCTTTGGTAAGGAAATCCCCGCGAAATTAAGAGGTCAAATATATAGACTTCGAAAATGGCAAAGTCGAATTAGAGTATCAGATGCAACTGAAAGGAACCTTACATTCGCTCTTAGCGAGCTTGATAGAATGGCTTCAAGTCTTGATCTTCAAAAAAACTTAAGAGAGTGTGCTGCTAAGATTTATCGTGATGCTGTTAACGCCCATTTAATTCGTGGTAGGAGTATTGAAGGTGTTGCAGCTGCAAGTTTATATGCAGCATGCAGAATGTTTAAAGTACCACGTACTTTAAACGAGATTGCTGAAGTCGCTCGTGTTGATAAAAAAGAAATCAGCCGATCGTATAGATTTATTTCAACTGAGCTAGAACTTAATCTAAATCCTACTAAACCAATGGATTTTCTTACAAGATTCATTTCAGAGTTAGATTTAACAGCAGAATGCCAAAAAACAGCAAAATCAATTATTAGAATGGCAGAAAGTCGTGGATTAACTTCAGGTAGAGGGCCTACAGGTGTATGTGCTGCTGCAATTTATGCTTCATGTATTATTGCCAATGAACGTAGAACTCAGAGAAGTATTGCTCGGGTTAGTTGTGTAACAGAAGTAACTGTTCGAAATCGTTTTAGTGAGCTTGTTGAAAACCTCAATCTGGGTATTTCATTAAAGAAAAACTCTAAATAATTTAATTCTTCTCAGTAAGACGGGTATTTTCCAAAATAATATTATATCAAAATAGTTTAAAGTTATATTAGTTTAAAATCATTTAATGAATGGCAGGAAGAAAGAACATGGTTCAAAGAAGGAAAAGATTCCACGATTACCACCAGGTCAACATATAACTAATAAATTTCCCATCCTTCAAAAAGGAAGAGTTGCTCACATTAATAGGGAAGAGTACAAATTGGAAATAGAAGGAGAAGTTGAGAAACCAGTTACTTTAACTCTAAAGGAATTGAAAGAACTTGAAGATAAAGAAATAATCAATGATATTCATTGTGTGACTTCATGGAGTAAATACAATACAAAATGGGGTGGAATCTCTTTTAATACTCTATTTAATCTTATCAAGCCAAAGATTTCAGCTCATTTCGTCGAATTTTATTGTGCCGATAAAGGGTTTACAACTACAGTTCCATTAGAGAGATTAAAGGCAGATAATGCAATATTAGCATTAACCTATGAAAGATTACCTATTGATGATAATCATGGAGGACCTGTAAGACCAATTATTCCAGATCTTTATTTTTACAAAAGTGCTAAGTGGATTCTAAAAATATCATTCCTACAGGAAGATAGAATGGGATATTGGGAAACTCATGGATATTCAAATAAGGCGGATCCATGGAAAGAGCAAAGATATCATTATGATGATTGATGGATTGATTTAAATTATTTCAAATCCTTAGCTCTAAGCGTAATATCTCCATCATATAACATTTAATGACTTAATTTTTTTACTTTTTAATTATTAACTTGAAAAATAGATAGATTAGGTGTTATAAAATTGGGTAATATACTAAATCAAGATGAGGTTAATTACTTCTTAAATAGGATAGAACAAAACTTCCCTAATTTTGTAGCAGGAATTATAACTGACAAACATGGTTTTCCTGTAGCGAGTAAGATTTCTAAAAAATTATGGGTACTTGAAAACACTTTAGCGTTATCTGCAATTACAAAAAATCGCGACTTTATTGAGGACTCTAAATTGATACAAATAAAGCGTGATTTGGATAAGAATAAAAACTATAGGTTAATGATTTTATTAGAAAAGTCTAAAGAACACAAAAATCGTTTAAAACCTCTAAAAACTTTAATTAAAACACAGGAACTTTTCTAGGAGTGTAATCTACAAGAACGCAAGAACTAGAGTTTTTTATTGCGAACCGTAGAAAAACCAATAGTTTACTAAAATTTTTAAACATAAAATTTCATCATTAACTTAAGTAGGTTTGAGAAAAAATATATCGTTAGGTTTTAATAAATAGTTTTAAAATCTAAGAAAACCATTTTAATTAGATATGATACTGATTAGGTTGACAAATAGTTGAGTTTTTTAGAAGATGAGCTAATATTAAAGAAAATTTTAAATAATATTATTAATAGTACCCCTGGATTGAAATATGCAATAATTGTTGATGAGACAGGAATAACTATTTTAAGTCAATCTAAATTTACTTTTTCTGATAATAATGCGATATCTATTGAAAAAATTGGTGCAATTGGGGGGGCTGTCTTTATTGCTGGTGAAGAACAAGGTCATATCTTGGGATATGGAAATATATCCCTACAAATTACCGAATATTTTGAAGGAATGATCTTTTCAATGAAAGTGGGTAAAGGAGTTTTATGTATAGCAACGGATAAAAAAGTTCAAATTGGTTTCATTATCGCTACGATGAAAAAGCATGCCCCCCGTATTGCTGCAATCCTAAATCAATATTTACAAGCAGAACAAGGAGAAATGAGCAAGGAAATGAAAGAATTATTTAGATCTGATTCTATTGGATTGTTGTAAGCTAAAAA
>Ga0114925_10002093_pt1 | contig 10097 bp, 29 predicted proteins | sample SumtaG_2_FD_87287 | JGI IMG/M metagenome (GOLD analysis project Ga0114925, IMG submission 87287) | Deep subsurface microbial communities from Indian Ocean to uncover new lineages of life (NeLLi) - Sumatra_00607 metaG | ecosystem: Environmental > Aquatic > Marine > Oceanic > Sediment | place...
AAAGAAAGTATATGTGTTCCTTTTAAGACCACATTCTTTCAAGCATGGGAAGATGCAAAAGAAATAGATGACATTTGGGAAAAAATCAAATTTATTTGGAAAGCATGGTGGGATTATGTATTATGTGGCTCTGCCTCAAGCATAGTCCCAATATAAAGAGAGGGCTGGGCTTCTGTGCCATCTTGCCCTCAAAAATGCCCTCTCTTTGATTATAGAAAATTAAGGTTTCTTTTTTTCTTCTTTTTCAAAGGTTTTAGATGAGACACCTTCTTCCATCATCTCGTCTGCAAATTCTCCTTCGCCATCTCCTTCATCTAATCTTTTTTGTGCTTTGACGATATTCCCTATAAGTTTGCTTATCTCATTAAGTTTAGGATATTTTTCAAAGACTTCTGGGAATCCAATCTGTTCCTTACTTATGGTTCCAGTTTCAGAAGCGACCAAACTTATTGTCTCTTCACATCCTTCTCCAGTTCCAAACCACAATCCTTGCAAAGTATCGTCTGGGATATCTTTTATAGCGTTTCTTATATCTAACAAAGTTTCCATTTTTTCCTCCTGTTTTGTTTATTTTGTTTATTGAAAATAAACGCGAGATTAAATCGGTTTTTGTTTTTGTTTTTCATTGTCGTAAATAATTTTAATCCCCCTATGTTTTTTTGGAGTCTTTTAATTTGAAGGGTCTCCCCAACTTTTTTCCTTGTTTTCTTGCCCGATCTAATCCCAATTTTGTTCTTTCACTTATAAGGTCTCTTTCAAAATCAGCAAAGGCCACAAGCAAATGAAATTGAAGTTTGCCAGTTGCGGTATCAAAGTCTATTGTTTCGGCATAACTAAAAATAGAAAGGCCTTTTTTATGTAATTCTTCTATTTCCAAAATAAGTTCAGTCGAGTTCCTCGCCCATCTATCTAACTTATAAATCAAAAGTCCATCATATTGCATTTGTCGAAGTTTTTTTAAAAGACCTTGTTTAACAGGCCGAGTTTTCCTTGTCGTTTCTCTTTCTTCATAAATATCATACTTCCACTTATTCTTCTTTGCAAATTCTTCTAAAACCAGCCTTTGATTTAGATGTGTTCGGTCTCTATGACTTACTCTTACATATATTGCGACTTTCATTTTTTCCTTATCCCCTTATAAAACACACTGTGCAACGCCTTGCAAGGCGTTTTTCTTTGGTTTTTATATATTTGTAAGGGGGTATAATTTCGTTTCATTTTCGATGATGGTGAAAGGGAAGGATTCTATCCTTTTGTTCTTCTTCCGAAAAACTAAAATATGGTCGGGAGAGGTCAGTTCCGCATTGCTCACAAAATCCTGATACTTGTTTTTGATATATGACAGGATTGACTATCCATCTCTTTGCCTCACATTTCTTACAATATGTTATCATTTCAAACAACATCTCCTTGTTTTAAAGGAAAGTGAACATGTTTTTTTCCCACAACATTATCTGTTGGTTCTATTCTTGAACTTCTAACACCTTTTCCACAATGAGGACAAATTTTGGTTCCATAAGATTTTGTTCTTGGGTTTCTGGCGTTATCTGTTACGAACCTTTTTTTACACCAACCACAAATTACATTTACATATGTCATTTTTTCTTTCTTAATCTCCTAATTTTCTTTTTAGCATGTTGCTGGTGTCCTTGACTTCTGCCTTTATTTTGGGCTGGACGCCATTTTCTTGCATCTCTATAATGAAAATTCATGGGTTGCTGACATTCTTCTCCTTTCTTAAAAGTGCTTGAAGTAACTTTTCCTTCTCCTTTTTTAATCCATTTTGGAACACAGCTTCTTGTCATTTTCCAAGTTTTCTTAAAAACCTTTTTACTTCATTCCAAATACCACTCAAAGTTAGATCGGACTCGTCATCCACCTTGTCTAACTGCTCCATCTTGGATAATATTTCTTTTCCTTCTTCTATAATTTCTTTATTCATTTTTTCTTCTTTTCTATTTCTGGCATCCTTTCTATAAGTGTTAAAAGTTTTTTAAATTCAGGTATGGACACTTGAAAGGTTTGTTTAAACCGACCTTGTAAGGCCGTGATAAATATTGTTCCATAATGAGTTCCTCTTTTATTTTTGTTGTCGAAGACAGCCAAGATTAGACTTCCTTCTTGGTCACGATACTTCAATTTCCCTCTTCCAACTTTTCTTAATCCCATAGTAAAATTTAAATACCAACTTTTATTATAAATATTTATTATATATCTTAACCGATAACAATCTTATCTGGATATTTTATTTTTTTTGAAAATGTTTTCTTTTTTATTTCTATTTCTGCTTCTTTTGTTGGTTCTCTTGGGTCTGAAAATTGTGCGTGTTTATATATTTCTGACAATTCTGACGACCAACATTCAGGGAGGATATGTTTAAAATGTATAAATCTTCTCCTCGCTGGAAATTCAAAAAGGCATTCTGGTTTATTTCTCGGAGCCATCATATTTCGAACTTTGTTCCAAAATTTAGATGCACTTGAACCTGTATCTCTTTCCTGAATTTCATAAGTATTGCTTCTTTTCCAAATAATTATGTCTTTCAATCGCCAGACATTAACTTCCCCAAGTCTCGAATCCTGTGTTAAAACAACAAGAGGAATTTTCTTCTGTCGAGCCAAAATCATAATAGCAGTTAATTGCTTATTTGTTTGCTGTTGAAAATCCCTTGCCGATGCTTGTATTCCTATCTCATCTATTATTCCAAAGGTTCCATTAGCAACATCTTGTATCTTTTCAGCCCAACCACACCACGAAGGAAGAACACCTTTATCAAATTTTCTTCCTATATATACTATCCTTGTTCTTGGATTTAACTTGTGTTCATATTCAGCAAAATAAAAAGCAGTGCAAGTTTTTCCTGCACCCTTTGCCCCTATTATATACAAAAGGATTCCTTCTTCAGAATGAAATAACTGAAAAACAATCTCTATCTTTTTGTCGTTTGCTTTTTGAAAGTCTTCCAATATTACTCTTGCTTGAATAGGATTCTTCCAAAAGAATTTTCCAATAACACTCCAATCATATCTTGTATAAAAACCTCGCAGATATCTTTTTATAGTTAAAGGATGTTTCTTCATCCAATATATTGCTTTGCCATAAGATTGTCTTTTGTATATCATTTTATTTTAATCAGTTAGTCTTTTGTATCATTCTATTTTAATCCCCACAACGAGCAAAGACCTGCAAACATTTGCTCCATACTTATTAAATAAAAAAGAGGATAGAATGGCTTTCTACATATACTTGTAATTCTATTTCTCATATCTTTCTTGCAGTTACATTTAAGTTTAATTGCAGGGAATATCATTTTAATAATTCTCCTCGCTTCCTTCAAATTTATGTGGTTTCTCTTCTTTTGCACCATAAGCCTCCTTAACTGCTTTATGATGTTCAACCCCTTTCTCTACTGATTCTACAGTGCTATCATAATATTCTGTCTGTTTATTTACTGCCTTACTTTGATTCTTGTAGAGCCATAATAAAGTTGAAATTCTTGGATTATCAACATTAAGTTCTTTCTTGATTAAATTATATAAAATCTTTTCTTTCTTTTCCTCGTCTAATTTTTTCAGTTGTTCAAACTCCCAATCAATTTGTTCTATGTCGTCAAACCATCCGTAATAAACTTCCTTGTTTGATGCTTTTTTGAAAAACTTATTGTTCTCTATAAATTGCTTAACTTCTTCTGGAAGGTCATATTTACTAACATAGGACATCATAGCAATACTGAATGCTCCCTCTCTTAATAATTCAGCAGTTTCTTCTCTAACTATTGCAATTCTTTTAGCATAAGGCCATGAAAGTCCCCCAGCATCAAAAGAGTCAATTGCAAAGATGTAAAATCCACCAACCTTATAGGGATTCTTTGAAAAACTTCCATGAAAGTTTGGAGTTTCAAATTGATTTGTTTCATACCTTAATTTTCCAATATAAGTGACCCCCAAAAGATATAACACTGCGATAAAGGGTGCCCAAAAATCTGATGTTTGGAAAGTCATGGAACTCCCAACTTTATGCCAAATTATCCAACCACCAACAAAAATAACTAACATTAATGTTGTTCCTGACATGGCCTTCTTGATGCTTCTTTTTGTGTATGAATCTAATTTAGACCAAATATAAATCACGAGAATTATTAATAAGATTGCGAATACCCACCAAAAACGAGATAAGAAATCACCGAAAGCTGTCATTTTCTTTTCAAGGTTGTTCCTCTGGAATTTCCTCCTTTGTTATTTGTTTTTTTGTTTTCTTTCCTTGTGTTTTTTCTGACTTCCCTTTTTCCATCTTATCAAGTCTTTCTAAAATCTGTTTCATATCATAATCCTTTTCTTTTTCTTGCTTTGATTGAATTTTTGGAATTTCGGTTTGGGCGACTCCTCGTTGTTCAGGTGTTCTTTGTTGTTTGCCTTTATTCACGAAATAAATTCCACCAACAATAACGATGACAATCAATATTCCAATGACCAAATCTGTGGTAGTGATTCCTCCTTCACCAGATTCTTTCTTGTCAAGTTTTCCTTTAAACACTTCAAAATCATCTTGAAGAACATATCGCTGTGAAAAGTTCATCTTCACATCACCGAGCATGTCATCTATATCAGATTTGTTGTAAAAATTTGTTGCATTAATTGTTACATTTGTTTGGGTCTGGTTTGTTGCATTTACGATTATTGTTTCGTTAATTATAAACACACAAAGTTCTCTTGTCTTATTATAATCCCCTTCGTGAACTCCTTCGCACCAAAACGCATCACATTCAAGATCATCTGTTATGTTTAGGATGTCACAGATTTGGTTTTTCTTGAATAAATCTGCCCACGAAAAAGAAGCCATCACACTCCCGAGTAAGAAAATCAAAAGCAAAGGCATTAAAATTTTCTTATGCATTTTTTTGACCTCCTTTCATTTTATTAGTATTGTAAAATTGTTCGAGGATTAAATTAAACCCAAAGCCCTCGTTGTGTTTCCTTATTATTTCCATTTCTTTTTTGAATTGCTCTATTGTTTTTATCTTGAAATTCTGTAAAAAGACGACGAGACCATATTTCATTAAGTGGAAGGCATTGTTTGTTTTGTTCCCATCTGCCTTTGGATTTGGGGCTGAAACCATTTCCAAAATTCCATTTTCAATTTCAGGCAATCCAATCATTACTCTTTTATTTTTCACTTTTTCCTCTTTTCATAATGTTCAATGACTTTTATCAATCCCTCCAACGCCAAGATAACGCAATGTGTTTTTATCACGGGAACAGCATTCAAATGTTTTACAATTTCTTCTTTGGTTAGTTTTTTTGCTTCTTGGAGGGTTTTTCCTTTCACAATGACGGTGACAGCAGAACAAGCAGAAAGGCCTGCGACACAAGAAGTTGCTTGAAATTTAATATCTTCTATAATATTACCATTTACTTTCAAGAAAAACTGCAGGGTGTCGCCACACACTCCAGTATGTTCTATCTGTGCATCAGGGTTTTCAATTCTTCCAATGTTAGTTTCCTCAAGATAATATTTAATAGCAATACCAGAATACCCTGATTTTTTGAATAATCTAATTTGATTATCTTTCATTTTTGATATTTTAAATTTAATTTCATTTCTCGCCTATAAATCCTTCTCTGCCAGTCTGTTGTAAAATCATCTGTAAATAACCACCAACCACCAAACCAGTCATGATATTCCCAAGTCATTCCTTTCATTTCAAAGCCACCTTTAAAACATTTAATGGAAATTCCATGTGTTCTTCACACACTGGTTTGAATGGAAATCTACAACTCAATGCCTTTTTTCCACATTCAATACAAACCCCTTTCGTCATAACTAATCCTTGTGTTGAAATATCTTGAAAATGCTGTTTAACTTTCTCCTTCCATTCTTCATAAGTTCTTATGATAATTGTTTCTCCATTACTTTTCTGCATATCTTTATGAACTAACAGTGATGCTTTTTGCCAAGATGACTGGACTTCCATAAATTTCATAAAGTGGTCTGAACATACAGGAACCATCTGAATCCCCATTTGCATATACATCCCTTGCTTTTTCTCGCAATCTGCAACAATACATTTCTGTTCTAATAATTCTTGAAGTTCGTTTTCTTCCATTTTTATTTTCCTGCTAACTTTAAATATCTCTTTTTTATTTGATTGAATTTCCATTCATTAATACACAAATCATTCTTAAAATCATCATATCCTTTAACCATGTTTCTTCTTAATACCCTGAACAATTTCTCTACAATGTTTCTATTTTTGTCTGTCATTTTACAAAAATACTCCCGATTGTTATTCCTAATCCAACACCTATTAACCAAGAAACGAGCCTTGTATCAAAGTGCAAACTTAATGTCAAGCCCAATAAAATTATCAAAAAGCCAGCAAGCCAGACTTTAAATCTCTTTGACATATAAAGTTCTTTTATCATTTCAACACCTCACAATTATCATACAAGAGATTTAAATAAGAAGTCATTGCTTCTTCTTCTCTAATAGGCAAATCTCCATAATATTCAAAACTCCCTCTTAATTCAGGAAGATTATTATCCCAACATTTCATTTTCCACGTGATGTCCTCGTCGAGGAATTTACAATTTTCTAAATAAGAATCATAATCTCCATAAAAAATATTTCCACATCTAAAAGGGATATCGATTGTAAAAGAATTATTTCCTTGCCAATATGTTGTTGTGTGTGAAACTCCGTCAAGGGTTCTATAAATCTTAATAAGGGGTTGTTCAGTTTGTGTTTGGCATGTTTGGAGTTTTTTTCTCAAACCAATCGTCTTTTTTTGAATTATGGACTCAACACTTATGCAAAGAAGGAAAATTACACATAGAAGGATTATAACAATTCCCAAATAAAGATTATTTCTTCTTTCAAGTTTTTTTATTGTTCTTTGTTTTGACATTATATTCCTCCATCTTCCGTGCTATTATTTTTTGATAATACACACAATCAATATAATTTCCTTTACAGATTTCAAAATCCCCAAAATTACCAGTAATACACTCATCAGCAAAGGTGCAGAGTTCTTCTAACATTTTGTTTTTCATTTTATATTTAACAGACAAACTGCTATCTGTTCCCCCTTTTGAGTTAATTTAAATGGCCTGTTTGTTCTATTTGTTGGTTCAATAATCCGTTCTATAATGTTCTTGTCTTCTAATTTTTTAACGTTTTTATAAACAGAACTTACACAAATATCAAGTTTCCTCGAAAGTCTGCATGTAATGGTTTGTTCTGCTTGATTTTTAAATGAATGAATTACAATTCCCGAGGCCACTTTATGTAAAAAAAGGTTGTTTATTGTTTCCATTTTTTATATACTTTATTTTTATTTGAATATGAACCACCTGAAAAATTAAAGGTGGTGAATAAATTTATTTATATGCTTTAATACACAAATACCCATCTTCGTCTTCAACAGTCTCCATGTCTTTCCCTGTTGCATCTTTCAACGTGGGGATGTCATAAAAGGTCATAACTTCTGCAATAGCAGTTCCTTTTTGGATATTTTCATCTTCGTCAAAGCCATACCACAACCCAATAACTTGCAATTTATCTTTTTGTCTCAAAACCTTTGCTGATGAAAGTTCGATTGGGTCGTCTTTATCAGGGTGTTTAACTAAAAACACAACAATGTCTTGTTTTACTTTTTCTTTATAATCTATCCTAACACCAACAACTTTAACTTTTCCTGTTTCTAACTTTTTGGGTTCTTTTGTTCCAATTTCTTTTTTATATTTTTCTTCTTGTTCCATTTTAAATTTTATTTCTTCTTTTTCTTCTTTCTGCCTTGAGCCATCTCTGCACTACAAAGATTCCCCTCTTTATCTATATAATAAAGTAATCCCTTTTCTCTCTTAATGGCGTTCTTTACAATTATTTTTCCCATTATTTCTTACCTCCTTTCAACTTTCCTTCTTTGATTAAGTCAAAGATCCTTGTTCTTTCTTCTGGTATTAAATTCTGATAACGAATTGTGAATTTTGATATTTTCCCAATTTTATCCTCGTAGCATTTCCCTTCCCAAATTTCTATTAGTTGTGTGTCAGTTTTCATTTTATTTCTGATTTTTGTTTTAGTTCTTTTTCCGCATCCTTATAATTTAGTTCTCTTAATTGACAATACAACAAAACCAATTCATCCATTCTTTGTTCCCAATCTCTTGGAGTATTATTTTCTCTTGGCTTTTGACTTTGGATACAAACCCACCCTTCATAACACTTTTTATATGCTTCAATAATCTCCTTGCCGACAGAGTCAAAGACAAGGTCTATTGTTCCACCAACAGCTTCATCTAAAATATGCGAGGAAGGAATTCTCGGATCATCAGCCTTTAACTCTACGAGTGCTTTATTTATAAAAAAACCCACCTCTTCATTCCAAATAAAATTTCCCTTTACACTTTTCAAAACTTTGTCTTTTATTTTCATTTTTCTGCTTTCTTGTTTATTTAAGAGCAATATGCAACTTCTCCAATATTACATTCTCTGACATAACTTCCTGTGAAATATGAGTAAATGTTTTCTTTTAAACATTTTGCTTCGTATCCTTCGTCACAAGTTGTCCATTCCTCATAATCATCAGAAACACATGTAGCACGCCCTTCGTCACAAGTTGTCCATTTTCTATAATCTTCAGGAACACAAGTGCCTATTTCTTTTCTATCGGTATCACAAATCGCTATGGTTTCGTCTTCTTTAAGAACTACTGCACGTTCTGTGTAATCGTCATTATATTCAACACACAAATGCCCATCATTCACACACGTTCTATATGTTCCATCTTCACATTTCCAATCCATATTATCTCTATAATAATCGACTCTCGAACTCAAATTTGCGTTGGAAAGTCCTAAAATTAAGATAACTAATCCTGCGATTACAGAAACAACTACTATTGCTTTCTTGTAATTGTGGTTTTTTTTATCCATTTTTTCCTCCTGTTTAATTTAATTGAGTTTGTCATATCCTAATATTTTATTTTGATTGTTGAAAGCAACATAGGTGATTATCGCAAAAATAATAACAAACACTAATGTAAGGCCTTCTTCAAATAGTTTAATGCTCAAAATTAAAAGACAGATAGAGATAACCATTATCCACGCCCACCTACTAAGTTCCCTATTTTCTTCTTGGGTTATTGGTTCAGCCTTTGTTATTTTTTTTAGTGGTTTCATTTTTTATACCTCCAGTTTAAATTTAAGAAAAGAACTAAGAAATTCACAAATCCAACAAATAAATCAATTATTGCCAAAAGATAAAGTTCATTCATTAATGCAAACATTCCTAAAGACGTTATACATACACCCAAAAACAAATTAATTAATGGCCAGATGCTCATTTTACCAACTCCAATTTTACTTTGTGACCGATGAGGATGACTGGAAAACACCTAAGGCATTTTAACTTCCCACTACTTTCTACATATCCATTCATAGTATATGTTCTTGAAAGTGCTTTTTTCAGAGTAAATCCTTGGTGTTGCCCACCGATAATTTTAATTCTTTTTCTGAAACAAGTAAAACATAAAAGCATACCCTTATATTTTCTAATCCTACGTGTTCGTTTTTTGCAATCCTCGCAGGTTTTCCAAGCCCGAAGTTTTTCATTTCCCATTTTTCTTTAATTTTCCTCCACGTCAATATATGTTATATCATCTAATCTCAATCGCTTTTCGTCTTTTCCTTCTCCAATATACACATCGCTTTTGCCGACTATTCTTAATTTAAGGCCTTCTATCTTTTCAACTTCACTATTTTTATATGTTATGACGATTATCATTTTTCTTTCATCCACCAAGCATCTTTATTACAGATACACCAATATTTTCTGAGATAATCTCCTGTTGGAGCATCAAATAATGTGCCTGTTATTGATTTTATCCTTTTACACTTTTTGCAATATTCTTTTTTCATTTTGTTTTTAATCTGCTCACTTCCCTCATAAGTTTCTTTGTTGCATTTATGATTTGTCTATTTAAATTTGATTTTTCAATGTAATCAAAATCTTGAATTTCTATAAATCCTACACCAGAGGAGGCAAGAAATTTTGCTGCTATATTACCAATTCCTCCCGCACCAATAATTAATGCATGTG
>Ga0114925_10002094_pt1 | contig 10095 bp, 10 predicted proteins | sample SumtaG_2_FD_87287 | JGI IMG/M metagenome (GOLD analysis project Ga0114925, IMG submission 87287) | Deep subsurface microbial communities from Indian Ocean to uncover new lineages of life (NeLLi) - Sumatra_00607 metaG | ecosystem: Environmental > Aquatic > Marine > Oceanic > Sediment | place...
CGGGTGGGGCTACGATAAACGGTGAATGGCTTGTGCACGGTGAACAGCCTCCCTTAGCATCTCTGCTCTATAAGGGAAAACTGCTCACAAATTGCTTACAATAAAACGGTTACTTTCAACCGTAATTATTGCTGGGTGCTCAACTTATTACCCTACAAGAAATTAAGTCGGGCTGGGCGGATTTGAACCGCCGACCCCACGCCCCCCAGACGTGTACGCTAACCAACTGCGCTACAGCCCGCTGTTTTCAGGTTGTGGAGTCTATCACGGGCTAAAAGCCCGTGTCAACAAGACCCCTATTGTGACCACCCCTCCTGTCGCCCACAGGACCGACCGGCCGCCTATGTGTTATACAGACTCCCCCGCTCCGTCACCCAGCCGGGACATAAACTCAGGGAATTCGTATTCGATGCGTCCGTTATCTCTGACCTGCATCACCGTATAGCCGTTCCGAGCCATATCATCGAGCATCTTCTCCGCCTCTTGGATCGAAAGCTCGGTCTTCAGAGCGATCAAGGCGGGAGTAACGATCCCGTTTTCTTCCTTAGCAGCTCGAAGGATCTGCTTTTCACTCGAGGCGACGCTCTTCTTCTTGGACTCAGCCACAACCGGTCTGGAGTATCGCGCCGCTGCCAAGCGACGAATTCCTTCGACCATGGGCATGACTCCGACGAAAAGCAGAGGAAAGATGAAGAACCACCCTTTTGTACCCATTACCGACCAGGCGATGCCGAAGGCGATCGTGAAGATAATGCCGGATGTCAGAGAAGCTTCGGCGGATTTTCTTCTCTTGTGGTACCTGCGTTGGAGTTCCTCGTCCGCTTCGTCGTATTGGTCCATTACAATTATGGTACTCAAGACCGCGGATAAAGTCAATTTTCCTGTTTTGAAGAATTCCCCGGATGGTCTATACTGTGAATTAGCGTGCATAAGCAATTGGGTAGAGAGGTTTGAAGGTGGCAAAAAAGAAAACGGAAAACCAGAGAACCCGACTCGAGAAGGAACTGACAGAGGCGATCAAGCAGATAGACGAAGAAGGGCTGATCTTCCTGCTTCAGCAGACCCAGATCCTGATTCACAACGCCCGGGTGGGCAAACTCAACCGTGAGATCGTAGAGCTCGAGCAGAAGAAACTGAAAAGTGGGAAAGCCAAGGCTGCACCTCGGAAAGCCCCTGGAGCCCCCGCAGCCGCCGCGGTCACGGTCGATGAGTCGGACAACGGGAAAGCCTTCTTCCTGACCCTTGGGGGTACCCGGAAGATAATGGACCTGGAGGAGATGCGCCGGCTGGTCCGGATCTGCTACGCCGCGGAAACCAAAAGTGACGCCCTGAAGCAGCTGTACACGGTCTTCGCCCGTGAGCGGGGAGATGTCCTGGCCGATGCCAAGATCAGCGGACCCGCAAGCCCCATCATCGAGGGACTGTTTCACGCCATCCGCAGCACCTACCAGCTGAAAGACCGATAGGCCGCGAGCCTACTTCTCGTGGAAGTCCCCAGGGGGCTTCGATTGTGAGTTGTAACGCTCTCGCCTCTATCGCTCCCAAAAACTACTTCTCGTGGAACCCCGCCATGCCCTTGATCTCGGGGGCCTGACCGGTATCCTCCTCGATGCCCCGGTGCACGATAGCCGCCACACCCGTGGCCAGCCCGAAGAGGTTAATGAAGCCGGTGGCATCCGCGTGATCGTAGGAACTGGCGCCGAAGGAGGCCAGATCCTGCAGGTAGAGGGAGTACGGTGATTTGCGGCCCACAACGATCACATTGCCCTTGTACAGGACCAGGCGCACCGTGCCGCTGGTGTACTCGGAGATCTTGGCCATGAACGCTTCCAGGCTCTCCCGTAGAGGGGCGAACCATTTGCCCGAGTAGACCAGCTCGGAATAGCGCATGGCCAGCATGCGTTTGAAGTGAAGCGCATCCGCATCGAGAGTGATCTGCTCCAGCTCCCGGATGCCGGCATGAAGGATCGTTCCCCCAGGTGTCTCGTAGACGCCGCGGCTCTTCATGCCCACCTGCCGGGTCTCCACCATGTCCACTCGCCCGATGCCGTTCTCGGCTCCGACCCGGTTCAGCTCCTCCACCAGGGCGAGGGGGGACATCTTCTTTCCGTTCAAGGCCACGGGAAACCCCTTCTCGAACTGCACCGTGATCTCGGTCTCCCGGTCAGGGGCTTCCTGGGGGCTCTTGGTGCGCTGGAACATGTCTTCCTTAGGCCGGTTCCAGGGATCCTCCAGATCGCCCCCTTCGTGGCTCAAGTGCCACAGGTTCTCATCCCGGGAGTAGATCTTCTCCTTGGTGATCTTTCCCAGATCGATCTTGTGGGCATTGGCGTAGTCGATGGCTTCCTCCCGGGAGCGGATGTCCCATATGCGCCAGGGTGCGATCACCTTCAGGTGCGGCGCCAGGGCTTTGTAGGTCAGCTCGAAGCGGACCTGATCGTTGCCCTTGCCGGTGCAGCCGTGGGCTACCGCATCGGCTCCCTCTTTCAGAGCCACCTCCACCTGATGCTTGGCCTGAAGCGGCCGGGCGATGGAAGTGCCCAACAGGTACTTCTCCTCGTAAATCGCTCCTGCCCGCAGAACCGGAAACAGATAGTCCTTGACGAACTCTTCCCTGACATCGAGCACGTACAACTTCGAGGCTCCCGAAGCCTTGGCCTTTGTCTCCAGACCGGTCATGTCATCATCCTGGCCGACATTGGCACACATAGCGATGACCTCGGCGTTGGGGTAGTGCTCCCGCAGCCAGGGAATAATGATCGAGGTATCCAAGCCTCCCGAATAGGCCAGCACGATTTTTTTTATCTCATCCATAACATTTCCCTCCTCTCAAGCTATGTACTTAGTTCGATTTCCCCGGAATCGAGTTTGTCGAACACCCGGGCCATGATGGCAATTCCCATATCGATCTCTTCGGTGCCGATGATCAGAGGCGGGGCGATGCGCAGGATGTTTTGTCCCGATCGGAGGATCAGCAGGCCCTCCTCCCGGAAGGCCTGAAGCAGCGCCGGCATGGCGTCGGCATTTTCCGCACTCTGCGGCAGCCGTTCCTGCAGGACTTCGATTCCCTGAAGGAGTCCGCGGCCGCGCAGACCTCCGAGAAAGGAATGCTCCTTGGCCAGAGCCTCCAGCTTCTCTGCCAGATACTCTCCCTTGTCCCGAATCTGGGCGATGAACCGGGGATTGGAAAGGATGTCCCAGACCTTGGAGGCCACCGCGGTGGTGACCGGACCGCCGCCGAAGGTGGTCCCGTGGTCTCCGACGTGAATCAGGGTATTGATCTTCTCCGGGATCAACACCGCCGAGAGGGGAAGGCCGGCGGCCAGGGGCTTGGCCAGGGTAATGATGTCCGGCTCCAGGCCGACCTCGGTCGAGGCATAGAAACTCCCCGTCCGACTCAAGCCCGTCTGGATTTCGTCGACGATCAGGATCAGATCGAGTTTCCGGCACAGCCGGTTGAGTGCGGCGGCGAACTCCCGGTTGATCCCGGCCAGGCCTCCCTCACCCTGAATCACCTCTACGATGACCCCGGCAAAACTCTCGTCCAGAGTCTTCTCCAGGGCATCGACGTCGTTGTACTCCGCCACTTCCACGCCGGGAACCAGGGGAAGGAAGGGAGTCTGGTACTTCGGATTTGGAGTTAGGGACAGCGCGCCCATGGTGCGGCCGTGAAAGCTGTCCGTAAAGCAGAGCAGCTTGTGGTGCCCCTCCCCCTTCCTGCGCAGGGCGTACAGACGGGCATACTTCAGAGCCGTCTCGTTGGCTTCTGAACCGCTGTTGAGAAACTGCACGGCCTGGAAATCGCCGCTGGCTTCACGCGCTCCCCGTGCCTTATGCACTCCCCGTGCTACCATCTTGGTTGCCAGTTCGAGGGCTGGTTCGGTAATAAAGAGGTTTGAGATGTGGACGAGCTTCTTCATCTGCCGGCAGGCGATCTCTGCCAGGTCTTCCCTTCCGTATCCCAGGGCATTGACCGCAATCCCGCCGGTGAAATCCAGATACCGTCGACCTGCTGCGTCCTCCAACCAGACCCCGTCGCCCTTGCTGATCATCAGCAGCTCCGGGGAGAAACACTTGGGAAGCGGGTGCTCCTTGATCAATGCCGTATCTCTACTCATAGAACTCACTCCTTCACTCATCTATAGATGAAAACAGGTACCCATTCCGCCCTCCAGCAGAGCCCGAAGGGATCCCCGTTCGCAGTACTGTCCGATGATGACCTGCCCCACTCCATGTTTCAGCGCCTCCACAGCCGAGGTGGCCTTGGGGATCATGCCGCCGCTGATGGTACCGGCGGCGATCTCCCTGCGCACCTCGTCCCGGCTCAGGCTCTTCAATACCTGGCCGTCCTTCAGCACTCCGGGGATGTCGGAGATGAAGACCAGGCTGTCACTGTTCAACTTGCAGGAAACTTCGAAGGCGACGGCATCGGCGTTGATGTTTACCCCCACCCCTCTTTTGTCCATAGAGGTCGAGGACAGAACCGGGAGAAAGCCGGCTGTAAACAGCGCCGCCAACAGGCGAGGGTCCACCTCGGCCACGTTTCCCGTTCGGGTCTCTTTGCCCTCCACTGTTCCCAGGGTGCGACCGCTGAAGGTTTTTCCGTCGGCGCCGCACAACCCCACGGCGGGCAGACCGCAGGATTGAAAGAAGCGAACCAGGTGTTTGTTTACCTTCCCCGACAGGATCATCTCCACCACATCCATCTCCTCACTCAAGGTGATCCGGATGCCTTCATGGAAGCGTGGCTCGAAACCGAGCTGCTTGCTGATGCGCGTAACTTCCGCTCCCCCTCCGTGCACGATCAGAGGGTAGTGGCCGGCCATCAGGTCCTTTAGGTCTGCGGCAAAGGGACGCAGCTGCTCCAGGTCTTCGGTGGTCCTGCCGCCGATCTTCACGGTGATCACCTTCTTTGTAAGTCCCAGGGTATCCACAGGCACCTCTGTTCCGCTTTTTCAGATCTCCCCGGCCAGGGACAAGCCGCTGGTCTCAGGGAATCCCATCCGGACATTCATATTCTGAACAGCCTGACCGGAGGCACCTTTCATCAGGTTGTCGAGAACCGAGAAGAGAAGCAGGGTGCCCCCCTCGATCTGCCAGCCGATGTCGCAGCGGTTGGAACCGCGCACCTCGGCGGTCTGAGGAATTCCACTACCCCGGAGGCCGACGAAGGGTGCCGCGCCGTAGGCGGAGTCAAAGAGCGCAGCAACCTCCTGCTCTGTTACCTTTCGGGACAGGGGAACCATGATGGTGGAAGTCATCCCCTTTCGCAGGGGAGCCAGGTGGGGAACGAAGAGGATCGACGCTTCTGGGGCTTCACCTCGAAGCTGCTCCTCCATCTCCGAGACATGACGGTGCCGCTTGCCCGGCGCGTAGGCACAGGCGTTTTCACTGCGTTCGCAGAACAGGTACTCCGCCTTCACCTTTCGCCCGGCTCCGGAGATTCCGGAGATCGAGCTCACGTGAATCTCCCCGCCGATCAAACCTGCCCGGGCCACGGGAAGCAGGGGCAGCAGCACCGAGGTGGGATAACAACCGGGATTGGCGATCAGATCGCTGGAACGAACAGCTTCTCGGTGCCACTCTGTCAGCCCGTAGACCGCCTGGTCGAGCAGATCGGCCCGTGGCGGCGGCGAGCCATAGGCGGCCCGAAAGGTTTCGATGCTCTTCAAGCGAAAATCGGCGGACAGATCGATGATCACCGACTTCCCCAGAAATGGGGCACAGAGACGGGCCGATTCGAGGTGGGGCAGAGCGGAAAACACAACCTCCGGGTTCTGATCCTGTGCTGTTTCGAGGCTCTGGAGAGTCCCTTCATCGGGGATCTTTGCTTTCGGATCCTGAAATCCGGGATCCACTTCGGATAGTTTCCGGCCTGCTTTCGAGGAGGAGACCGGTAGGATCTGATCGACCTCGGGATGATCGGCGAGGAGCCGAGCCAGAAGCAACCCCGTGTACCCGGTGGTCCCTAGGATGGCTGCTTTCATTCCACCTCCTCCTCCAGGCCGGGAATGTGCTCCCGCAGGGCCTGGAAGAGCCGCCTGCGGGACACTCCGTCCCGAGGAATGAGCAGGATGGTATCGTCTCCGGCGATGGTTCCCAGCACTTCCCGGATATTCAGATTGTCGATGGCAAAAGCCACGGTGGAAGCATGCCCGGGCAGAGTCTTCACCACGCCCTGGAGTCCTGAGAATTCGATCGCGATGAAGCCCCTGCGGAAATCCTCCACCAGGCTCTTGTCCGACCCCACCTTGCTGGCGGAATCGGAGAAGGTATAGATATACCCCCCCCTGCCGTCCGGGATCTTTCCCACCTTCAGGTATTTCAGATCCCGGGACAGGGTCGCCTGGGTGACTTTGAAGCCTTCCTCGGACAGAAAGTTGAGGAGCACTTCCTGGCTGGTGATCTTCCGGGTTTCAATGATGTGCCGCAACCGGGCAAGTCGCACAGACCGTTCCATAGTCGTTGTCCTGCATGTTTATGATAAATAACTGTATATTTTTACATTATTTGCAAGGGAAAAACAAGGATCTTTTCACGAGGGATTCAGGATTCGCCGACTTGCCGCACCGACTGTCCTAGGGTACCTTGTAGCCATGGAGCAGGAAACGCAGCTGCTGAAGAGCCTCGGCTTTCCGGATCTTCGCTTCCACAGTGCCTTCAACCACTTCGACTTCAAGCGCCCCGGCCGGAGGATCCTGGTCATCGGCCCTATGGGCTCGGGGAAAACCGAGTACAGTGCCCGAGTGTGGCGGGACTCTCAGGTAGCCCAGAGAAAAACCGGATTGGTTCGGGAGATGACCACCGCCTCTGGAGCGGATCGACGCAAAGTGTTCTTCATCCGTTCAATGCTGGACAAGGAGAGATTTCCCGACTACCCTGCCGACGCCCTGCCCTACCGAAACGGATATGAACGCTGCGGCGATTACACCGCAGACATTAGAGATTCCTTCGAGCTGGAAGCGGTCATCGCCAAACATCCGGAGGTAGGCACCTGGATCATCGATGAAGCTGCCTTTTACGAGGAACGTCTGGCCTATGTGGTGGAAAACGATTCGCGGCTGCGGGGAACGGTGTTCATCTTTCCCTCCCTGATCCTCAATTTCCGTCGGGAGATCTTCAACGCCACCGCCCGCCTGCTCCTCGAAACGGCCACCGACATCTTTCCGCTGACGGCTTACTGCGAGCACGGTGAATGTCTGGAAGACTCTCTGAACACCTATCGCTACTATCTCGTGGGCGCCCAGGAGTGCCCGGCTCTGTACTTTGACCCGTTGATCATCGTGGGCGGGGATCAGGAGAAAACAGATCCCCGCGAACCCAATTACTGTACCCGCTGCGATGCCCATCACTACCTGCCGGCCAAGGAGTATACCTACCTGATTCTCAAGCCCTTAGGGGAGAAAGCGGCCGCCGGCGATCTAGAGCCGCTGCGCACGGAGTTAGGTTTGATCCAGAGCAGCATGGAACAATCCAGGCTGTATCAGCATATGACCGAGCGCTACCTCGACGTTGAAGAGCCGAGACCGGTGATGATGAATGCCCTGAAGGTTGCCTGCATCACCGAAAAAGCGTTGAGTTTTCTCTACGCGGAACAGAATCTGGTTTCCCGGCAGCAGGTCATCGAGCTGATCGACACCCTCGGGCTTGATCGGAAGTACCTGGAACGGCGTTTACGGGACAACGGCCGGATTCTATAATGAGAATCGGGAATAGACAGAATAGAGGTTTCATGAAGTATAGCCTCCCGTCCCCACGTTGTAAAAAAATCCTGTGGATCCTCCTATCCTTCGTCCTTGCCCTTGCCTTCCTCTCCTGTACGGGAGAACCTCCGGAGATCGTACGGGTATTCTGGCAATTGAATATCATTGACGATCGGGAGCACGACCTCTCCTATCAAACCCTGAGTCTGTTTGTGAAACCCAACGATCCGGATGGCTTCGAGGACATTGAGGACGTTTATCTGATCAACGATGAGCAGGAGCTGTTTTGGCGTCTCGACGGTGAGTCCTGGATTCAGTCAGGCTCGGGTCAGGAGATTTGGATCGGGAGCAATTCCCTGAAAATGCCCGACGGCGCTTCCTTTCCTGCGGGGGAATACCGGATTCTGCTCCGGGATGTCGGTGGTGATTCTGCAGAGCAAACGATCCGCCTCGAACTTCTTTCCCTCAAAGAGGCGAAGAGATACCTGCCGAAGGTGACCGTCGGAAGCGGAGAGATTTTAGTTGCTGGAGACTCCACGTCGTATCAGTTGTGGCTCTACGATGCCAATCGACGCTACGTCAATTCTTTTCCCGTCTCAAGAGGATCGGTGGCGCTGGATTCAATCACCAGGTCCCAACCTCCGCTGCAAGGGGGGTTCAGCTTCAAGGTGCATGCCTTCGTGGAAAATCAAAATCTGGGCGTCACCTCGGGACCCTATTACGTGAAGCCCTGAAGCGAAGCTTTGAGCGTCGCTGTTACGGCGACTCTCGCATTGCCTTTTCCCGCACTTCCAGGGCGTGGATTTCCGCATTAATCTTTTCGATATCTGCGACCAGCGTGCTCAAAGTTTCCTGATCGCTCTTTGCCGGGGTCTTCTTCTTCTGAGCCCGGAAGTAGCTCTCCCCAAGCTGGGTGTAGAGTTTCTGCCGTTTTCGCATCTCCGCCGAGATACTGGCCTTGATCCCGAGGATGCGGGCGGACTTCCGAGTCGCCCGGGCCGTGGCTTTCAAGGCCGCTCCCAGCCCCTTCCCCGCCTTCTCGGCGGCGGGTCCCAACTCCTCTTTCACTTTCTTCGTTGTCACGGATAAACTCTCTTTTGCCCGCTTGGCGACCGGGGCTACATCTTTTTCTACTTTCTTCTGAATCCCTTCGGTGAACGCCTGGGCGGCCTTTCCCACCCTGGCCGCACCGCTGACCGTCTTCTCTGCGACCTCTTTCACCTTTTTCGTCACCTTGCGGGTCGTCTCTTTGGCCTCCGAGACCACGGATTTGGGCGTGCTCGGTTTTTGGGCTGCTGCTGTTCTGGCGGTGCTCGATTTGCTCGCTCCGCTCGTGCCGGTCGCTCCGCTCGTGCCGGTCGCTCCGCTCGCTCCGGTCGCTGCGCTCGTACCAGTCGCTGCGCGAGCTGGCTGAGCATTTTTTGAACCGGAGGCACTTCCCGGTTTTGTTTTGGTTCTTTTTGTTTGCGGTGATTTCTGCTGCTCACTGCTTTTTTTCTGCTCGGTCATAGTCTTTTCTCCCCCTTATGTCCGTATGAAATCTTGGACAGGGTCAACAGGGTTTGCCGCACACTACTGTGTAGAAAACCTCTGCTCAATCAAAAGATACTAACAGACCAACCTTCAGTCCAACGAAGTCACTACTCGGGCAAACCTCTGTTCCGCAGTCGCTCCTTTTCCCAGACGGAGAAATCCTCCGGCGGATGGAGGATCTGCTCTTCCGGTTTCCGGCGTAACTTGGCTGCGTCGTGGGGACAACCGGTCACGCAAAGCCCACAGCCGATACAGCGATCTTCCTTCACTGTGAACACTCCGTCCCTCTCCTCGATCGCCTGAACCTGACACCGCTCGCTGCATTCACCGCAACCCTGACACTCTTCCGGATCGATCGCAGCGATGTAGTTCGCCTGGGCCACAGAGCTCTCGATCCCCTGTTCGTTGACATAGCGCAGAATCGCGCAGCCGCAGCAGTTGCAGAGGTACCCCAATCCCTCCTGGATATTGCTTACCGAATGCACCAATCCTATCTCCTCGCATTTGTCGAGAAGGGCCAGGGCTTGCTCGCGGGTAAGATCCCCCTCCCGGGGAGCACGGACCCGGCTGGAAAACCCCAGACATACATCCAGAGGAAAATCGCAGGGACTGCCGACCAGGGCCCTCTCTTTTCGGCAGATACAGGGTTGAACGGTGAAGGTATTGGCTTTCTCCAGCAGAAGCCGTACATCGTCGTAGGGAAGGATCCACTCCTCTTTTACGGCACGCTGAGCCGGAATGACTCGCTGAATAGCCGGCTCGGGACTCATAATGCCCGCTGCCCCGCCTTCTGCCATGTACTCCTCGAAAAGATGAGCCAGTTCCTCGTCCATCGCATCGACTTGGGCCTCGTAGATCC
>Ga0114925_10002095_pt1 | contig 10093 bp, 8 predicted proteins | sample SumtaG_2_FD_87287 | JGI IMG/M metagenome (GOLD analysis project Ga0114925, IMG submission 87287) | Deep subsurface microbial communities from Indian Ocean to uncover new lineages of life (NeLLi) - Sumatra_00607 metaG | ecosystem: Environmental > Aquatic > Marine > Oceanic > Sediment | place...
ATTCGCAAGGACTCCAGAACCTGGAGTCCTCCCGAGAGGGAGGGAAAAGATAAAGGGAGGAGGAAAATGGCAAAGGTCAAATATAAGCGAGTTGTTTTGAAAATGAGTGGGGAAGTTCTAATGGGCACTCACAGATATGGAATCGATCCCCAAATGCTCAAATTCTTTGCTGGAGAAATAAAAAAGGCTTACTCTCTGGGTGTGCAACTTGCCGTGGTAGTGGGTGGAGGAAATATATGGAGAGGGATTTCTCTTTTTGCCCAGGAGATTGACAGAGTTACAGCCGATTATATGGGAATGTTGGCAACAATAATTAATGGACTGGCTCTTCAAGACTCGTTAGAAGAGCTGGGAATTCCCACCAGAGTCCAGACCGCCATAGAGATAGCCAAACTTGCCGAGCCGTTTATTCGCCGCAGAGCAATCCGCCACCTGGAAAAGAAAAGGATAGTTATCTTTGCCGGAGGAACAGGGAACCCTTACTTTACAACTGATACAGCTGCAGCGTTACGAGCAGTAGAAATTGGTGCGGAAATAATTATGAAGGCGACGAAAGTTGATGGCGTTTATGATAAGGACCCCGCAAAGTATAAGAAAGCCAAGAAGTTCAGTAGTCTCACCTTTATGGAAGCAATAAATCGTCGATTGAAGGTTGTGGATGCAACGGCGCTTTCCCTTTGCTGGGAGAATAAAATACCCATTATGGTATTCAATATAAACAAAGCTGGGCAGATTAAAAAAGCGGTCTGTGGAGAAAAGGTGGGTACAATAATCAAGTGAGGAGGAGAGAATAGCGCGTATGGCAAAGAACATTTATGATAAGGTTAAACTGCAAATGGAAAAAGCAATTGAGGATTTGAAACACGAATTCACGACTATTCGTACTGGTCGCGCCTCCACCACTCTGTTGGAAGGTATTCGAGTTGCCTATTATGGAACCCAGGTTCCCATCAGTCAAGTCGCCAACGTTGTTATCCCAGAGGTAAGATTAATCGAGATAAAACCCTGGGATAAAAGCGTCCTTCCAGAGATAGAAAAGGCAATTTTAAAGTCCGATTTGGGATTGAGCCCCCTCAACGATGGGAAAATTATCCGGCTCAAAATACCCACCTTAACTGAAGAACGCCGAAGAGAGCTTGTAAAGAGAGCCGGAAAGATTACTGAGGACCACAAGGTGGAACTGCGGAACATTAGAAGGCAGGCCAAGGATGATTTGAAGGAGTTGGAAACAAAAAAGGTGATTTCTGAAGACGATAAGTTTAAATCTACAGAAAAAATTAGTCAGCTAACAAATGAATATATTGAAAAGATTGATGAAGCTCTCAGGCATAAAGAGAAAGAGATAATGGAAGTATAATAGATAGATTTCAGATTTCAGATGGTAGAAATAGAATAAAAATGGGGAGAAGCAGTTGGATAATTACAAAGAACTTCTTAAGCTAATTGATAGAAAGAGACTTCCTCAGCATATAGCAATCATTATGGACGGTAATGGTCGTTGGGCGAAAAAACATAACCGTAGACGAATTGTTGGTCACCTGGAAGGCACAAAGGCGATAAGGAAAATTGTAGAATTCTGTAGTGAAACAGGGATTAAAATACTTACACTTTTTGCTTTTTCCACAGAGAACTGGGACAGGCCCAAAAGAGAAGTTTATGCTCTGATGAATCTGCTGTCCAGATTCTTAAGACAGGAAATAAATAATTTCCAAAAGAATAACATTAAGCTTCTTGCCACTGGACAGATAGAGAGGTTACCCACTAAGGTACGTATTGAATTATCCAAGACGATAGATGCCACCAAGGAAAATAGAGGACTGATTTTGAATTTAGCTCTGAGTTATGGTGGACGGGAAGAGATAGTTCATGCCTGCAGGGAAATTGCTAGACAGGTTTCTAATAGAAGAAAAAAAGTAGAAGATATTAATGAAGAGTTTTTTAATAACTATCTTTATACCACTGGCCTACCTGATCCCGACCTGTTGATTCGTACCAGTGGTGAATTCAGGATAAGCAACTTTCTCCTCTGGCAAATTGCTTATTCTGAAATTTACGTTACCCCGGTTCTCTGGCCAGATTTCAACCGCCAGGAACTACTTTTGGCACTCATAGATTATCAGAGGAGGGAGCGTCGTTTCGGTAGGGTAAAAAACGGATAAGAGAGATAATGGAGCGAATAAAGACACCATTAGTTGTTATTCCCATATTGCTGTTGATAATACATTGGGGGGTTATCCCCTTTTTTCTTTTAGTTCTTGCTGGAGTTATTGTAAGTCTTCTCGAATTTTATCATTTGATGGAGAGGAGAAATTACCATCCCCAGAAGTTCCTGGGAGTGCTGGGAGGGTTTTTTCTTTGTCTCAGCTTTTTTCTCTTTCAGGGAAAGTTATCCGGTGGACTGGGAGGATTCGTTGTTACTATATTTCTGTTTCTAATCTTAATCGACGTAATTTTGAAGAAAGAAATCAAATTCGGTGTCTCTTCTGTTTCAGTAACTTTCCTGGGAATATTCTATATCTCTTGGCTGTTGAGCCATTTAATTCTTCTTCGCGACCTTCGCCCTTATGGAAAAGGGCTGATATATCTTCTATTTATAACTACTTGGTGTGTGGATACTGGCGCATATTGGGTAGGAACAAAGTTTGGACGGCATAAGTTGAGCCGTCTCATCAGTCCCAATAAAACCTGGGAGGGAGCCATTTCTGGTTTGCTGACAGGGATTGGTGTAGTTTTTGGTTGCCGAGCATTATTGGGATTGCAATTTTTCACCCGCCTCAATTTAGACCTCAATTTTATTACTCCTATAGAGAGTCTCTCCATTGGGCTTCTCTTGGGAATTGGTGGACAGGTGGGAGACTTAGCTGAATCGCTGTTCAAGAGAAATGCCGGGGTGAAAGATTCAGGTAACCTCTTTCCTGGTGGACATGGAGGAATGTTGGACAAAGTAGATAGCCTGATGTTCAATGCCCCCCTACTATATTACTATATCCAGTTATTTTTGCGCTGAAAAGGAGATATCTTGAAAAAGATTGCAATTCTGGGCTCGACTGGGTCCATAGGGGTTAATACATTAAATGTAGTGAGGAAACTGGGTAAAGGTTATAAAATTACAGGAATCTCTGCCCAGAAGAACGTAAACTTACTAATAAAACAGATAATTGAATTTAGACCAACAATTGTAGCGCTGGGTAATGAAGGGGCGGCTCAAGAATTGAAAAAGAGACTGCGTCGTTTCCGTCCTCTTCCCAGGATTTATGAGGGGACTTCTGGATTAATTGAGTTTGCCCGGAATCCTGTTTCCAATTTTCTGGTTTCCGCTTTGGTTGGTGCAGCCGGACTGTTACCTACCTTGGCAGCGATTGAAGCGGGTAAAGATATCGCCTTAGCTAATAAAGAAATACTGGTGATGGCAGGTGACTTGATTATTAAGACTGCCAAGAAGAGAAGAATTAAAATTTTACCTCTGGACAGTGAGCATAGCGCTATATTTCAGTGTCTGAGAGCGGAAAAGATAAATCATGTTCGACATATAATATTGACAGCTTCAGGAGGGCCTTTTTATAAATATAAAAAAAGTCAACTGGAAAAAGTAACTGTGAAAGAGACTCTCCATCACCCCACCTGGCAAATGGGTAAAAAGATCACAGTCGACTCAGCAACCCTAATGAACAAGGGTTTAGAAGCGATTGAAGCCAGTCACCTCTTCGGTATTGATATCAATCGCATTGACGTTTTGATTCACCCACAAGCAACTATCCATTCATTAGTGGAACTTGTCGATGGCTCGATTTTAGCTCAACTGGCAATTGCTGATATGCGCATTCCCATTCAATTTGCACTTACCTATCCCCAACGTTATCCGAGTAGATTGCAAGGATTAAAATTAGAAAAGATAGCTCATCTTACTTTCCAGAAGCCAAATTTAAAGAATTTTTCCTGTCTTGGCTTGGCTCTCAAGGCTGGTAGGATAGGAGGAACGATGCCGGTTGTTTTGAACGCCGCTGATGAAATTGCCGTGGAGGCTTTTCTGGTGGGGAAAATAAAACTTACTGATATTCCGAAAATTATCGAATCAGTAATGGCAGAACATAAAGTAAATAAAAGACCAAGCTTGAAAAAGATTTTAGAAATAGACCAGTGGGCAAGAAATAGGACAAAGGAGAAGATAAAATGCTCTTGACCATATTTTCCATAGTATTCACTTTTGGCCTGGTTATCTTTTTTCACGAGTTAGGACACCTTATTGCTGCTAAGAGAATGGGAGTGAGAGTGGAGAAGTTTTCTTTAGGATTTGGACCTGAATGGTTAGGTTTTACCAAGGGAGGGACGCGATATGTAGTCTCTTTGATTCCTGTAGGTGGTTACGTGAAGATGGCCGGGGAACATCCCGGGGAGAAGAGAAAGGGAACACCCGATGAGTTTCTCTCTCAGAAATGGTGGCGGAGAATACTTATCGTTGCCTCAGGACCGGCAATGAATTTTATTTTGGCAATTGTTATTTTCTCCTTGATGGCATTTTTTGTAGGGATTATGATTCCTCACTATGAATCGACAGAAGTTGGTAGCGTGATTCCAGAGATGCCGGCGGAGAAAGCAGGTATGTTAGAAAAGGATAGGATTATCTCAATAAACGGAAAGGAAGTCAGCAACTGGAAGGAAATGGCAGAAATAATCCATTCTAAGCCTGGTGAGGAGATAAGCATAAAAATCTTGCGAGGAAAGGAAGAAATACCTCTCAAAATCATACCTCAATATGATGAGGTAAGAGGAGTGGGCCTGATAGGAATTGGCCCAGCCTGGCATACAAGAAAGTATAATTTCATATCTTCTCTTTTTGCAGGATTTGAACAGACAGCATTCCTTATAGTTCTAACACTTAAATATATATGGCTGATGCTTTTAGGAGCAGTAAAGCCTGCTGTTGCTGGTCCTATAGGAATTGCCCAGATGGTGGCTCAAGTGGCAAGAACAGGAGTCTATCAATTGCTGTCATTGATTGCTATAATCAGCGCCGGGATTGGTCTGTTTAATCTTTTCCCTATTCCCCTTCTTGACGGGGGTCATGCTATGTTCTATTTGGTCGAAGGAATTACCGGTAAGCCCCTGGATGAAAACAAGATGAAAATTGCTCAGACGATTGGAGCAATGATAATCATTTTTCTTTTAGTTCTGGTTACTTATCAGGATATATTGAGGCTGAGAAGGTAAAAAAGGGGACAGGCTACTTTTTTGCACCCCTTTTTTGTCGCCTTTTTCTATGGGAAAGTAAAAAATTATGAACAGGAGAAAGACACGCAAGATAAGAGTGGAGAATCTTTTTATTGGCGGTGATTCTCCCATTTCCGTGCAATCTATGACCAAGACAGATACGCACGATATCAGGAGTACTGTCAACCAGATTAAACGATTGGAGAAAGCAGGATGCGAAATAGTCCGTTTAGCTGTTCCCGATATGGAAGCAGCTAAATCCTTAGGAGAGATAAAAAGGAGAGTCCATATCCCTTTAGTTGCTGACATCCACTTCGATTACCGTTTGGCAATGGAGGCTATTACTCAGGGCGCAGATAAGATAAGGATAAATCCAGGAAATATCGGAAGCCGAGAAAGAGTGAAGACTATAGCAAAGGCTGCCAGAAGAGCAAAAATCCCTATAAGGATAGGGGTTAATGCAGGTTCCTTGAAACTCCCTTTGCCCGAAAGAAAGGCGAGAACTAACCTTCATCAAGGCGATATTTCTCATAGCGGAAGAATGAGCAAAGCTAAGAAGATGGTTGCTTCAGCACTCCACTATGTAAAGATTCTGGAGAAACAAAATTTTCACCAAATTGTTATTTCCCTTAAAGCCTCAGATGTTCCCACTACCATTCAGGCTTACAGGTTGATGTCTGAGAAAACAGATTATCCTCTTCATTTAGGAATTACTGAAGCGGGAACCGAATTCTCAGGTACCATAAAGTCGGCTCTGGGTATTGGGACATTACTATCCGAGGGCATTGGCGATACAATAAGAGTGTCACTCACCGCCTCTCCAGATGAGGAGGTGAGAGTTGGTTATGAAATTTTGAAAGCATTGAACCTGAGAAGTTTTGGCCCGGAGGTCATCTCCTGTCCTACTTGCAGTCGCTGTCAGATTGACCTGATTAAAATCACTAATAAAGTAGAGAAAAAGATGGAATCTCTTTTTCGACAAAAAAGCATTATTGCCAGAGTTCAACCTTCCAGATTTTATCCACTTAAAATAGCCATAATGGGTTGTGTAGTCAACGGTCCGGGAGAGGCTAGAGAAGCAGATGTGGGAATAGCCGGGGGAAAGGGTGTGGGACTCCTTTTCAGGCGAGGTAAAGTGATTAAGAAAGTTAAGGAAAAAAAGATGATAAACGTTCTCTTGGAAGAGATTGAAAGAGAAATAAGAAGGAGATAGTGCTGTTATGGCGGGGAATAGAATTGGAAGCAGTTACCGCATAAACCTCAAGGAAATGCCTGAGGAAAAGAAGCCTCGTGAAAAATTGGTAAAATACGGTCCCGACGTTTTGAGAATTTCGGAATTGGTCTCCATTATCCTGAATACAGGATACCGAGATGAGAATGTTTTAGAGTTATCCCACAGGATAATTAAAGAATACGGCTCCAAGGCAATTGCTTGTGAAAAGAATGTTGGACGACTGATGGAAACCCTGGGAATTCCCGTAGTTAAGGCTTGCCAGATAGTTGCCTGTTTTGAACTGGGAAGGAGATTCTTCCAGGAGGAGCCGGGAAAGATGCCTACCATTAGAGGACCGGAAGATGTGTACATCTATTTGGAAGATATGAGAAAGCTGAAGAAGGAGCAGTTTCGAGGTTTATATTTGAATGCGAGAAATAAGGTCATCCACGACGAAGTAATCTCTATTGGAACTCTAACTGCTAATCTGGTTCATCCCAGAGAAGTATTTCAACCAGCAATAGAATATCTTGCCTGTGGGGTAATTATTGCACATAATCATCCTTCGGGTGACCCCGAACCATCTGAGGACGATTTAGAAATTACCAGAAAGCTGGCCACAGTGGGAAAGACAATGGATATAGAACTTTTAGACCACATTATAATAGGTAAAAATAAATATGTAAGTCTTAAAGAGAAAAAAATAGCAGTGGAGTAACAGAGCTTGCTCTGTGTTATTATCGTCCCGATTCATCGGGACTACTCCAAAATTCCGGAGGAATTATGCTTCTTTCAAAATATCTCTTACCCACATTAAAGGAGATTCCCCGGGAGGCAGAGATACCTTCCCATCAACTTATGATTCGTTCAGGAATAATGAGACAATTAGCCAGTGGTATTTACGAATGGTTGCCTTTAGGTTTGAGGGTTCTCCACAAGGTGGAGAACATCATTCGAGAGGAGATGGACTCAATTGGCGCTCAGGAGATCTCTCTTCCAGCAATGCAGCCAAGAGAACTGTGGGAAGAAAGTGGACGCTGGGACTTCTATGGGAAAGAGTTGATAAGGCTAAAGGACAGAAATAGAAGAGATTTCTGTCTTGGCCCTACTCATGAAGAAGTGATAACTGACCTAGTGCGCAGGGAAGTCAGGTCTTATAAAGAATTGCCTCTCTTGCTTTATCAATTTCAGACCAAGTTCCGAGATGAAATCAGACCCAGGTTTGGAGTAATCAGGGCCAGGGAATTCTATATGAAGGATGCCTATAGTTTTGATGCTACTGATAAGAATGCAGAAACAAGTTATAACAATGTATTTGAAACCTACTCCAGAATTTTCCAGAGATGTGGTCTAAAGTTTCGCTCTGTAGAAGCACAGACCGGTGCCATTGGCGGAGCCTTTTCTCATGAGTTTATGGTTATTGCTGATACTGGAGAGGAAATTATAGTCTCCTGTAAATGCGGTTATGCTGCGAACTTGGAAAAGGCAGAAGGTGTCCCTCCAGCTAAGGTAGGCGAAAAGGCTGGAAAGAGAAGCGGACTAAAAGAACTAGAAGAAGTTGAAACGAAAAATATGAAGACAGTTGAGGAAGTAGGAAAATTTCTGAAAGAGAAACCGGATAAATTTATAAAGACATTGGTTTACAAGACTAATGGTGAATGTGTAATAGTTATGGTAAGGGGAGACCATGAGATTAACGAGAGCAAGGTAAAAAGTTATCTTGGTGTGAATGAAATTTTTCTTGCAGATGAGAAAACAATTAAGGAAGTTACCGGTGCTCCTCTTGGCTTTGCCGGTCCGGTGGGATTGAAAATAAAGTGTAAGCTACTTGCCGACTATTCTGTGGAGGGGATTGTTAATGGCGTAACTGGGGCAAATAAAAAAGATTACCATTTGAAAAATGTCAACATAAACAGAGATTATAGTGTAGATGAAATTCTGGACTTGAGGAGAGCGAAGGAGGGGGATGTTTGTCCAAAATGCGGGAAAACTTTAGAATTTTCCCGGGGCATTGAGGTTGGGCATACGTTCAAACTGGGAACTAAATATTCTAAAACATTGCGGGCGACTTTTCTTGATAAGGATGGGAAAGAGAAATATTTTGTGATGGGCTGTTATGGCATAGGGGTTTCTCGAATTGTAGCTGCTGCTATCGAGCAGGGCCATGATCAGAATGGTATTATCTGGCCACTACCCATAGCACCTTTCCATGTTCTAATTTTGCCTGTAAACTATGAACACGAAAAGATAAGGACCATTTCTAATAGGATTTATAAACAAATTGAAAGTGCCGGCTACGAAGTGTTAATGGATGACCGCGATGAGAGAGCAGGGGTGAAATTCAAAGATGCAGACCTGATAGGAATTCCCATCAGGATAACTGTGGGAGAAAAGACCTTGGCCAAGAATATAGTGGAAGTAAAACTTCGAGGAGAAAAAGAGGTGAGAGAGGTCGAGCCCGACCAGGTGCAAAAACTAATCCCAGAGCTAACGAAGAAATAAAAAAGAGTCAGGGTCATTTTTTCGTTAAGTGAAAAGAAAAAGAGGCATGACCTTTTTTCAATTTTTTACTTGCATTATTTTCTAAAACTTGCTATATTAAATACAGGTGGCTCTAAAAAGCCACTTTTTGTTTTTATTGATGTCAAATTTTCTATAATAGTAGTTGGAGGAAATGATGGAGGGAGAGTTAATAGGGGTTTTTGAACAGATAGAAAGAGAGAAAGGCATTCCCAAAAAAGAACTTCTGGAAATGATTGAGTCGGCTTTAACTTCGGCTTTTCGCAAACATTCTGGGAAAAAGCAGAAATTTGAAGCACACATTGATCCAGAATCTGGGGTGATTACTGCCTATGTAAAGAAAAAGGTGGTAAGTAAAGTAGAAAACCATTATATCCAAATAGCTAAAAAAGAAGCATTAAAGTTCGACCCTGCGGTTAAGGTAGGTGACGAGATAAAAATTAAGGTGGAAACCAAGGAGTTTGGAAGAATTGCCGCTCAAACTGCAAAGCAGGTAATTGTCCAGCGTATCCGAGAAACCGAAAGGGAGAATCTATTCAAGGAGTTCAAAAAAAAGGAAGGCACTGCTATGAATGCTGTGGTTCAGAGGTTTGCTCGGAAGAATATCATCGTTGATTTGGGAAAAGTAGAAGCCACTTTGCCAGAATGGGAGCAAGCACGTGACCATAAGTACGAGCTTTTTGAAAGATTCCAAGTCTACATATTGAAGGTGGAGCAATCACCACGAGGTCCGAAAATTACCGTTTCCCGAACGCATCCCGGCTTGGTAAAGAGACTTTATGAATTGGAGGTACCAGAAGTAGGTGATCACACTGTGGAGATAAAACAAATAGTCAGAGAACCAGGATACCGCTGTAAAGTGGCTGTGCTTTCCAATAATGAAAGGGTCGATCCTGTGGGTGCCTGTGTAGGAGTGAAAGGTTCGAGAGTTCAGGCAATTATTAGTGAATTGGGTGGAGAAAGGATGGATTTGATTTCTTATAGTACGGACCCTGTCACCTATATTGCTAATTCTCTCAGCCCGGCTAAGGTGGTAAGTGTGACTATAGAGAAGAATAGAAAGAATGCTTTGGTAATTGTGGCTGATGATCAGCTCTCGTTGGCCATCGGGAAAGCAGGTCAAAATGTGCGTTTGGCTGCCCGGCTCACAGG
>Ga0114925_10002096_pt1 | contig 10090 bp, 5 predicted proteins | sample SumtaG_2_FD_87287 | JGI IMG/M metagenome (GOLD analysis project Ga0114925, IMG submission 87287) | Deep subsurface microbial communities from Indian Ocean to uncover new lineages of life (NeLLi) - Sumatra_00607 metaG | ecosystem: Environmental > Aquatic > Marine > Oceanic > Sediment | place...
ACATTCTTCCTGCAAATCCATTCCAGTTATCCCATAGATTAACTAGTTTATTACCAGCTCCCCAATATGCATCTCGGATATCAGTGCCGCCAGGGATTGCATTTACTACGGTACTGGAAGTTCCGCCGCGTTGTCTTCTGCGTCTTCTGCGACTTTTGCGCTTAGAAGGACAGTAACAGATAGGCTTTCCTGTTTTTGGACAGCGACGCTTACGGCCGCGGCGTTTGCGTCGTTTACGACCGCCTTTTTGGCTACATTTTCCCCAAGCGGAATTCGTTGATTTGGGGGCGCCAATTACTCTATTATTTTTCGCATAGTAATATTCGCCATCATGAACTTTCGTGATACCTGGCACAGGCACCTTTACTGGACCAAATGGAGGTAAAGTTGCTTGACTTGGGCCTTGAAAGTTAGCAGGTGATAATGGTACACGAATTCCGGAGTAACCACCTCTCTGCCTTAATCTTTTCTTCGCGTATGAGGTTCTTGAGTGTTTTTTGTACACACCTTTTTGACCACGGCTCCGGTTACATACCGTATAACGACTACCGTTCTTCCTGCGCCGACTCCAACATCTTGTTCTACGCTTTTTTCCACCAGATCTACGTCTTGTTTTACGCATTATATATACTATTAAGATATTTATTCAATATCGACATGAGTCAACATATGGCGCCGACAACACATTCTTGTCAATTTCAAATTATCCATTACTATACCTTCGGGTGTTTTTTTCGCACTATCTTTTGTCAAATAAACGACGTCATCAGGATTATCACCTCGCTCTATTTTCATCTTTCGTACTTCTCTTAAATAATATTGATACTTGTTCGCTAAAACATTGCCGCATGTAAAGCATTTCACTGGAATGATCATGGTTTGATTTATATATAATAATAAACATATAAATCAATTTTTCTAAATATTTATTTCCTCGTTTTGAAAATGTAAACTATGTGTACGATCAACATTATTTCTATGAATCATTCCTAAAGGACGACCATTTCTAACGCGGACAGCAACGCATTTGTCTTCAAAATCATCTTTACCCTTGGCCCATCCACAGCATTCCGTGAGATTACATGACGCGTATCCTAACTTATTACAATTGGCTTCTCCAGCATCTGCTTCCGACTGATTATGTTTACATAAATGCAAACCTAAATCCCTATCTGTTTCTGATAAGAATCCTTCTATCTCAACAACTCTCTGTAAAGTAGGGTGACTTTTTGCAAAATGTACATTTCTTACAGTTAAATATACAGTAATTAATAACAGTATCAAAATGGTGAGAATGATCTGCATTAAATATTTAGATATGAACTTTATTGAACCAGCTATAAAATCAACCATATATATATTATTTGAATAAATTAAAACTCTTCTAGTCTCATCCCATCACTAGTCTTAATACGCCGATGTTTAATATTACCCTGTGTAAATTTTAAATGACATTCACTGCAAATACTCATTAAATTAGCTTTGTGATTTTTATTAAAATGGTTTATAAACCCTTGGGAGTCCGCATCACGTTGAGGTTGCATATGGTGAATTTCTGTTGCTTTTTTACCACACATTTCACAATCATTTTTTAATTTTGTACTATTGTATCGCGATTGATCAGCATTTAAAATCGTATCTTGTTTTTTACCATAACGACATCGTAATTTATTTGCTAAAGTTAAAAATTCCGATGGCATTGACAAAGCTTTGCATACCTCTAAACCATAAAGCTTATTTCCGGCACCTTGCTTAAGTTTACGATCATATATTAAAGTTTTCTGTTTTTCATCATACCTCACGACCATATGTTGGAGAGATAATCTGGATAAATTGGCTAATTCTTCTCTTTCAGTAAGTTGATGGAAATGTGTAGCAAATAAAAAGGAAGCATTTTTATTATGTAATAATTCAATTGCTGATCCGACAATACATAAAGCTGATGTTGTTTCGGTACCACTACACAATTCATCTCCAAGAATAAGGCTATTTTTATCCCCATACTTAAGTATAGCTCCTAACTCCGACATTTCAACAGCAAATGTGGAAAGTCCTTTAAAAATATCATCATTGCCTAAAATACGTGTAAAAATGGCAGAATATGGTTTATATGTAAATTCTTTACAAGGAACAAAAAATCCAGCTTGGGCCAAAACAACAGACATTCCCAGAGAACGTATTAGACTAGATTTACCTACAGCATTTGTACCAAACAACATAATACCTGTGTGCGACTCTGGCATTCCTATAGTAATATCATTAGGTACATAGATCTCGTTTGTATTAATATGCTCAATTAAAGGGTGTCTTATATCTTTAGCATCAATAAATGACTGTACTGCAGTATCATCAATAATAGGTTTACAATAATTATATTGAAGAGCCACGTGAGTTCGGGCAAACAAAAAATCTAACTTGGTAATGTACGATATTATCACTTCAAATTCCAATTTATGTTGGAGGAAAGTCTCTACAAATTGGTTAAATGTTGATTGTAATATTTCTTTAAAGTTAGACTTCGTTTGAGAAATAGTATAGTATAACTTTGTTATAACAGCATTATCAATCCTCACATTACTTCCACTAGCGCGACTTTCTTTTAAAGGGTTCTCGGCCAATTGTAAATCAATAGTGAGGTCTTTCTCTCTGAACTTATAATTAACGTCTGTGCTATATAGTTTATCATTTTCTAATCTTTTGAATCGTTTTTTCGTCGTCATCAGAAAAAGTCCACTTTTTTCTGTTTGGTGAATCTTAATAGGGTTTTTCTCTTTTGGTAATCCATTAGCCAAATGCTCTTGTACAGCATCCAGTTTAACCAGAGCGTGTTCGTAAGCCTCTTCCGCTTCATCTAATGCAGGAAATATACCTTTATTGAAAATATTAGAATCAAAATCTTTATAAGATATTTTACTTGCGGCCTTCACATTCAGCGTTTTATTAATTTTATTTTGCAATAATTGAATGTGATCGGAGAGATTAGGAAATATTAAATATAACCATAATTGTTTGTCGCTGTCAATTACCTTTTTAGTCTTTTTTATTGTTTTCAGATTATCAAATAGAATAGATAAATCAGAAGGCACAATTCTCCGTAATATTAATTTTCTGAACAATCTCTCAAAATCGGTAATGTTATTAAGCGATAGAAATAAGTCGCCCCATTTTGGATCATTCTTTTGTTGTTTGGAGAGATATTCAACTATGTTATATTCAGACTTGAGATAGTCACAGTTTGTAGTAGGATTCAGTATTTTCTGTGTAAGATAGCGTTTTCCCATAGGAGTCTTACATTTATTTACTAAGGATAGAAGTGAAGAGTACTTTGACTTACGAGTAGTATCAATAATATTAAGTTGTCGCAAAGAATGATTTGCCAAGCGTACCCTATCCTCCATATTTGTGAAGACCGGGACTTTTAATTGTTTGACAAGATCATTATTATGAAAATCCAAGAAATTCAATAGAAATACGAGAGCTTGTGTTGCAAATTCTTTTTCACGCAATGCGTGTGTTTCATAAAAGGCATCGTAATCTTGAATATTATAATATTTGGTTAGTTCTTCTTCTTGATATGTTTGCTTTTGAGCATTCCCGACGGATTTAAACCATTCACCGCCTTTGTTGGCCAAATGGACTTTATGAATAAGTTGACTTTCAATATCGGCAAACGCAATAATATCATTGATTTGATCCTCTTCACAATTATGGATTATTACAAGTTCATTGGGTCTATAACTACAATAAAATCTCTCCAATTCATCAAAGGTTGTTGGGTTATGGAAATAATTTTCTACGCATTGAAATGTAAAGACGTCGCCTGATCCAATATCCACACAGGCAATACCGCAACTCACTTTTGGATTTTTATTTAACTTGGTTTTATTATATACTTCTATCCATACCGTCATAGTTCTATTGGTCCCTCCTTCTATAGATTCAAAATTTGTACCTGGAGAGAAAATTCCCATTTCTTTCCGAATTTTTGGACAAGTTGGATCTTGACAGTGAACGGCCACTGTCCAACCTGCATCATTAAGTTTCTTTACATATTTTTCTAAATGAAGTTCGGGAAATCCACTCATAAATACCGAAAGTCCATCACATTTTGATCGTTTATTAGCAATTCGCATATCACAAATCCTAGAAAATTCTGTAATCCTATTGCTTGTAAATTCACCATTTTTCTTACAACAATAAACTTCATAAAATGACCCACATTGCATTAAAAACATTGTACGTTGCCCAAAACGATTTACATACTCTTTTTCCTTTTTTATATAAGAACGAATCATTGCCATTATATAAAAGATAAAGAACACTTTTTAATATCGTTCTCTAATTGTCTAATTCCTTACTAAGGTAGTTATGTAACAAATTATCCGGATTCTTATTAAAAATATTACCGGCTAAAAAGGAATCTTCATATAGCTTCCTTAAAATATCCTCTGGTGCACTGGTTCCCGCCTTGATGAGATTATGCTTTCTTAAATATAACTTTACCTCACTAAGACACTTGGATCGTAATACATCTTGTTCATTTTTAACACGTTTTCTAGTCTTGCCTGATTTGATTAAAACACCAACCTGTGCCATTTTTTTATTCTTACCTAGATGGTGGATCTTAATAGTTTTTTTCCTCTTTTTAAAGCGCTTCTTTGGTTCTATTTTGGGAATTGCTATTTTTTCTTTTAATCTCTCCAATCTGTTTTTTCGTTCATTGACATCGTTGGTAGCTATTGGTAGGGGTTCAAAGGCAATCTTCTCCTTTTTTGATTCATTTTTTTTCAATGTTTTTCTGTATTCCGAATAGGTAGGCTTTAGACCACCCTTCAAGCACCCATACTTTGGTTCTTTATGAATATTAATAGGTGGCGGTTGGACAGGAGGTGGCATGATAACGGGAGAAGAAGGTGGAGCTGGTGGAACTGCGCTAGGAATTAACTTTTTAGCCAATGTCGGAGTTTCTACTTTAATGCCAGAACTATCAGTATTTTCTTCTTTATTTTTAACCCGACGTGTACGCCGTTTTTTCTTTTTCTTTTTCTTACTAGCTATTATTTTTTCAAGATACCCCAATTGATCGTTGAAATCCTTTGTAAATTTTTCTGTGGCCTCACCGTCTTCACCTCCAGATTGTTTGGATTTATTATGATGATCTTTTATCCGACTCATCAACTTTTTCTTAATATCGTTGGGTTTTATAGAAGAACGCAAATCTTTTCCTTTTGCTCGCTGTTTTCTTGTTGATTTTTTCTTTGTACCTATTTGTAAAAAGTTCGGATTTATCTGTATAAGTTTTTTACCACTCATTAATACTATGGATTATAAAAAATGCAAAGTATAAACGATTTTATATGTACATGTGTTGAATAATTCCTGTACCATGTTCCATTCTCTCCTTTACCTCATTATTATCTATAAACATCTCAAAGCCCCTATCAAGATCCGTCTCCGTAAGAACAGTTTTATCCTTCTTTGGTTTACAAAAAACGCGCCTACCATGAGCAATTTTAGTTTTTGCCAATAATGTTTCCATGTCTCTTCCATAGTATTTAAAATACTCCATTTTAGATTCAAACCACTGATCGTCTATTTCTTTAGCTATGGACCATTTGATATCATGGATTTTTTTAATAAAGATTCTTTTAAGCTCTGGCGCAGTATAGTCGTCAGTATGAAATCTCCATGGAAATCTGGAGTCTAATCCTTGATTGTACGCGAAAAAACACTTATTTAAGTCTTCTTCATATCCAGCAATAATAACCATTATCTTTGATTTATGATCACTTAAAGCCTCGCAAAGTGTATCAATACATTCTTTGGCGAAACTGTCTTTCTTTTCACTGTTTCCCAGGGCATACGCTTCGTCTATAAACAGTACTCCGCCCAAGGCCTCTTTAATAACATCCTTGGTTTTCATTGCAGTTTGTCCTAAATAGCCAGCAATAAGATCAGATCTTGTAACTTTTCTAAACGTATTTTTATTAAGTATTCCTATAGAAGAAAATATGGAACCCATAATTTTTGCAACTTCGGTTTTTCCCGTACCCGGCGGACCATATATAACAGTATGCATAAAGTCATTATTCTTATCAAGTCCCTGTATGAAATAAATTACTTGATCTATTATTGAATCTTTAAGCTTAGTCATTCCAATCATAGCATTTAACTCGCGCAATGGTGTATTTATATTATGTAAAATGTTCATATCGATATTATATTCCACATCAACCTTCAATGGAAAATCATCAATTAGTTTTAAAATATCATCTAACCCATTTATTTCACGACTAATAAATACCTTTTTCTTCTCAATAGGTGGAGGAGGAGGCAATTGAGGTGGTATTTGTGGACGGGGAAGTGGTGGGAACGAAGGTGGAGCAATACGAATATTCCCATTAAGGCCAGGAGCCCATGTTGCATTTCGTCGTGGACGATAGTTTTTACTCCAATTCGATACAATTGTGTTTTCCCTTGGTTTGTCTAAATCATCGTATAATAAGTTATATTTGTCACCTACGGTTTTAAGGAAATCATGTAAAGTTTCTTTTTTATCTTTCTCAATAGGAACAATTGCCAATTGCTTTGTTTTATCTAATGATTTTTTCATATTATTGTGTGCGCCATTCAGTTTATTATTCTTATTCCTGTTTTGCCGTATTTCGTCTAATATAGAACGGAATGTCATATTAAAATATTGGTTATTATCATTTAAATCTCTTTGATTATTAAACTTATAAATAAGATTTTTTGAAGGATCATGAAAAGTTATCGGGTTTTTTTTTCTATTACAACCATGTAGGGGTGTAAAAAAAGGATTAATTATCTCATTATTGCTTGGGTCAACTTTCTTATTAAGATTTTTTTTATTATCGTTGTCTTTTCCATTTTTATTGTTGCGATTATTATTGTTGTTCATATATATATTCCAAGATTATTTTGATAATAAAGAATATCATTTAAAGATAAATTGAAATATAAATTAATTCACTAATGATAAGAAATCAACCTATGTCTGATTACTTACCAAAGGAAATAAATCAAGAATTATTTTGGAAAATTATTGAGTCTTATTTTGAGGGTCAGCATTTAAAACGATGCATTCGTCACCAGCTCGAATCTTATAATGATTTTGTAGTAAATCAAATTCAGAAGACGATTGATATGTTTAATCCAGTTACAATTAGATCTGAACAAGATTATGATAAAGAAGCAAAAAACTACAGATTGGAGTTAATCATAACATTCAATAATTTTCATATATACAGACCGCAAATTCATGAAAATAATGGGGCTACAAAGATCATGTATCCGCAGGAAGCAAGGTTGAGAAATTTTACTTATGCATCTGCCATGACTGTTGATCTGGATATTAAGATTATTCACCGTTGCGGTGATAATCTATCTCAATGTGAGACGCATTATAAGAAATTGCAGAAAATTCATATTGGCAAGATGCCAATTATGGTTAATTCTGCGATCTGCGTATTAACGCAGAATTCCCATTTGAATCCCGCGATTACCGGAGAATGCCGCTTTGATGCGGGGGGATATTTTATCATTAATGGTTCAGAGAAAACCTGTATTGCACAAGAAAGAGCCGCGGAGAATAGGATTCAATGCTTCAATATTAAAAAAAATAATAACAAGTGGTCGTGGCTTGCAGAGATTAAGTCTATTCCAGATTTTAAATGCATATCTCCAAAGCAGATTAATATCATGATAACTTCACGAAATAATGGATTTGGGCACCCGATTCAGGTTCAAATTCCGCGAATTAAACAGCCGATCCCTCTATTCATACTATTTAGGGCTCTCGGCATCACAGAAGATAAAAAAATTTGTTCCATTATTCTACTTGATATTGAGTCCACAAAAATGGAACGCATGCTATTCGCTCTTAAAGCTTCTATTATAGAGGCCAATTCATATCTTACACAAGAGGAAGCTCTTAAATATATTATTACCTATGCCATGTATACTCCCATTAATATGGAACATGAGGAAGGTGTCCGCAAGAAGAAAGAATTTACAGAGAACGTTCTTAATAATGATCTTTATCCGCACTGCGCAACAGAAAAACAAAAGCTTTATTTTCTAGGATATATGACGAATAAGCTACTTAGTACTAGTTTTGGTTGGAGAAATACCGACGATCGGGATGCTTATTTCAATAAAAGAATAGATCTTACGGGAACTCTATTGAATAATCTATTCCGTAATTATTTTAATAAACTTGTGAAAGATATGACAAAACAAGTTGTACGCGAAATAAATAGTGGATCATGGAGATCTACAGAAAACTTCATGAATATCATTAATAGAACCAATATTTATAAAATTGTAAAGTCAACTACAATTGAAAATGGCATTAAACGGGCATTGGCCACAGGAGATTTCGGCGTTAAGAATTCTAATTCAAATAAGGTTGGTGTTGCACAGGTTTTGAATAGATTAACATACGTATCAAGTCTTAGCCATCTTCGCCGGGTTAATACACCAATAGATAAAAGTGGAAAACTTATTCCTCCTAGAAAGCTTCATGGTACGGGTTGGGGATATATGTGTCCTGCGGAAACGCCGGAAGGAGCTCCTGTGGGAGTCGTCAAGAATCTGTCGTATCTTTGCCATATAACTATTAGATCTAATAGTCAACCAATATATGAGATTGTTAATAGCCGTATTAAACCGATTGATGAGTGTGAACCAAAGGAACTTTATGAACAAGTTAAGATAATTATTAATGGTGCGTGGATCGGAATATCATCCGATCCCTATGGATTATATCAGTTCTTGAAGACAAAGAAAGCGGAAGGAATCCTTAACATTTACACTAGTATCATATTTGATTGTCCTGCTCGCGAACTACGCGTCTGCAATGATGCGGGTAGACCAACGAGACCACTATTGCGTGTGAAAGATAATAAATTACACATAACTCCCGCTATAGCAAAACGTATTATGAAGGGCGAACTATCATGGGATGATATGTCACTTAATCATACTGTTGAGAATACTCTTCTTGAATATATTGACCCCGAAGAACAAAATTATAATATGATTGCCATGGGGGTTGATAAGCTTTATAAGTCAAAAAAATACAGATATACTCACTGTGAAATACACCCAAGTACTATATTTGGTATATTGGCCAGTTGCATTCCCTATCCTGAACATAATCAATCTCCAAGAAATACCTATCAATGTGCTATGGGTAAGCAAGCTATGGGAATGTATGTGACTAACTTTGATAATAGAATGGATAAAACAGCATATATCTTATCCACACCAATGCGTCCTTTGGTTGATACCAGACTAATGAATTTTATAAAACTGAATAGAATTCCATCAGGCGGGATGGTAATTGTCGGTATTATGACATATGGTGGATACAATCAAGAAGACTCTATTCTCTTTAATCAAGGGGCTATTGATCGTGGTTTGTTCGCAGCTACGATTTATCATTCGGATAAGGATGAAGATAAAAAGATTCATGGAGACGAAGAAATTCGTTGCAAACCGGATAGTTCAAAAACAAAGGGAATGAAGTTTGGAAATTATAACAAGCTTAATAATAAAGGCGTAATACCTGAAAATACACTTGTGGAGAATAAAGATATTATTCTTGGAAAAGTTATTCCTATCAAAGAGAACCGAAATGATCATACGAAGGTAATTAAATATGTTGATCATAGTAAACTTCATCGCACTCGTGAAGAATGCTACGTTGATAAAAACTATATTCATCGTAATGGCGATGGATATACATTCGCAAAAGTAAGAATCCGTACTTTTAGAAAACCCGTGATAGGCGATAAATTCAGTAGTCGACACGGACAAAAAGGTACAATTGGGGTTGTTATACCAGAAAAGGACATGCCCTTCAATGAAAATGGTGTTCGTCCAGATATTATAATAAACCCACATGCGATCCCCTCTCGTATGACAATTGGTCAGCTAAAAGAGACTCTTTTAGGAATACTCCTTTTGGAATTGGGTTTATTCGGAGATGGAACAAGTTTTAATGATTTGCCTGTATCTAAAATTCGGGAATTATTATGTGAACACGGCTATGAAAGTCATGGTA
>Ga0114925_10002097_pt1 | contig 10088 bp, 11 predicted proteins | sample SumtaG_2_FD_87287 | JGI IMG/M metagenome (GOLD analysis project Ga0114925, IMG submission 87287) | Deep subsurface microbial communities from Indian Ocean to uncover new lineages of life (NeLLi) - Sumatra_00607 metaG | ecosystem: Environmental > Aquatic > Marine > Oceanic > Sediment | place...
CGATGCGAGCGAAAATTGAGCGCTGGCAAGGAGCGTTGGCGCACGTTTGGGTTGGCCTTTGGGCGGCAAGCGCCACAAATGAGTGGTGGATCCCACGTCCAGCCGATGCGACGCCGCCCAGCGCTCAATTTCGCCGCATCCCTTTGGGACCTAAGTTTTTTCGCCCCGACCGTCGTCGCGTCGCTGGCCAGATGCAACCGCATCGCGCTGCACGCCGCTTCTCGTCGGAGACGAAAAAACCACAGGTGTCGCGATCCACACGAGTTCTTCAACGGCCTGCTAGGTGCCATGATGTTGCTTTGCTAGCCACCCTTGCCAAAGAGATTGCGCCCTTTGCGTCTTCCATCCGAATTTGACGGCAGTGGCCGCCGCGCCCACTGCGTGACCTTGTCTGTTGCCCAAACTCAAGGCCGCGGGCGGGCCCAGGCAGCAGTTAGTTGTAATCGTATACTGAGCAATCAAGCGGTGAGGTTTGGCGTTCGATAATGTCTCCTTCGTCGAGCCAAGTATTTCCTACCTTTTACGGTCAAGAATTTGGTTGGATTGTCTTGATTCAAACTACGCAGCGTTAACTAGGTGTCGCATTAAGACAGAAACGGTGGAGATATTGAGAGAATAGACCGTTTGACGCATCAATCGTCACTTGACCGTCATCGATACTAGTCTAGCTTTGGCATGTCGCAGAATGGCTGCGACGTGCGGCGAGGACGCATGTATCCTTGCGTAGTCATGTCCCCCCCATCCCCCCTACGCATGGTGTTTTGACGCTGTCCTCGCCGCCCCCTTCCAGCCGCAACCATCGTAAAGTGCCCACTATCCTTGGGCTGTTCGTCAATGGCGCGGGGCGGAAGGCGTGGGACTGCTCTGGAACGCGGTTCAGGACGCCGCACTTGCTTGGATCAGATGCATTTGATGCGTGATCAAAAAGTGGAAATCTACAATTCAGTCTTTTTGGGCAAAGGAAGTGGTTCGGATTGGGATTTTCAGTGGGAACGAGCTGTGGCGCGGCGGTTGGTGAGGGCGGATGCTCCCGTACCGGTTGAGGTCGGCGCAAATGTTGGCGATTGATCATGCGCAATGCGGTTACATTGCAATGGAAAAGCAAAACTTTACCTGACCGAACAGACGGCGTTTTGCTACGAGCAGATTGCGCTCAAGAAGATCGAAATTTCCACAGTCACAAAGTGCGCTGTCGGTGGCGCAAGCGGCATCACCAGCCTTGATGTCCCAAACGCCTGATTAGCCTTATCTTCGCTGCATGAGCGTCGCGACAGCTTCTGCGAGGACGACGATTTCGGGGTTGAAAGCGTGCAGGTGCGAACAATTGATGAGATATTCCAAGAGGAGAAAATAGCGAATGTCGGCTTCATGGAAATTTACACCGAAGGCGACGATTGCCATGTGCTCAAGGGTGCGGAAAATAGTTTGATGAATGGAGTGATCAAAGCCATTTCGTTCGAATTTGGGTCATGGAATTTTAATTCGAGAACTTATTTCCGAGATCTATGGAGCTACGTATCCAGCATGAACTTCGAGCTATAAATGTTAGCGCCTGGGGGTCGGTTGATCGAAATCAACGGTTGTAATGAGGATCGCGAGTACTTTTCGCGGGGGTGAGCAACTAAGTTGCTGTCCTGAAGCTGTGTGGTTCAGATGGCTGAGGCGTCGTGACCGGTTGCCAGATGTGCAATCCAAAGCCGTACCGTACCGCACAAACCTCCCGCCTCGAGTTCGCCGTTCGTTTGGCAAAGACGCGACGTGAATTCCTTGCCATCCAGAGCCTGACAGCGTGGCTTGCTTCACTCAACGCAGTGGCTGACGCCTTCACGGACCTCGCAACACCATCGAACAACATGATGAACGTGCTGGAACGCACCACCAATACGGCACGCTCAGCCGTCATTCTACCAAGCGCCTCAAATGTTTATCATGTCGACGATCGGGTAAGGAGGTGCGGACCCGTTTCGGCATCCGCACCCCCCAAAGTCCTGCGTGGATGAAGCTCTGCCACGCGCTTCGACGCAGGCCTTTAACCCCACTCGACCCATGGTCGCGCGGGGAAACTGTGCGCTTAGCCTTGCCTCGGCAAAGCCGGCTTCGACCGAGCGGTCCCCGGAGTGCTCTTGTGCCGCTCCAGGGAGCGGAAATCACTTTCCGCCGTGCCGCTGCCCTCTAATTTGTAAAATCAGCATTCACGGCATTTCGCATTCGCAGGCGACGTGCTGTGTTGCAGTTCTATCCGCTGGGCCCTGTTCCCGCATCAGTCCCATTGCTTGCCCATCCACAAAAATCATGAAATTAGGCCGTATTTAGACGGTCACTATACAAATTATCCACAATTGTTTCAATGAGTGAAACGAGTCGCAATATGCCCGTGTACGCTGTACCCGCAAAACCTCTGCAATAGCCATGGTTTTGAGGGACGGGAGCCTGGCTCAACGGTGCCCTCGCACGAGGACCTAGGACTTTTCGGGGCGTGACCGGCACCCTCCCGTTTGACGTGCCTCATTGCCGCCATATTCAATTCCAAACCACACCATTTGAATACGTGGTTAATCAGAGCTGAATCGAATTGCCTTCCAAACGACTAACAACGGTTCTCAAATTGGAAAAATGCTCTATTTTGGTATAACTCGATAGGAATTTGAACGGATTGTCGATAATCGATGAACGTTCGGCACGCCTCGTATTTACTTCTTATTTTTAGAAAATCCCTCATCGTTCGATCTGCGCGCTGGTTGACTTCGCGCAGTTGAAGAACCGATGCCACGTCCAGGTGTCATCGTGACAAATGATTGGGACAGACCGATATGGCACGTTTGGAGTTGACCGCCGTTGAGGGTGCGACTTGTGGTGGTTTGAGCACGTCGCCAGACGCGCTCTTTGAGCTCGGCCTCATGTATTCGAGCGGCCGCGATGTGGATCCGGATCTGATCGCGGCTCACAAGTGGTTCAATCTCGCTGCACTGCGTGGCAACAAACAGGCCCGGGAGTACCGCAGCGAGATCTCGCAAGAGATGTCCCGCCGCGAGATTGCCAAGGCCCAACGTTTAGCGCGCGAGTGGCTCGCCAAATACTAGCGGCAGGCTACCCAAGAACTCGGTGAGGTCGCGAAGCGAGCGAAAATCGGTCGCTGGCAAAGTGCATTGTCGCCGAGAAGCTGACGCCGGACCGGCTCTGCATCTGGATCACACCATCTGCCGGTCCGTCACAAAGACAGCGATGTTGGTGCAGCCGAAGTGGTAACGAGCGGCCCAGGCGCGGTGTTGCTGAGAATTTTGTTCTACGATTTTGATCGCTACATTATTACTCAGACAGATTCCTAATGTTCGCGGGTTGATTCCGAAAATGAGCGTTATCTGCGAGTTGGCCGCCGCCAAAGTCAATCTGACGTTGAAGGTCCTTGGGCGGCGTCCGGACGGCTATCATCAGCTTCACAGCGTAGTTGCCTTTGCAGCACTCGGTGACGGCGTCCGTCTCGATCCGAGCGGCCCACGCACACTCAAGGTGCGAGGGCCGTTCGCTGATCAGATCGACGGTGGCAATCTGATTGACGCGGCCACAGCAGGGCTATTGCTAGGAGGCGGTGCGGGCGCGACGATTGGCGCCATAACGCTCGACAAAAATCTGCCCGTCGCTGCCGGTCTGGGCGGAGGCTCGGCCGACGCGGCAGCCACGCTCAGGGCCATCGCAAAGGCCAATCCGCAACTGGCGGGCAAGGTGGATTGGGCGCAAATTGCGCGTGTGGTCGGGGCTGATGTTTCGGTTTGCCTTGCCCAACGGGCGTCACATGTCGCCGGGCTTGGTGAGATCGTTTCACCCCTGGCGCAAATTCCTCCTCTACCCGTTGTCTTGGTCAATCCTGGAGTAAGACTTGCGACGGCAGAGGTGTTTGCCCACCTCGATGCGCGGCGACTGACAGATCTCAGCGGCCATGACGATCACGAAGTGCCGCCTGCGATGGCGACGATCGCCGATGTGATGGACTGGATTGGACCCCGCGCAAACGATCTCGAATTACCGGCCCGGCGGCTGGCACCGAACATCGCAGATGTGCTTGCATGCCTCGACAGCACGTCCGGAGTGCTGTTGTCACGCCTCTCTGGAAGTGGTCCGACCTGTTTCGGACTGTTCGTATCAGTGACCGAGGCAGAAGCCGCCGCCGACACCATTAGATCACGGCAACCGGAGTGGTGGGTGGCGGCGAGCGTACTCAGTTAGGGATGCTGCTCGGATCAATCCCAGCAGTTCGAGTTCGCGAGTCGGTGACTGACCAACTGCTGACGTTGCAGGCGCTCCACCGCCGGCCAAACATCGCTGGCGATCGCTCAGTGCGCTCTGCCAATGCAGAAATCGACGACGTCAAGGAGAGCCTTTTTGCGCTCGCAATCCGGAAAGATCGCCAATCCGTCGCGTGCCATGGCGCCATAATGGCGAGCCCGCTCGATCGCATCCTCGATCGCCTGGTGACCCGTGATGAGGTCGATTGCCTGTTCGAGGTCTCCGTCTTCAATCTCGCCGCGCTCTAGGGTGCGATGCCAGAATTGCCGTTCCTGCTGGTTTCCGCGGCGGTAAGACAAGACGACCGGCAAGGTAATCTTGCCCTCGCGAAAGTCGTCACCGACCGACTTGCCGAGGCGTGCCTGCTCGCCGGAATAATCGAGAGCGTCGTCGACGAGTTGGAACGAAATGCCGAGGTTCTTGCCGTAGGATCGCAGCGCCGCTGCTTCCTGCTCAGGCCTTTTGGCAATGGCCGCGCCGACCTCCGCGGCGGCCGAAAAAAGCGCCGCCGTCTTGGCGTTGATCACCGCCAGGTATTCGTCTTCTGTCGTCGCCGTGTTCTTTGAGGCGGCGAGTTGCATGACTTCGCCTTCGGCAATTACCGCCGCGGCATTTGAGAGAATTCCAAGGGCCTCGAGCGAGCCGACCTCGACCATCATTTTGAACGACTGGCCGAGCAGAAAGTCGCCCACCAGGACCGCCGATTGATTGCCCCACAATAGGCGCGCGGTCTCCTTGCCGCGGCGCAGATCGCTTTCATCGACCACATCGTCGTGGAGTAGCGTGGCGGTGTGCAAGAACTCGACACTGGCGGCAAGCCAGACGTGGCCCTCGCCCTCATAGCCACACATTTTGGCGGCGGCCAATGTCAACATGGGACGCAGTCTCTTGCCGCCGGAATCGATCAAATGGCGGGCAAGCTTTGGGATCGTATCGACGTCCGAGCGCGCCTTTTCCAAGATGATTACATTCACCCGTTCCATGTCCGCGCTGACCAAGTTGAGCAGCGGCTTTAGGCTGGACAGTGGATCGCGCGCGTCATCGAATGAAACGACGACTCCCAAGATAAAACCCTCAAGCAGGTTATTGATTGAGCGACTATACTCATTGCATCGTACGTGGGGGTCAAGCCAGATCGCCGCACGCCAGGCGCTGCCCCAACAAGGAGAGGGTCAAGATGGAAGAGTTGCTCAGGACCAATGACGCGGTTTTGATCAGCTTCGTGCGGGCCCTGATGCGCGATGCCGGTATTCGCCACGTCATTGCCGACCAGAACATGAGCGTGCTCGAGGGTTCGGTCGGCGTGCTGCCGCGTCGCATATTGGTGGTAGAGGATGATGTGGCGGCGGCACGACGGGTTCTCAGGCAGGCGGGGCTTCATGACCAGCTCGATTAATGCGAACGCGTGGGCAAACGAGATGAGTGCGGTTTGCGAATTGGAAACGAGTGAGGATGCCTTTCTCGGTGGGCGGCTGCAAATCAAGCAACCGGTGCGTGGCCATCGCGCCGGCATCGATGCTGTAATGCTGGCGGCCTCAGCTCCGATCGACATGGGCGATGGAAGTCGATTTCTCGACGCCGGTTGCGGTTCTGGCGTGGTCGGGCTTTGTGTGGCCAGTCGCTCGACCAAGACGGGCGTTGTGGGTGTCGACATTGAGCCCAGGCTAGTCGCGCTCGCAAATCAAAATGCCCGTCAAAACGGCTTGGCGGCGAGAGCAACGTTCATTTCCGGTGACGTGAGTGCGCCGCTCGCTGATTTGAGGGATCTCGGTCTTGTCGAAAACAGTTTTGATCACGTCCTGGCAAATCCACCGTTTCACGACGCGCGTCGCAATCGGTCTTCGCCGGTCGCTCTTCGGCGCGAAGCGAGCAGTATGGCGCCCGGCGAACTCGAGCGATGGTTGCGATTGTTCGACGCGGTAACCAAGCCAAGTGGGTCGGTGACGCTCGTCCATCGTGCCGATGCGCTTTCGGCCTTGTTGACTGTCATGTCGGGGCGATTTGGTGGGATAACAATTTTTCCGCTTTTTCCACGTGACGGGGCGCCGGCGAAAAGGCTTCTCATTCGCGGTAAAAAAGGGAGCAGAGCGCCACTCGTCTTGGCGCATGGGCTGGTGCTGCACGATCGCGATGGCCAATTTACGCCACGTGCAGAAGCCATCTTGCGTCACGGTGGCGGGCTTTGCATTTGATGGCAGGGCGTGCCGTTGCGGCAGCTGAAAAGAAGTTTGAACGAGGCGCTCGACACAATATGTTGCTCTGGTGTGTGATCGTTTCAGGATTGTGCAATCTGAAGCGTGATACGGCCTTTGCAATCTGGTTGTAGAAGTTGGTTCACGTTATTGGCAGTGCTGCAAAAAACGATCAGGCGCCAAGGGGTCGGCGATGATGTAAGAGGCATGGGCATGAAGTTGTTCAAGAGACGGCCGACAGTTCCAGTCGTGAGGCTTTCTGGGCCGATTGGCATGGCGACCCCGTTGCGGCCAGGCGTTTCAATCGCCTCGGTTGCGGGAGCTTTGGAGCGCGCCTTCAAGGCAGCGCGGAGCAATGCTGTTGCAATCGTGATCAATAGTCCCGGCGGTTCGCCGGTGCAGTCCCACCTGGTTTACCGGCGCATCCGCGATCTAGCGAGCGAACGCAAGCGGCGGGTCTACGTTTTCGCCGAGGATGTCGTTGCCTCGGGCGGCTACATGATCGCCCTGGCGGGTGACGAGATCTACGCCGATGCCAGCTCGATCGTCGGTTCGATTGGCGTGATCTCAGCCGGTTTTGGGTTCAATAGACTTATCGACAAAATCGGGGTCGAGCGCAGGGTCCACACCAGCGGCGAGCACAAAATGTCGCTCGATCCTTTTCGCCCGGAAGAGGCCGATGATGTGGCGCGGCTCAAACAGATCCAAGTCGACGTTCATGATAATTTCAAGGCGATGGTGCGTGAGCGCCGCGGGTCGCGATTGAGCGGCGATGATAGTACGTTGTTCGAGGGCCAGATTTGGAGCGGTCAGCAGGCCGTCGAACTCGGTCTTGTCGACGGATTGGGTGACGTGCGCAGCAAAATGCGTGAATTGTTCGGCGAGACCGTGCGGCTGAAGCAGATTGCCGTCGATCGAAGCTGGTTCAAGCGGCGGCTTATTGGTGTTTCAGACATGGTCGAGATGCGGCCTAGCAGCGACCGCGGCATGTATTTTGGCCTGGCGGATGATGTCGTTTCGACAATCGAGGCGCGGGCACTTTGGTCGCGTTTTGGCCTATAGCGTGGGGTGCATACTATGCCTCAATTGATTGCTTTTGCCTTGCTCGGGGCTGGCCTTTGGGCAGGCTATCGCTGGTTCAGGCGCGAAAGTGCCCGTGTCGCAGAAGACCTCAAGCGGGCAGAGGCCGAGCTTTCAAAGCGCCAAAAGCGTGCGGCGGACGCGATGCCAACGCTCAAGGCCGATCCAGAGACGGGCGTCTATCGCCCGGCTGGCGATACGACTGGCCGTCGCTGAGTTGGATTAGGCGGTCTGACGGTACCAAACTGTGGCTTTGCATGCCTTACTTTTGGGCTAGAGGCAGACGCCGGTCGGGATTTCACAGGCGGTCGCGTACTGCCGACGTTTTGCCTATAGTGCGCGCGAACAGCATTGTCGGCGGGGCAAAGTTTTCATGACACCAAAAAGAAAAGCGGCCGCGGGCTCGAGCGGTCACGGACTTCGGCCGGAGCAATCCTTCCAAGACCTGATCATGACGCTGCAGCTCTATTGGGCGGCGTACGGTTGCGTCATATTGCAGCCCTATGACATGGAAGTTGGCGCCGGCACGTTCCACCCGGCGACGACGCTGCGGGCGCTTGGCCCCAAACCTTGGCGCGCGGCCTATGTACAACCCTCGCGGCGGCCGACCGATGGGCGCTATGGGGAAAACCCCAATCGTTTGCAGCACTACTATCAGTACCAGGTGATCCTCAAACCGTCGCCCGAGGATATCCAGGAACTCTATCTAAAGAGCCTCTATGCCATTGGCATTGACCCGAGCAATCATGACATCCGCTTCGTCGAGGATGATTGGGAAAGCCCGACGCTCGGTGCCTGGGGGCTCGGTTGGGAGGTCTGGTGCGATGGCATGGAGGTGTCGCAGTTCACCTATTTCCAACAAGTTGGCGGGTTTGATTGCGAACCGGTCTCGGGCGAGCTGACCTATGGGTTGGAGCGCCTTGCGATGTACGTTCAAGGGGTCGACAACGTCTACGACCTCAACTTCAACGGTGGCGAAGGCGTTGAGCGCGTTGCCTATGGCGACGTCTTCCTGCAGGCGGAACGAGAGTATTCACGCTACAACTTCGAGCACGCCGATACGGCAATTCTGCAAGACCACTTTCGGGATGCGGAGAAAGAATGTCAGGCGTTGTTGGAGGCAGGTGATAAGGGAGATCGGCACGAACTTGCCTTGCCCGCTTACGACCAATGCATCAAAGCCAGCCATATCTTCAATTTGCTCGATGCACGCGGGGTGATCTCGGTGACGGAGCGCCAGAGCTACATCTTGCGTGTACGCGATTTGGCCAAGGGGTGTGCGACGGCCTGGCTGAAGACCGAGGGCGGCGGGGCCGGGTAGTTTCGCTAAGCGCCGCGTACTGGTAGGCGCTAGCGTAGGCGGGCGGACGAATGCCAGCCAGAGATGCGGCGAGGCAACCTAATTGCACATGAGGGACGACAAGACGTGCCGGGCTTATCACGGCCCCGGTGATGCATCCGATCGCATGGTAATCGTGCGCGGACGAGGTTGAGAGGGCACTTGCATGGAGCTGGATGAAGGCCTCGCCATTGGCGACTTCATGTCCTTGACGATCGGAATTATCGTTTACTTCGCGGGCGCCGAGCTTACCCGCCGATGGTCGTTTCTGCGCGAATACAACATCCCTGAACCGGTGAGCGGAGGACTCGCGACGGCATTCGTGACGCTGTTGATTTATTGGCGGTTCGGAACCGAGATTTCCTTCGATCTCACGACCAGGGATCACCTGCTGGTGTACTTTTTCACGGCGATCGGGCTCAACGCGCGGTTCTCAGATCTCGTAGCCGGTGGTAAGCCGCTCATGCTGCTGCTTGGTCTGACCGTCGCATTCATGGTGCTACAGAATGTTGTCGGCCTGATCGGCGTTTCGCTGTTTGGGTTGCCACAGGCGGTGGGCGTACTCGCGGGCACGGCCTCGCTCATCGGTGGGCATGGCACGGCCATTGCCTGGGCCCCGGAGATTGCCGAGCAGTTTGGTGTGGCCAACGCCCTGGAAGTTGGCGTGGCCTGCGCCACCTTCGGCTTGATCTTGGCGAGTTTGATCGGTGGGCCGATCGCCAAAAATCTGATTGAAAAGAACAAATTGACCTCGGATCCCGACACTGCTCCAGTCGTTGGGCTACGGTACGACACCGATAGCGGACCAACCATCAATCACATCACGTTGATGGCCGCTCTGCTGGCGCTGCACGTGGCGATCATCCTTGGTTATTTGGCGAACGAGGGTCTTGCGAAACAGGGCCTGAAACTGCCGCTTTTCGTGACCTGCCTCCTGGCGGGGATCTTGCTATCCAACACGCTGCCGCGGCTCATGCCCAACATGAGTTGGCCGGCGCGAACGCCTGCCCTGGCGGTTATTTCCGACTATTCGTTGAGCATATTTTTGGCGATGTCACTGATGAGCATGCAGCTCTGGACCTTGGCGGGCCTTGCCGGCCCGTTGCTTGGCATTCTCGTGCTGCAGACAGTGGTGGCGTTTTGCTTCATCATCGCCGTGCTGTTCCCAATGATGGGCCGCGACTACGATGCCGCCG
>Ga0114925_10002098_pt1 | contig 10085 bp, 9 predicted proteins | sample SumtaG_2_FD_87287 | JGI IMG/M metagenome (GOLD analysis project Ga0114925, IMG submission 87287) | Deep subsurface microbial communities from Indian Ocean to uncover new lineages of life (NeLLi) - Sumatra_00607 metaG | ecosystem: Environmental > Aquatic > Marine > Oceanic > Sediment | place...
ATTTGGCTTCTTGCTCTGTCAAGAAGGCTATCATAGTCGTCCATGAGTTGATTCACACCATTTCTGCTATTGAAGGTTCTGCTCGTGTCAATGGACTATGCATCAATGGGTAAATAGTATCCAATCTTCACTTCGCGAATCTTCTGTTGATCCATGAGGTCAATGACCTTCAGTGTGATAGCAGATTTGCTACTACCTTGTTTCTCGAAGTGTGACACGATATCCTGAAGGTAGACGCCATCCGGCGATACGTTCTCACGGATGAATTGAAGAATCTGTTTGGCCAGCGTTCTAGGGGATTTGGGCTTGCTAGTCGAGGCCGAGCCCTTACTCCTAGTAGGTTTGAGGGTTTCTTGGACATCGCCCATAGACTCACTCTCACTGGGAGTTGAGATGCCACTGCGAGTGAGAATAGCCCTATAGCGCTCCAGCTGATGAAGTGTCATGTAGTTTGCATCGTTCAGAGGCCTCACAATCTCGGGCACTATGTAGACCTCACCCTCATACTCCCGCACTTTCCCTACAATCATTGCAAGTGTGTTAGTTTCAACTTGTTCAAGTGATTGTGTTTCGCCCCAAGCTTTTGCTCTGATCGTTTCAGTTCCGTCATCGATTGTTATGCTGGCGAAGCTTCCTTGGCCCACATACTGACGAACTATGAACCCCACCAAGACGACACGCCGAAGCTCGACGCCTTGAGGAGATACAACGTGATGACCGTCTTCCTCACTATACGTCCCATGAACAATGTCAGCAACTGATGCTCTTACAGCAGTCATTCGTTCTCGCATTCGGTAGTCCGTCCCTAAACACTCGTTATGGTTCAGCTGTATAAACCATTCTCTGAAACATGGGAACACTTCTCCCGCGACTAGATGAACAGCAATGTTTGCTGAAACGTAATCGTTTTTGTGTTAAAAGAAGTCGCTCAATGCACTCTGCTTAGTCGACCCATGCAGTTCGTCCAGCGTTTTGGAGAGCCTACTAAGAGTGTTCTGAATGCGATCCTCGCTAAAATCATGTTCCCTGCACAGAATTCGCTTTATCTCGTCCGAATCAGGATCAGGCCACTCCACTTTCTCCATCTTCAATATGGGCGGATTCAGAAATATTTCTCTTATTTCCACGTAAGGAAATTTCAGCTCCATTCCTTTCTCGGATTCAATCGTTTCAAGCGAACCATACTGTTTTACTAACTTTAGAGCTGTTTTTGGACCGACACGAGGAACCTTCTCGTTGTAATCAGTGCCGACTAGGATAGCAATATCCACTAGCTGCTCTCTGGTGATGCCTAAAAGTTTGAGGTTGAAATCTAGGTCTATGACCTCGGGATGTACTGTCTTGTAGGTTTTGGACCTAGCGACTTTACGACGACCAGAGATGGAAAGGTTGCGAATCATTCTAGGACAGTTGTATAGGAGAGAGTCATTATCTTGACTTGCGCTCGCCCATACTAAGCCGTCACGAGCCATCTGTGCCGCGAGTGCTTCTCCTTCAGACGGAGCTTGAATAACTGGTATCCCCAAGGCAGTGAGTAACTTCTTACTCTCATTGATCATATCGGAAGTCAACCGTGAACTGGCTTGCCCTGCTTTCCGGGCATCTTCAATCCGCCCCTCAGCCTTTGCTTTCTCCCATGTCTTTAGGGCAGCCTCTCTAATATCTCGCCTTCGCTTCACCTCATCAGCTTTGAGTTGCGGCGCTTCGCCATCAAAAACATAGACTGGACGTAATCCGCTCTCAAGAAAATTCACATTCCTGTAGAACAGTCCACTCAAGTGGCTCGTTACTTGGCCCCGTCGGTCCATCAGCGGAGTGCCATCTGGTTGTCTAATGCCTGAAAGAAACTGATAGAGTGTGTTGAATGCATCAACGGCAATCTCTCGGCCTGACAGGTCATTCAGTGTGATTGTTTCTGCTCTAATGATATCACCGAACTTCGTTCCCATCGGATTTTCGCCTTCATCGGGTCTGCATCCAGTATCCGGTCATAAGTTGTTCGATACTCTGGAGGCGAATATTATGCTGCTTCGCTAGGTTTATAACAAATCTTCAATTGAATGCCAAAAACTGGTCTAAGAAGAAACCTCTTGGTGATATTTTGTCTAGTATGAAAGCGATCAGATGTGCTTCGTGCCATGGGTCGATTTCACCGCATGAGAGCAGTGTGAAATTCAACTGTCCATCCTGCGGTGCATTCGTCATTTGGCGATGTGAATCTTGTAGACGTTTCTCAAACAAATACAAGTGCCCCAATTGTGGATTTGAAGGCCCATAGATAGGCAGTGGTGCAGTAGAATGGCAAGAGTGGTTATCACGCTAAAGATTATGCCAGATGGCATTGATGTGAATATGGATGATTTGCTGGAACGCGTAAAAGGCGCCATTCCGGAGGGCACTGATGTTAGAGCAAACGAGGTTATCCCAGTAGCATTTGGTCTTAAGGCTCTCAGAATGAACGTAGTCAGGGAGGAATCAATGGGGGGAACCGACGACATTGAAGAAGCCGTAACCGCCCTAGATGGCGTTGCGCAGGTAGAGGTCGAGATGGTTTCACGAATGTGATTCTGAATTCAACCAATGGTAACACGATCAAGTAAGGCTAGGATAGCAGGCAAGTCAGAGTTTATATTGGAAACCAACGCGCGGCATTCATACACCAAGAGTTGTTACATACCAAACTATATCGGTGGTAGAGAAATACTCATTAACGGAAAACCAGGACAGAGTAACAAGACGGCATTCATTGATAGGGATTTACCGTCCTTGTTTCTGGACTGCAAACTCATACTATGGAGGTTGCGTTTAGCTAATGGTCGAGATTGTTCTGAAAGTTGCAGAGGCTGAGCACAGAGATATCGGACGATTCATAGTAAGAATTGACGCCGTATCGATGGAGAAACTGGGTGTCAGGACAGGTGACATAATTCAAATCAAAGGCAAGCGAGTCACCGCTGCCATCGCTTGGCCAGCCTATCAAGGTGATAAGGGCCGCGAGATCATCAGAATGGACGGCCGGATTAGAAGAAATGCAGGCACTAGTTTAAGCGAGAAGGTGACAGTTTCCAGAGCAGACGAGGAACCTGCACGCAATGTCACACTTGCCCCAACCTCGGTTCCAATCAGACCTGAGCCCAGATTCGAAGAGTTTGTGAAAAGGAAGTTGCTCAACTGTCCTGTAACTCCTCAAGATACTGTATTCATCCCAATTCTAGGTCGAGCGATTCCCTTCAAAGTTATATCGATAAAACCTGCTGGCACTGTTGTTGTGCAGCATTCAACCATACTTACGATTGCCGAGAAACCCACCGGTGATGTCATTGGTGCAGCGCAGGTCACGTATGAAGAGATAGGTGGTCTTTCAGATGAGATCCAGCGCATTAGAGAGATGGTCGAGCTTCCCATGAAGCATCCAGAGCTCTTCAAGAGATTGGGAATCGACCCTCCGCGAGGTTTGATTCTCCACGGCCCGCCAGGCACGGGAAAAACACTCTTGGCTAAGGCTGTGGCTAGCGAGTCAGAAGCGAATTTCATTCACATCAACGGCCCTGAGATCATGTCGAAGTTCTACGGCGAATCGGAACAGAAGCTTCGTAAGATCTTCGAGGACGCAGAAGAAAATGCTCCTAGTATTATCTTCATAGATGAGATTGACGCGATTGCGCCCAAGAGGGAGGATGTGCAGGGAGAAGTTGAAAGAAGGGTTGTCGCACAACTTCTCGCAACAATGGATGGCCTCAAATCTAGAGGACAGGTTGTAGTTATTGCGGCCACAAACAGAGTGAATGCAATTGACCCGGCACTGAGAAGACCTGGCAGGTTTGACCGCGAGATTGAGATAGGTGTTCCAGATAAAACGGGAAGACTTGAGGTACTTCACATCCATTCAAGGGGTATGCCTCTAACAGAAGAGGGCGATCTACGCGTTGACTTGGCAGCGTTAGCTAATAGAACACATGGTTTCGTAGGAGCCGACCTTCATGCGCTCTGCAGAGAAGCGGCGATGAAGGCGTTGAGAAGATACTTGCCAAAAATCAACCTTGATGAAGAGGAGATACCACAAGATGTGCTCGAACAGTTGGAGGTCACCAACGATGACTTCCTCGGGGCACTACGGGAGATCCAACCGACCGCGGTGCGAGAGGTATTCATTGAGATTCCAAACGTGCGCTGGAGCGACATTGGAGGGCTTCAAGAAGTAAAAGACACGTTAATCGAGGTTGTTGAGTGGCCTCTCAAAAGACCCGAAACATTCACGAGGCTGGGAATATCGCCCCCAAAGGGCGTACTCATCTATGGTCCGCCTGGTGCTGGAAAGACCCTCCTTGCTAGAGCTGTGGCAACGGAAAGTGAGGCGAACTTCATTAGTGTCAAAGGCCCAGAACTGCTCTCCAAGTGGGTGGGCGAGAGCGAGAAAGCGGTGCGTGAAATATTCCGAAAAGCAAGAACTGCAGCACCGGCAATAATATTCTTTGACGAGATTGATGCAATCGCCCCGACGCGGGGAAGGAGCGCTGGAGATAGTCATGTCACTGAGAGAGTCATTAGTCAACTCTTGACAGAGATGGACGGTCTTGAATCTATGAAAGATGTGATTGTTCTAGCGGCAACAAATCGTCCAGAGCTAATAGATAGAGCTCTTCTCAGAACTGGCAGGTTTGATCGGTTTGTCTATGTGCCGGCACCCGATAAGAAGAGTCGAGAGAAGATATTCGAAATATACACCAAGAACATGCCACTTGACGAGGATGTAGCAATCAAGAAACTGGTGGAGATGACCGAGTACTTCGTTGGTGGCGATGTCGAGGCACTATGTCGGGAGGCAGGCATGCGTGCCCTTAGGGAGAACATGGATGCCAAAATCGTTTCAATGAAGCACTTCAATGATGCAATGAAAACGTTGCATGCATCCGTCACGCCGCAGATCCTTGAGAACTACGAAAAAATGGATAAGGAACTTCGAAGGATTACTGTGACGGAAATGGCTCAACGTCCTGGAACCATATGAATAACGGGAAGTGATGGTAAATTGGCGACTTGGACAGCGATACCGCTTAGGAATTTGGTGGTTAACATACTAAAGAAACGTCATGGAGTTGTCCTAGAGGATGAGCTCAGAAGGGCGTTAAAGAAGGAGATTGGCAAAGAACCTAGTGAAGCTGAGCTTAACTCGGCTCTAATGCAGCTTGAAATCAACGGCCTCGTGCATGTCAGCCAAATCACTAGGACCAAGCGTCGTATTGAAGTCATTGGAGAAGGTAGAGAGTTCCTTGCAGTGGACGAGGACTAGTGCACCTCGGCGCTAAGGTGGAAATCCTATGCTTAGTAAGAGAGTCCTAGCAGCGGGTAAGTTTGACATTTTACACCTTGGACATCTTGCATACCTAAACCAAGCTAGACAATTAGCAGGTGAGGATGGCGAGCTAGTGGTCGTCATAGCTCTCGATAAGACCATAGAAAAGCAGAGAGGCGCCCCGGCAGTCTTCCCGCAAGAGCAAAGGCGTCGAATTGTTGAGTCCTTAGAGGCCGTTGATAGGGCGGTCCTCGGATATGATAGTGAAGATCAATCACTCATTGTGCATGACATTAAGCCAGATATCGTGGCTCTTGGATATGATCAGAATGCCAATACGGACGCCATTGAGAAGCGGCTGTCCGAAGCTGGACTGAGCACGCGAATTATCAGGCTCGAGAAGATGAAGGCCGATGGTCTTTGCTCATCTACGCTAATCAGAAAGCGAATAATCGACTACTATAGAGAGAATGGCCGAGCCCGCTAGCTACTCAAATTATTAGCTCGCCACGTGCTTCTGCATCATACCGTCTAGCAGCTAACCGTTCTCTACGGTCAAATGTAGCCTTCCATAGGAAATAGGAAACTCCAGCTAGCCCTATTATCAGTGCTAGTCCACCCAGAGCCCACCATCCGGTCTTGAAATGTTCTGAGAAATCAGGTAACGGCCCTGCAATGAAGTAAGGCCAGTTGATGAAGACTCCGATTGTATAGAGGAGAGCTACCAGAGCAATCTGCCTGAGATAGCCCATGGCTTGTTCATCATTTTTAAGAAAAATTGCTATGGGACCTAACCAGAAGACATACCATGGCATTTCCCAACGAAAATAGAATAGGATTGTTGGAAGCATATAGATATAGAATGGCCCAAGAAGATTCAGTTTCTCTCGCCAAGAGGCTTCAAAGAATTTTTCCTTACGGGGGAGGTACTTCCCTACTGTAAGGATCATGAAAGCTATGTAGATTATAATTGGAATCAATGCTGGAGGCCAGAGATACGTCACTCCCGCAAGCGGACCTTTTGTTGGCGTCGTGAAGAGCAATCCGGGATACATCGGATTGACTATTTCTGTGCTATACGAAGAAGTGTTGAAGAAATGTGACATCAGCGAATCAAAACTGGCTCCAAGAAAAGTGAAGGGAATTATCGTTAGAAGAGATGACAAGAAGAACCAGATTGATGAGCCGGGGGCGATTAGGAACATCAATGGAAATGCCATTCCGGAGTAAATCTTGGTCTGTACGGACAAGCCCAGGGTGAGCATCGCTTTGTTCATCTGGCCCTCTTTCTGCAATACCAGTGCCATCAAAAGAAGACAGTCCACTATTGGCTCCAGTTTCCCCCCGCCCGCAGACATTACCAGACCGTAGATGAAATACCCTGCGAAGAAAAGACGAGCCCATTGTACCTTGTAAATCTTATCGCGGAGGAGAATCGCAATGAGGACCAAGTTCAGGTTGAACACAAGCACAAGAACGAAGTTGATCCAGAGCGGCTGTAGGTCATTCACTCCGGGAAAAATCCAGGTTGCGATTGCAAAAAAGATTAACCCAAATACAGGATACTCGTAAGTAATGTTGCCAAGATATCCTGGAAGTACGTGCTCACCATCATTGTAATCCCACTCGGGGGGAAGCGCTTCAGCCAGTTCTTGGTCTGTCATGCTGTATACGCCGAAACCATATATCCAGAATGCTTCTCCGTACATCTCGCTTCTGTTACGATCTCGTTCGATGACCATCGAATCTGCAATGGGGATTGCAAGTATTGAGATGACCAAGCTCAGCACGAGGTATTTCCTGAACTCGTATATGCTGAGAGAGATTGCGCTGAGCATCGTCTTACAACCGCCGTGCGGGGGAATGGGTGTTTCACAATCTTCCCCCAGTGGTGGTAATTAATCTTTTCTAGCTTTGGAGAGGTAATCCATAGAATTCATTCACAGAGTTGCAGGGGACTAGTCAGGACAATGGTAATATATGACGCATAGCCGAGGCTGACTCCACAGACGATTTATCTTGATTGACCCCTCATATTGAGCCATTAAATCGTGATGACTAGGAACGTGAAGACATGCATCAGACGAACATAAACAGGAATGCCTATGCGCTAACCTTCTGGATTGTGCTACCATCCATAGCAATGGTCTTGGGCATTCTCTGGCAGCAATACATGCACTCCATGATGGATGTCTACGCATCATATGCCCTAGAATCATTGGTGCTAATCCTGCTCATTCTGCTTGTATCACGGATATTCTTCAGAAACATAAGCTCAGAATACACTGGCGGAGTTCTATTTCGTATTGGACTCATTTGGGCAACTCTCTTTTTCGCATTTAATCTACTAAATGGACTCTTCTTTCTTGCCCTTCCACTGAATGGGATATTAGCTGATTATGATACATTCGCAGGTCGTTTCGGCTTTATCGTGCTGCTTGTGGTTTTCCTCTGTCCACGATTCTTTGGACGAATTCCTGAGGACGATCCTGACCTAGCTAGTATGCCCATTGGTAAGATGGCGACCATTGGTTTGCTTCCATCAGGGATCAAGATAGCATACTATAGGCGGAAAGGCGCAGAGATAGGTGATGGTGTATCAATGGGCCTACTCTCGATTCTTGAGTGCAAGAAGGTGGTAATTGGAGATCATGCGAAGATAGGGATGGCATGCATGATCAGAGCGAACGAGTTCCGTCTTGGCAGATATTCAAAACTTGGAATGCTCGTGATTATCGATACACACAAGGTAACAATCGGAGAAGAGGTCACGATACAGGAACAGGTCTACATCGGAGGCCTGAAGACTGACAAATCAGTCATTGAAATTGGAGACCTATCCATGATATTCTCGGGCAGTGTTCTGAACCCCACGCATCCAATCAAGATTGGCAAGAGAGTTGGTATTGGAGGCTACAACTACCTCTTTACTCATGGCACATGGCAACCCATTCTGGACGGATTTCCAGTGGCTTTTGGGCCAATTACGATTGAAGATGGTGTTTGGTTTCCATGGCGAGTGTTCGTACTACCTAATGTACACATAGGCAAAGAAGCTACAATTGGCGCAGGCGCTGTTGTGAACAAGGATGTTCCTGCACGCGCCCTTGCTGCAGGAGTCCCCGCAAAGATACTTCGGAGAGATGAAGAGTACATCAAGAGGTTCACGGACGCAGAAAAGCGCGAGATTCTGCGGAATATACTAGGTGACCTAGTTGGTTATCTTAGAATTGAGGACTGGACCATTGAAGACCCCAAGTTTGAGGAGAGGTACGCGGCTGCTATGTTTAGAACTCCTAAGGGCCCCTCATCAAAGGTTGATAACCACATTCTGTTCATGTTTGACAATACAGATGACGTATGGAGTCTAGTGAAGGACAGGACTCTAGTGGTGTCGCTTATTGCCCTTGATGAAACCCAGAGGAAGAAGTTAGAGGAAGAAGGCAGTTGGTGGTTTGATCTCGAAACCAGCGAATGGGGTGGACTACACACAAATGTAAGCGTCATGATGAGCGGTTTTCTGAGCAGATATGGTCACTGGCTCAAGTACATGTCCTAGATTGATGGTGGAGAGAGTTTGAAAATCTCAAAGAGTGACTACTACAGGAATGAGATGGACATTCCCTACGACCCTGGTATAGGATTTCAGATTGGGATGAGTCTCAATCTGATTCAGTACATCCCTTACCAAGTCCGGGATAAGTTTGTTTCACTCGTTTCCATCATGGGGAATCGGTCGTCAGGTGTGCCAAGGAGGTCATTCCCGATAGACGACCTTGCGGATAGATTGGATCCCACCACTGAGGAGAAGAGAGAATTCTGGGACAAAGACTTTGGTGTATTGATGACTCATGATGTGGATACACGCCTTGGCTACAATTACGGACTTGCCAAGTTTGTTGAGATTGAGAAGCAGATGAACTTCGTGTCCACATTCAATATTGTACCCAAGTCCTATGAATACGACGTTTCCAAACAGCTAGTGAAATCGCTACTAGATGATGGCTTTGATGTGGGCATTCATGGCCTTCACCATGACGGGAAGTTCGCTTATCTGACACAATCGGAGCAGAGAGAACGAATCAAAGAGGCTGCTTCCATTGGAAGGAGTTTGGGCGTATCAGTTCTTGGTTACCGGGCACCTCTACTGCATCGCACTAAACAGATGGTGCGAATCTTAACTGAGGAGGGATTCTACTGGGACTCCTCTTTTCCCGATACCGATGCGTCAACAACCGGCTACGCCTCTACTGGGAGTAGAACAATCTTTCCGTTCTATCCACTGTACTTCAACGGAACTGAATGGCAAAGAAGCGGTATGTTGGAATTCCCAGTTTCAATGCCTCAGGACTGGACCCTACTCTACTACTATCGTCTTTCAGAGCAGTCCATGCTAAAGGTTTGGAAGAAGAAACTAGACTACATCAAGTCCAGAGGGGGTCTCGCCGTGTTCGTGATTCACCCGGATCAAGAGGATTTCGGTCATCCGAAGCACCATAATGCATACAGAAAATTGTTGTCTCTCATCATCGAGGCGGACCCTGAGATTCTCACATCGACTGAGCTTGCCAAAAGATGGAAAGCCAGGTTCCCTTCTGTCTAGCTCAAGTAGGTGGGGCACGGCCAGCTATCACACTTCAAGCAATTGATGCATTTCTCAGGGTCAATTGACACTTTGCCTTCATCCAAGTTCAAGGCTTCGTGTTCGCACTGAGGTATGCACGACCCGCAGGCCTGACAGAATATTGCTCTCTGCACGGCACGACCGATTTGGCCTGCTAGCCGCTCAATC
>Ga0114925_10002099_pt1 | contig 10084 bp, 10 predicted proteins | sample SumtaG_2_FD_87287 | JGI IMG/M metagenome (GOLD analysis project Ga0114925, IMG submission 87287) | Deep subsurface microbial communities from Indian Ocean to uncover new lineages of life (NeLLi) - Sumatra_00607 metaG | ecosystem: Environmental > Aquatic > Marine > Oceanic > Sediment | place...
AAGTAAAGGTCTGTTCCACGGAGGCGCCGGGCGATAGATCACTGCCGACCAGGCGGTAGCCGCCATCAGAACTGCGCTGCGCCGGGGTGATGGCGGTCTGCTGGGTGTACCACGATTGGCCCTCGTAGGTATCAAATACCTGACCGCGCCACAGGGCGGGCCGCTGCGACCTGACCGTCATAACCACATCCTTGCTCAAATGCGCCTGCCCCCCGCCGACCCACAGTCTACCCAGCGCCAGAGCGTAGTTGGCAGGATTCAACTGCGACCAGCGCCACGACAGCCTGCTGACATTGCCGTAGATGTTAGGAGAAACCTCATACAACACGCGGCCGGTGCCCAACGCCGCCAGCGTGACCACGAGCAAGAGCACAGCAGTTGGCACAAGCTGGCTCCAGGCGGGGCGAATCCACGACCACGGATGCTTGACAGTGGTCTCATAGCTGGCAAGCAGATTCTCATACCCAAGCGTGTACGCGGTGCCAAACAGGTAGATGCTGAACAGGACAAGTGTGGCAGTATCCGGGTTTACGGGAGCCATCAGTCCAAAAACGGCCAAGCCCGATACCAGGCATAGCATCAGCAGCTCGCGGCGATTCTGCATAAAGCACAGACCGGCCATACCCCAGCCAATCAGTACAGCCAGAGCGGTATTGGAGTCGCTGATTGCTTCGATGGGGTACAGCACGCGAACCAAACCCAGGTCGGCCCAACGAATTACGAAGGCCCACAGAGCCCCTACGACGATCACCAGACCCAGAAAGCCAACTGGGATATTCCTTGTTCTGGCCAGAAAGCTGCTCAGCAGGCCGGCTGTTATGGTCAGATACAGAGCCAATTCGTACTCGGGTGCGCCTACGGTGATACCAATAGCGGCGGCTGCGGCGATGCAGGCCACAAATAGCCCGGCGAACAGGGGTATGAAGCTCAGGCTGTCGTGCTGCTCAGACTGCCGCACGCTGCCACCTCCGAAAGCTGGCGGCCAGCTCAACATCGCCGCGGATTAGATAAGCCTGACAGCCGCCGCGGCGCAGAGTCTGTACGAAGTTGTCATACGATTGGACAGATTTCTGCGGGTCAGCCGCAGACTCGAACGTCGGCGCCACCAGCGCAAACCAACTCACTGCATTGCTCCACGAGCGCATGGCCGCTGCTAGCTTGAGCATCTTCGCCCCAATCTGGGGCGTGATGACAGCTACTGAACCGGCATGCGCGAATTGTGATTGGTGCTGCTGGGCAACATCCAGAAGGTCCAGAGTGTTGTCGGCTTGAACGCGGGCCAGTGCCTCCAGAAAATCATGTTTGGCTGCACCAGCTCCCGCAAAGGGCACAGTGAAGTCCTGCTTACCCTCAGCAATCAGTTGGGCCGGAGCATGTTGGGCTAGTGCCTGCACCAGGAGGCTGACCGCCAGGGTCACACCGTATTCCAGGGTGCTCCGATTCCCTTCACCGGCATGCGGACCGCGAGACAGGTCCAGTATGACAGTAGCAGCGAGACTGCGGTGCTCCTCCCGTTCGGTTATCACCAGTTGATTAGCGTGAGCGCTGACCTTCCAGTGAATATGACGCAGGTCATCCCCGGGTACATACTCGCGCACTCCGTACAGATCGGTGCCCTGGTGGCTTTTGCGGCGCGTTGTAGTCCGGCCTGCGCCGCCAGTGGCAGTCGACGTCCAGATCGGTGGCAGCGATATCGGCTTAGGGTAGACAATTAGTTCCTGGGGCTGCTGCAAGCGGCGAGAGAGTTCATACATCCCCAGCAGATCAGGCGCTGAGAGCTGAATATCGGAAAGCTGGTATACTCCCCGGCGCTCGGGAAAGAGCTGGTAATCAAGCTGGCAAGCTGCTTCCGGGGCCAGGTCCGTGACAAGCTGGCCAGCTCGCCCGGCGACCGTCAGTCCTTCGGGCAACAAATCTTCGACGGTGAACAGAAAACGCCGCCCTCGGCCCCGATTGTGCACTGTCAGTGTAACATCAGTCGAATCCCCGATTGCTATCGGAGAGCGAAGAGAGCGAGCTACCTGCAGGTTGCCCACGTTGAGTCGCGCCATCAGGTAGCCGAGGGGAACGACCAGCCCCCACGCGGCCGCCATATAGAAAAGCTCGTAGACGTGGAGCACGAAGCCGACGGTCAGCAGAAATCCACTGCCCCAGATTATCATGTGCCACTTATGCAGTCTCATAGCTGTCTTCTGTGCTATCAGCAGGCACAGCGACCTCCGCCAGAATCTCGTCAATGACGTCGCGGGCCTGCGTGCCCTGGAAGGCCACATCGGACGACAGGATAATTCTGTGCCTCAGAGCGGCTGGCGCCACGTACTTGATATCATCGGGGATAACGTAACTGCGCCGGCGCACTGCCGCCAGCGCCTGGCTCAGCCTCATCAGGGCAATGCTGCCCCGGGGACTGGCGCCCAGCTCAACCGCCGAATGCTGTCGGGTGGCGCGAGTCAACTGCACTATGTACTGCTTCAGGCTGTCGTCCAGATGCACTTGCCGAACTGTACGCTGCAATTCCACGAGCTGGTCAGGTGAGAGCACGGGCTTCACCAGTTTAATGGGGTGCTCGACGGCCTGCTCGCCCAGTATCTTAATCTCGTCGGCTGCGCGGGGATAACCAAGGCTGACGCAGGCCAGAAAGCGGTCGAGCTGGGCCTCAGGGAGCCGGTAGGTGCCCTCGTATTCGACCAGGTTTTCAGTGGCCACTACAAAAAAGGGCTCGGGGAGCTGATGGGTTATCCCGTCCACAGTTACCTGGAATTCCTCCATACATTCCAGCAGCGCTGCCTGTGACTTGGGAGTAGCCCGATTGATCTCGTCAGCCAGCACGATATTGGCAAAAATCGGGCCGGGCCGAAACTTGAACGACTCGCTACTCCGGTCGAAGACCGATACACCAGTTATGTCCGCCGGCAGCAGATCAGGAGTAAACTGAATTCGCTTGAAACCACAGTCCAGTGACTTGGCGAGGGAGCGCGCCAGCATCGTCTTGCCGACGCCGGGGACGTCTTCGATGAGCATATGCCCGCCGGCAAGCAGTGTCGCCACCGCTAGCTCAACCGCCTCCGTCTTGCCGATGATCACTGTCTCGATATTGTTGATCAACGCTTCAGTGGCCTGGCTGAACTCCAGCTTGGTCATTGATCTCATCGCCTTCTGTTGCCAGTAAGCTTCCTGGCCTCAAAGACCGGCTTCATATATGCGCGTAGTCCCCGCGTGGTAGTGAGACGGTAGCTTCTACTGATACAGATAGTAGGATGTCTGGTGCCCACAGTCAACCTTGACTGCGGCGCCGTGGTATATTGACGTAGCCAGCAAAAAGAATGTATCCTAATACTAGTATAGGACACCTGCAGATAACTTAAACTGCACCTGAAGACAAGAAGGGGGCTGCTATGAGCGGGAGGTATTGCTGGCTAGTTGTTATCATTTTGGTCGGTGTAAGCCTGTCAATTGCCTCGGCGCAGGATATGAGTGGCGCCATCGAGCAGGTCAAAGAAAGCGTGCTGACCATCAAAAGCGGTGAACGGGTTGGAGCCGGCTTCATAGTTAGCCCTGACGGGCACGGCCTGACCAGTGCTCATCTGGTTGGAGACAGTTCCCAGGTCACCGTGGTGCTGGTAAATGATGAAGAGCTGGAGGCGACAGTGGTGCAGACTGATGAGGCCCGTGATCTGGCGCTCGTCAAGCTGGACCTGCAAAATTTGCCGGCGGTTCGCTTTGCCCCCAGCAGCGAGCTGAAGCAGGGCGCGCGGGTAGCGGCGCTAGGCGCGCCCCTGGGCCTGGAAGGCTCGGTTACCCAGGGAATTGTCAGCGCCGTCGAGCGCGAGGCAGAGGGCAAAAAGTACCTGCAGATTGACGCAGCGCTCAATGAGGGCAACTCCGGCGGCCCGGTCATTGACGAGAAGGGACGAGTGGTGGGTGTGGCGACAGCGGTGGTCAAGGAGGCGCAGAATGTGGGCTTTGCAGTGCCCAGCGACGCGGCCATTGCCTTCTTGCAAGAGGCCGGCGTGATGCTCAATCTGCCGCTGGGCCAGCAGGCGCCCGCTGCCGTTAGGAAGCCGGCTACCGGGCCAGGCAAGCTGCCAGCCCCGCCTGTGGTGAAGCAGGCTAGGCCCCCGTGGTTGCTGCTGGTCGGTGTTCCCTTTGCGGTGGCTCTAGTAGTCTCACTATTCGTATCGCTACTGGTGACTCGCCGGGTACGCCGCCGCCCCGCCGAGCCGGAGATAAGTCTGGCGCCCGCCAATGAAGATGAAGACCTGTCTGATGTTGATATTACATTGCACTGATAGTGGTTAGTGGATAGTGGTTGGTGGACAGTGAAGAGCAACGGCAGGGCGGAGTTTGGTCCTGCCGCCAATAACATTCTTTTCGCACAATTATGATAACGCGATCTAACCAGGGAGGTTCGTACTATGGGCAAAGTGACTGTGACTGTACTGGATGCCACCGGCTCCAAGGAGCAGAAGGCCAGCCTGCCGGATGACGCACCGGTGCGGCGAATAATTGCCAAGCTGATTGAAATGATGAAGCTGCCGTCCACCGGCCCCGACGGCCAGCCGATGAGCTACAAGTTCCATCATAAGGCTTCCGGCAAGCAGCTCACTGACGATCAAACGCTGGCCGACGCCGGCGTCAAAGACGGTGATGTCCTGCGCCTCCAGCCGGAAATAACGGCGGGGTAGCTTCGTCTCGTAGGTTTGCATATTCGACACAGGGAAGTGACGGATGATGGGCACATATCGCATCGGTGCCGACGGGCGCCTGACGGAATACCAACCCCAAGTCCTGAGCGATGAACATTGTGAGGAAGAGTTCAAAGACTGGCTGGAGCAGAATCCTCAGATGCTCATTGACGACGAGGATGTCCTGTGGATAGGCCGAGAAGTTACCACTGAACTGGGCAAATCGGTGGACTTGCTGGGGTTGGATAAGCGAGGTCAGATTCTTGCTGTTGAAGTGAAGGCCGGGACCTCACCCCGCACTGTCATCGCTCAGGCCCTCGAATATGGTGTGTGGGCGGATGGACTTGACCACGAGGAGCTCTCTCGCATTGCGGAGGCCTATTGGGCAAGGAGCAAAGAAGAAGCTGAGTGGATTCGAGGAGATGACGACGAGGGCATCTGCGAGCTTGCCGAAGGCTTCAAGCGCTACTTCGCCAAAGAAGAAGATATTACGATTGGCCGCGCAACTGTGGTCTATGTCGTGGTCGTGGCTCAAAAGGTGAGCGAGGATGTACAGGCAGTGGCGGAGTGGCTCCGCAAGCATGATATAGACATTCGCTGCCTGGAGTTTACCTACTATGAAGGAGCCGAGGCTGACGAACGCTTGATCACCACCCAACTCGTCGTGGGGCGCGTGCCAACGCGGGATGGCAGGCGGCCAAAGCTGACTCGCGAGACGTTCTTGGATCTTTTCGATGATCCCGAGGCCCGGGAGCAGGTAGAAGAACTGTACGATGAGTTGAAGAACGTTCAGCAACAATATCTTGGACTGTGCGAGATTAGCTTCGGCAAAGCGAGCTTGATGTTCCGGGTCAGGTTCCGAGGGCAGAAGCCTGCAAACGTGTTGTACGTGAGTAAGTATAGGGTTTCCGCAACTCCTTGGTATCTGCGAGAGGGCGGGGTTGCTGAAGAAGTCTGGCAGGGATATCGGGATGATCTATACACCTACCAGAGCCCTGCTCCATGGCAGCAACCTCGGGCGACGCGCGAGCACCCCGAAACTTACATGCACTATCTTCTCTTAACGGCAGACACACTCAGCGAGTATAAGGAAAAGATTGTTAATGCTGTGCGAACGTTAGCGGAGGAGCTCAGCACAGAGAGATAGACGGATCAACTATGACCGACGAACAGATTCTCGACATTGATCTAAAGGAGGGGCGGTATCATCGGCTGCGGCTGATTCCGTGGTGGGATCAGGAGCGGCTGTTTGACGCGCGGGTAATGGTGGTCGGCGCCGGGGCGCTGGGCAACGAGATTCTTAAACAATTGGCGTTGCTGGGAGTAGGTAACATCTATGTGGTGGATATGGATATTATCGAGGAGTCCAATCTGACCCGCGCGGTGCTCTTTCGCAAGGAAGACGAAGGCCAGCCCAAGGCGGAGGTGGCCGCGCGGGCGGTGGCCGAGCTGAATCCGGACATCAAGGTGCAGAGCTTTGTGGGGAATGTGGTCTACGATTTGGGCGAGGGCCTCTTTCGGGATATGGACATTGTGCTGAGCTCGCTGGACAACCGCGAGGCCCGCGTGGCCATAAATCAGAGTTGCTGGAAGCTCAACAAGCCGTTCGTGGACGGGGCCATTGAGATAATTCAGGGCGTGGCGCGCATCTTCTGTGGCCCGGACGGCCCGTGTTATGAGTGCACGATGAACGAGAAGGACTACGAGCTGCTCAGCCAGCGGCGCTCCTGCGCGATGCTGTCGCGTGACGATATCGTGCTGGGGCACATACCGACCACTCCGACCACTGCTTCAGTGATTGCCGGTATTCAGACCCAGGAGGCGATCAAGTGGTTGCATCGCGACCGCGAAATGCCTCTACTGCTGGGTAAAGGATTTGTTTACAACGGATTTAGCAATGAGTCGTATATCATCGAATATCAGCGCCGCGCGGATTGCCCCGCTCATATCACGCTGCCGCCGATCCAGGACCTGGACAAGTCGGTTGATACGGCCACGGTCGGCGAGATGCTGGAGCTGGTCAGAGCGGAGGTCAGCCCCGAGGCGGTGCTGGAATTCGAGCGGGAGCTATGCATCGGCCTGTACTGCCCGCAGTGCGATGAACATGAGCCGGTCTTTCGTTCGCTGGGCAAGCTCACCGAGACGGAGGGCCGGTGTCCGCATTGTGGGGAGCTGCGCGAGCCGGAGCTGACCCACGCTGTATATGGCGACGAGGAATACCTGGACAGAACGCTGGCGGATATGGGCCTGCCGCCGTATGATATCGTGATCGGCCGGGATGGACTGGATATGGCAGCATTCTTACTGGCCGCCGACCGGCAGCAGGCGTTAGGCCAGTTAACATAGCCGTTGTCATCCGACTGTGAGGGTGAATTGTGATGCGTCGGAATGTGATTATACTGGTGCTGCTGTGCATAACAGCGACTGGCTGCCGGGCTCGTGAGGAAAGCCAGGTGGTTGGGACTAAGGAACCCGCGCGCACAGTGCAGGTTGGGGCGGGGCCCCAGACGGGAGTTGTGACTAACCAGGTGGTGCGAACTGAGGTCCTCGTTGGGTCCTGGGGGCCCGATCCAGGACAGTTCGGCCTACAAGTGACGGGCGAAGGCGCACACTGGGGACCATCGTCGTTCGTAATAGACTCAACCGGGCAAATCTACGTCTCGGATCCTTTCAACCACCGCGTACAGGTCTTCGGGCCCGATGGCTCTTTCCTCCGTGGCATAACTACCCACGAAAGGATTAATCGGGCGATGCACGATATGTGTGTACTGCGGGACGGGACAGTTTATGCCACCGATGGCTGGCTCGTGTACAAGTGTGATCCGGGCGGAGATCGTTTTGAGCAGCTTTCCAGCGAATCACTAGAACATGATCGGCAGGTATTTGGCATAGTGGTAGCTAGAAAAGAGGAACTCCTGCTGTACGCCGAGCAATCAGGCACCCGGGTCGATTACACCGGCACAACGTGGATTAATCAGTACATTTCTGCAGACCTACGACACGGGGGGTCGGCGGAGGGACATGACCTCTGCGCTAACCTGTCGTGGCCACGTATGTGTGCTATCTTGGGCCGCGAAGAAATAGGGCCGGGTGCGGCAGAGCTCGAGGTGCTGGTATGGACACCCGAAATCGGCGGGTCCCACTCAGTTCATATCGAGGTTCCTGAGTTGACAGGCTGCAGGGCTACGACGACTCTCGTAGGCTGTGATAGAAAAGAAATATGTATATATTGGCACGGAATGACTACAATAAATCGGCGGAGTGTGCTGTGGTAGTCTACAACCTCGACGGTGAACGGGTAGCGGACATTCCAATAGAGCACTGGGGCACCCAAGGAGTATTATTGTCGGGCACCTCTCACCGCGACAATGTTCGGGTAAGTCCCGATGGAGACATCTATGTAGCAACAGCAACGCGGCCGGATGGCTATCGGATTGAGAAGTACTCGTGGAACAAGCAGCGAGGTAGCCAGACGGTGTCCTCCTGGCCGCGGTGAGGAAGCTTGCCCTGGGCTGTCTGGCTTGATGATTCTGTTCTTAGGGACGGTTCACTATGAATGATGAGAAGTCTGCTGAGATTAGCGGCAGTGACGAGACAAGAATCTCGCTGCATGCTATCAGGGAGCCGTCCCGCAGCTCGGGGAGGGAGATAGTGGTCATGGTGGCCCAATCGGTGCTGGAGGAGGCGCGCCGCCACGGCCAGCAGGACACCTCCCGCGAGCAGGGCGGTATTCTGATCGGGACGGTGGCCTCCAGTCAAGACAGGGTCTACGTCAATGTGGAGGCGGTGATAGCTGCGCCCCAGACTCGGGCAAAGCGCACCAGCGTCACCTTCACTCACGATAGCTGGGCACATATCAATCAGGTCAAAGATAGCGATTACCCTGCCCAGGACATTGTGGGCTGGTATCACACCCACCCGGGTTTTGGGATATTTCTGTCTGACTATGATACGTTTATCCATCGCAACTTCTTCCCGGCGTCCTGGCAGGTGGCGTTGGTCATTGATCCACTTTCTGACGAGTCCGGTTTCTTTGTCTGGAAAGGCAACGAAATCATCCCACGCAAGCAGTACAATGTGTTCAGTCCGCTGGGGGCACCTGCCAAGCCGGTGGCAGCAGAGCCAGCACCTGCGCCAGCGCCGCTGCCGGCGGACCTCGTGGCCCCGCCGATGCCCCGGTCGGCCAACATTCTTACGGTGGCGGCGCTGTTGGTGCTGGCCTTACAGATAGTTACGCTTCTGGCGCTTTTCAAGGGAGGGGCCCGGGTTACCGAGAGGCCGTCGGAGCAGCCCACCCAGTTGGCAGCGCAGGTCGGCAGGTTGGAACAGCAGATTACCGAAACGCAGGCGCGGGTCGAGGAATTAGACAAGGCCCCGCCGGCGGCCAATAGCGCTGAGGCTGGTCCTGAGTATGAATGGTACAAGGTCAGGTATGGTGACAGCTTGTGGAAAATTGCCAGGGAGCACTATGGCGACGGCACGAAGTACACAGTTATTGCCGCTGAGAACGAAATCGCACTTCCCAGGGCAATAATCAATCCCGGGCAGAGACTACGGTTGCCGAATGTGCCAAAGGAGAGCCGTGGCGCACAGTGACGGCAATACAGAACTGGAGATCGAGCTTGAGCAAGCGCCTGCCACGGAGCTGGCGCAGGGGCTTGATCCCGCCGACGAGGAAGGACGGCCCCTGCTGAAGCTGGGACAGCCTGCCGGGCACCAGCGTGTTTTTATGGGCTATGCCTGCTTGAAGCAGATGCTGGCTCATACCCAGCGGAATCTGGACGCGGAAATCGGCGGCATTCTGCTGGGGCAGGTCTTCCGCAGCGACAAGGGAGTCGTGACAGTTCTGACGGAGGCAGTCGCGGCGGCCCGCACTGATTCCGGCCTGGGCCACGTGACCTTCTCACACGAGACCTGGGCCGACCTGTACCAGTATCTGGAGTCGCTTGCCACTGATGCGGATATTGTCGGCTGGTATCACACCCATCCCGGGTTTGGGGTGTTTTTCTCGAGCCAGGACAGATTCATCCAGGAGAATTTCTTCGGCGGGCCCGGACAGGTCGGCATTGTGGTTGATCCGGTCGCGGACAGTGTGCTGCTGTTTGTGTCTCATCAGGGCGAGACGGCCACCTGTCATGGCTTTTGGGTGACGGATGCCGAGGAGAATGTGGCAGCCGCCCGCCAATTGATAGCCAAACTTACCTACGCAAAGCAAGAAGCGGCCCGAGGCGGCTGGCTGGAGAGTTGGGGCCAGAGGTTACAGGGGGCGTTAGGCCGCAAGCAGCCGACCGAACAGCCGATGCCCGACGACGAGGAAGCTTAGATAGACCATGAACGCAAGACTGCGCCGACTGTATGCTGACTATCAACAGGCTCGCAGTGACTTTGCGGGGCATCCC
>Ga0114925_10002100_pt1 | contig 10082 bp, 6 predicted proteins | sample SumtaG_2_FD_87287 | JGI IMG/M metagenome (GOLD analysis project Ga0114925, IMG submission 87287) | Deep subsurface microbial communities from Indian Ocean to uncover new lineages of life (NeLLi) - Sumatra_00607 metaG | ecosystem: Environmental > Aquatic > Marine > Oceanic > Sediment | place...
ACGCTTTTTACTCGAAGAAAGAAGCTGAATGGCTTCAGAACCACTCTCTTTATAGTATTGTGTTCTTCCTTCATGGTTCAACTAAAATGGATGTTGACATGAGATTTACTCAGAAATTGTTAGAATACTCTAACGGACTGAGAAACATGGAGAGTCACAGAGTTGTTGAAGAAGCTCGTAAATTAGGGCTTGCTTTCACCAATGATGTGAACGAGCTAAGACTTGGGCTTGCTCACCATAAAGCAAAAGAGTACATGAAGCAATTCCAATCAGCAGAGCATGATCGTCTGTTAGAAAATGCGAAATCTGATGAGTTGCTGAAGTCAAAATAAAAAATAGGCTATGATAGCAGTAAGCGAAATTGTATCAAGGATTAATGCTGCACTTGACGCAGAAGGATCTGGTAGATACACATTTTCTCGTGATTTCCAACCGGCAATCAATTACGCTATCGAGTTCTATGTATCAGTATTCAATTCAGCATTTGGGGATAACAAACTCTCGGAGGAAAACCTTCGGGAGCTTGTTCGTACCCGTATTTGGCAAACAAGTGAAGATTCAAGAGTTTTCTTCAATACAGATGACACTGTTGAGGAAGTTTGGAGTATTTTGGCAGTAATGCCTAATCCAGTAATCAAACCTGCAACTGATCCTATTGTAAATCCAAATCCTGATGAATCTATATTTGTTCCAGATGTAGTTTTCATTAGTTCTGAAGATTCAGCAGCAAGACAGACTCATGAAGAATGGGCAGCTGCTCAGAAGAATATCTTTATGCCTGGAAACCTTACTCTTGAGAATACGGACTTCCAAGATTATGCATATAAGAATTTCACACATCTCAAGCCGGGAGAAGCTGCTAATGAGATAATGGAAGAAATAGAGATACGCCCGTATCTAAATGAGAAGTTCGTAGCAGTAACATATTTAGTGTTTCCTACAAATATTTCTCAGGAGAGTGATACGGTCCTTTTCCCTAAATCAATGAAAAACTTGATTATACAAAAGGCTCTTTATTTCATTTCTATGAAGCAGGGAGATGGCACAAACCTTTATTCAATATCACAAGCAGAAATCAATTCATTGGTTTCTTTAATGTCATAGTATGGGAAAAGTTTTAAGACATATCGTTGATGACATAGCAGTAGATTTGAGACAGATCTTTGATGACAGAAAAGTTCGTGAGTCTCAGATTGCCTACTGGGTGATAATGGTTGGTGATAGACTTAAATCTCAGCATATCAACAAAAGAAGTTCAGGAGCATTTTTGCACACCTTCCCGGAGGTCCCTGTTCAGAAGGTTGAAGTTCCTTCAGACAACTTGCCGAGATATAGATATTACTTTGATCTCCCTACTTGTATTTATGATTTCCATAATGATCAGGGAATTCATTATATTACGTATTCTGTTGATGCAGAATTGCCAAACGAGCTTCCTCCGATAACTAACGTTAAATTCGGAAGAACAACTCCAGCAAGACTGACAACATTGTATATGAACCCTCACACGAAGCCTGATGTGAAGAATCCTTATTTCTACAGAAGTGGAGAGAAGATTTTCTTAATGGGTGTTGAGTGTATAGATATAGAAACAGTTGAAATTGGATTATTCATGACTTTACCTCCTATAACTGAGATAAAGTTAGACGAAGAGTTTGACTTTCCAGATGAATTGCTTTTTGTTCTTAAGAAGCAGGTTCTGGAAATGGGTAGATTTGCATTGATGGTTCCTCAAGAGAGAGTGAATGATGGAGATGATGACACGAATGCAGCTCAAGTTCCTACAAACAAATTGACGAGCGTGAATGACCCTATAAATAGAAGTGACGAATAATGAATACAGCGAGTCTTGTACCTCTTGATATTATTATTTCAGACATTGCTAAAAAGTCTGGAGATCCTGACTTCGAGTTTGAGTCGAGAGGATCTTATATTGCTTTAATCCAAGAGGCAATGCAAGAGCTTTCTATTGACACTTTCTATTACGAGCAGGAAGAGAATTTTGAAATTAAAGACGGGTGTCTTCAAATCCCAATGCCTTCTGGTGCTTTCAATTTAAGAGAGATATATGGTTTCTTCGGAACAGAATGTAAACCAAATAATTCTCAAAAGATCTGGTGGAAAAGAAATTACAAAAACAACATTGCCTCGGATAACTGGGGGAATAGCGGAAGTCCTTACTACAAGAATAGAGGAGATGCAAATCCTCCTGGGAATTTGTTCTTTGCTGGATTAAGCAATGGAGTGATTTACTTATCTCCAAGCTGCAAGCAATTTGACCAGATTCAGCTTAGGTATAATGGATTGATGGGAGATATTTCAGATACTCCGATCATACCTATTATTTTCCGTCAAGCAATAGTTGACTACTGTGTTGTTCAAGCTATCACAACAAGAATAACTATAAACCCAACTCACCAGGCAATGTCAGCTTGGCAGTTTGCTTTTAGTGTTCATAATGATAGATTGAACAAACCATATACAGGTTCATGGGATTCTGCTCGTCATAGAGCGAAAACAATGGACACTAAATCAAGAAACGATTTTAAAGAGTATCTTTCTAACATAATCAAGTAAGATGAAGCAGGAACATCACCCAAAAGGCATAAGGCCAAACAACGTTGGGGCCAATACATCTGACGAAAAAATCTATGTTGGAGCTCAAGACACTGGTTACTATGTTGATAGTAACAACATGAGAAAAAAGTCTTATGACGGGAATGATGGTGATCTTGAGAAGATAAAAGGTGAAGTTGTTATTCCAGACCTTTCTGCTCCTGTAAACCCTGAAAACTGGTTTTGTATTGGCTCAATTGATGTCAAATACAAAAGAGTTGAGGTTTGGGTAGACTCCACAGGTGCTGGAGATCCTTTTATTAGAATTGACGGAACAATTGTTTGTCAGTCTCCAGACCTTCCTTTATTGAAAGAGTTTCCTCTTCAAATGGATAAGAATGAGGGTTGTGGGCAAGATGGTGAATTCTTCTTGACTGATGATAATACACCTCCTTTATTCTTTGATGTACAAGATTTGCTTGATAATGTTGGGACTGATAAGTATTTCTCAGGGTTTAACTATGATGCATATACTGTCAATCTAAATAAACCACTTGATATTCCTGTGTTTGTAGACCTTGAGAATGTTGGTGGTTCAGGCGGTCTTCCTGTAGGCGTGTATGAGTATGGAATTGCCTATGTGACTAAATCTGGGGACAGAACTGCAATTAGTGAGAAAACACCTCCTATACCAGTTGTAAGAGCAAAATCTGAAGGATCAACTGTTTTTCCTTGGGTAAGAACATACGGTGATTCCCCTAATTCTCAATCAAACACCAGTTTTGGTCCGAGAATCAGATTTAGAATCACAAATGATCTCAACTTTGATTCAATCGAGATAATCAGGTTTGATTATAACACTGGAGAAGGAATTAACTTTACTCCATCAGCAAGAGTTGTTGGTAGAGTAGATATTTCTGATGGTCAGATTGGGATTGTTGACTTTGTTGATCCTGTTGATTCAGATCGTAACATTACTTTATCTGTAGAGGAAGAAACTCAGCAGACTTATTTGATTGAATCTGCAAAAGGAATCAGATATTACGGTTCAAGAGTTTCTCTTGGAAACATCAAGTTGGTTGAGAAAGTTGATACCAGCACATTTGTTGAGGTGAATGACAAGAAGATATTCCCTATTCTGGAAAAACTTGGCGTGTCAGGTCATAATGACCCATGGCATCATGCATATAGATCTTCTGAGATGGGAGGTGAAAGAAACACCTATGCAATTCATTTTTGGGATGCAGTCGGCGGGAGAACCTTTGTGAAAGAAGATATTGACCTCACAAACCTACTCTATCCAAATAGAAGAGATTTCTTGCCGCCGGATTCACAATCGTATTCATACGAGGGCTTCCCTATTATGCCAGATGTAGATGGTGTAGTAAGACCAGTGCATGAATCATTTGATCATGTGAATGCTGTGAGTAAAGGTGATTTCGATAACTTCAAGAATATCCTTAAGAAAGGAAGTAGATTAACAACTACTGTTCTTGAGAATTCAGCTTCTGACCCTGAAGACTATCAAGCTTCTGATGGCTTCACTGCCCTTACAACAAGAGCTCCATGGTTGAATTTTAGACCAGGAAGCCAGGTGGACCAAGGAGACACTCATGAGATGCTTCCAAATGTTGAGGTTGATTCAGATGGATTCTTTGGGCTTGGAAACAAATTCTCTTATGATCCTGAGTGTTTTGCTCCAGAGTACTATGCAAAAGGACATGCGCTTTCTGGCCTTGATAATATTCCTGATTGGGTGAAATCATTCTCTGTTGTTAGAACAGAACCAGCAGGAAGAGTTGTTTGCCAAGGACTTGGAATGTATAAAGTTCTTCCGGGGAGCTATAGGGACACTTCCGAGAACAAGATTACAAAGAAACACAAATCTCAAATGTGGTTTTTCTCTCCTGATATTGATTCAGGTTTGGTTAGCCAAGCAGAGATTGACAATATTAGACAGAACCCAAATGATTACAAGGTTCAATTTGTGTCACCGTTAGGATTCTTTTCAGAAGCATATTCCTTTGAATCAAATGCATTCAAAGACCATCTTGTCGATATAATGACTTATGCAAGAGTTCAAAGAGATAATGGCGAAATAAACCCTGGCTCAGATCCTACTACAGGACCCGGAGGCTATGTTTACTACAACAAGTATAGAGGTGTTGACTCTCCATTGTTTGATGTGAACGGAGGATGGTTTGCTGGGTCTAATGGAAATAAAGAAATGGGAATAGAATTCTTTGATGAGATCAGAGAAGGTAGAGGTTCTTATTTCAATATCGGATTCCAACAAGATATTTATGGTGTTAGAAATGTAGGTGGTACATCAAAAAGAGATTTTGATGATGATGGTCTAAAAAACTGGACTGAGCCATTCTACATGATCAATATCATTAGAACAGGTTCTGAAGCCCCAGATGCTGATATTCAAGGGTATAAGTCAACAGCGACTCACGTTAAAGTTGAAAGTATCATTGGATTAGGAGACGGAACTGATCTAACTCAGGAATTTCCGCTTGTGGATGAGAGATGGGAAGACTGCTGTTTTGTAGCAGCTCCTCAGCCAACAGACCTATATCTTTACTTAAAGAACATCAACAACAACTCTGAGAGAGTGTTCTATGATGCAACGAACGCCTCTCCAGTATTGATTGCTTTAATTCAATTAGATATTTCTACAAATGGATTTTGGCTTTCTCCTTCTGGAAAAGAAGTTGTTGGCTTATATACTCATGAGAATCTTGGAGACGGTGTTAAAAAGAATCATGAGTTTGTTATAAAATTCACATTTACTGGAGACTTCCCTACAGATGAAGAGTACATCTGCGTGAGATATGATAATCGTATCCCTGTCAGATTTTTCGGCGGGGACACCTATGTAGGCGAAACAATATTCGCTCCTATTGATAGAGAATTGGAGTTAGAAGATAACAATGATGACCCTGAAGAGACTGAGCAGTTCGTGTTGAATGCTGGATGGCCTTATGGAAGAATGAAAATGAACCCAAGGTACTTTAGGACAAAGAATACGACCGCAGTAAACAAGATTCAGGACTCAGATTGGTTTAGCTTCTCTCACTTGAGACAGATGTGTGTAATGTTCAACTGTGATACTCGTATTGCAGCTCATTTCGCATTTGAAGAAGATTATCCTAAACAGTTCTATCCTCTTACTCATTATGTAATGAGGCCAAATGTTTGGGATGGAGATCTTACACTTAGAGAGAACAATATTTTTGATGAGTATGAAACTGAATATCCGGGAGAGTTCCCTGATAGATTCAGATATGGAGGATTGAGATTCATTCAGAATTACAATGTTGATTATTCTTCGAGAGGTAGAGTTGAGTTCTTCTCGAAACCCGACATTGGATTCGAAGAGAAATTTGAGTTCTGCAATTTGGTTGCGTGGAGTCTTCCAAGAGCAACAAATCAACAGGATTCTCCAGGACTGAAAACATTCCTTGTTGGAAATTCGATTGAGATTGAAGACGGGCAGGGAGAGATTAAGTTTCTTTATGGAGCGACATATTCAGACAAAGGAGCAAACCTGTATGCTATTACAGAGCGAGGAGTTTGCTTGCTGTTAACTCAGAAGAGTATATTGTCTAATGTGAATGCTGACTTTTTGACAGCTCAAGCTTCTGATCAGTTTATTGCTCAACAATTCTGGATAGAAAGAGAAATAGGATGTAATGGTGAGTTCTGGAGAGGTAAAGCTGAAGGAACAGCTGGAATATCTGATCAAGTTGGAGATACAGAGCTTGAGTTCTGCATTTGGCCTAATAAAGATTCTGTTTATGCTTTGTTGGCAAATGAAGTGAAAGACATGGGCGAGAAGAAGTATATCAATACTCTTCACCCTTTACTTCAGGAACATCCTCTTGACACATCACTTCCTATGACAGGAATATTTGATGAAAAGCATGATGAGTACTGGCTTCAGTTCCAAAGTGGAGAGCAGGAGTATAATTTCAAGCTTTCAATGGAGAATTTCCACTGGGTAGGAAGACAAGACTATAGGTTTGAGAGATATGTAATGGTAAATGATACCATGTACGGTATGCGTGATTACGCTACATATATTTTGGATCAAGGATTTGAAATAAACGGCGAGGTGATAGAGGCTTGGGTAAAACAGGTGTTCTCTAAAGAGCCTTACGCAGACAAGGAGTTTATTAGAATTGGTGTAGAGACTGGAGGAAGAGAAGGGACAAAACCAACAAGTATTGAGTTCCTTGATAAGGATGATAATGTTATTGGGGCAATGTCAGAAGCTCTATTTGGGCCAAACTGGTTATTACGCTACGATCATTGGGAACATTTCATCCCAAGACTACCGAATGACGGAGATAGATTGCAAAACCAATTGTTAATCTATAAAATAATTCATAATTTAGCTGAGGAATTCAAAGTGGTGAACACCTCAGTTCAATACAAAGTTTTGAAATAATATGGCAGATGGACAAATAGCAAAAGGAGCAATGACAAGTGGTTTCAAAGGAGCTACTTTAGGTGCTAAGTTGGGATCTGTTGTTCCGGGAGTAGGTACTGCTATCGGTGCTGGAGTAGGAGCCGTTGTAGGCGGAGCTGCTGGAGGTATAAAAGCAAAAAAAGATCAGGACCGTAGAGAAGCTGGCCTTGGGTTGCCAGCTCTTGAAGATCCAACTCAAACAGCAAGAATGCTTGAGGTTGATAGGATAGCTAAGAACATTCAGGCCGGAACAGACCCTGCAACTGAAAGAGCTTTAGCTTCTGGCGCGGATACCACTGCGGCAACTCAAAATAGACTTGCGAGACTTACAGGAGGTGCTTCAGGTGCTACTGTAGATGCAATGCTCAAATCACAGAGAGCAGGGCAAACTGCGGCTAATCAAGCTGTTGCTCAAGGACAATCAAGACTTCCGTTCTTTATGAATCTTGGTCAACAGATTGCTAACAGAGCAGAGCAAAGAAAACTTGAACTTGAATTACTTGATAGAGCTCAGACTTCTGCTGAGACAGCTCAAGAAGATAAAGAAAGAAACGTAAACTTTGATGCCGGTCTCGCGTCCGGTGTTTTAGGATCTAATCTTGGAGACATTTCAAGTGCTCCAGGAAGAATAAAGTCATTATTGGGCAACATGTTTGGAGGAGATGGAGCTGATGCCGGAACAGGTGCAGACTTCGTTAATCCTAACGCAAATCTTGACCAAATCAATATTTCTCCAGAAAATGCTAACCCTTCAGTTGATCTTGGATCTCCTAATTTTGGAACGGAAGTCCCTCTTAATGGAGGTGCTAACATGGGTACATTTGGAGCCCTAAGCGGTAGCACTGGTGGAGTAGCATTAGCTGGATAATTATGCCAAACGGAGATAACGAGAAAATATTTGGTAACTCACTTGAGAGTGTCAATAGTAAGATTGCTGAGTTAGAGCAGGAAAGAAAAGATCTTGCCGACAAAGTAAATGCTGGTAATGCATCAAGAAGAGAGAACAAAAGATTTGGTGATCTTGATGGCATAATCGAGCAAGGGAACAGGTTTAGAACCACATTCGAAACAGTCCCTGGTGAGGAAAACACCGGAGATAATGAATTCGAGATAGATAAAAAGACTGTTATTGGGGAAGACAAAAACCCAATGGGAACAGGAAATCAGGTAACTCCCCAAATTGGACAAGGAGATGTAAATCCTCTTGGAACTACTCCAATAAGTAATATTCCTCAGAATGTCGGTAATACAGGGATTCAACTTGGAGGAGGTGATCTTGGGACGGGAGTTGTTCCAGATATTACAGGTGGAGGAGCTATTGTTGATCCTTCAGATCAAATCGTTTCAGAAACTATTCAGGGAATTACAAGAGATGATGGCGGGGTTATTCCTGATGTGGAAAGCGAGATCAATAAATCAATGTTTGGCTCTCCAGAATCAAAAGGTTATCCTCCAGTTCAAAAACCTGGAGAAGCAATGGCTCTTTTGGACCCAAGTGTTTCTCTTGGATTGAATGATCCTATTTTAAAAGGTAATGTTGGAGGTCAGATAATTGGAAGCCAGCCGGTATTCGTAGGCGGGGGAGATTTCGTGGCAATGCACTCCATTAATAACCGTAAAAAAGCTATTCAGGACGCAGCTCTTCAAAGACAACAAGAGAAGAAAGACTTAATGAATCAGAAACCTCCTCTTGTAAAAGACCAGAGGTTCCAAGGTAGTTTGAATAACCAATTCTATGGGTCTATAAATGGAATGGTGGATAAAGCCAAGGAGATTTATGGAGAAGACTGGGATCTTGCTTTAAAAGATCAGTCTAATCCCCTTGGAAGAGAATTTGTTCAGACTGTATCTAATTATGAATTTATTGCAGGTCAAGCTGATCAGGTGACTGATTTATTTGCTGAGATTGATGCAGACCTTGAAAGTGGAGATAGTGTATTCTCTGACGAAACACTTCAGTTAAGAGACGACTATAATTCTCTTCAGAACTCATTCACTAATGGAGAGATTGGTGGGGTAATGAGCTTGTCTGATGAGTTCTTTAAATTGAAAGGATTCACAAACCTTGATAAGATAATAAAGGACAATGACATTGACACCAAAGGAACTCTTACTCAGTATGCGAGTATTCTTGAGGATGATGATAAGTATATCACTACTACTCAGAAGAAAAAAGCTTACGAGGACCAAGTTCACATCCTTGCAAAAGGACTTGCTGATAATCAAATGAGAGATGCGGTAAGAAATGGATATATCACTGAGGAAGAGATTTTCGAGAGATTGAATGCTCGTTACGGATATGAAAATATTATTGACAAGAAGATTACGACTAAACCTGCAGGAACAGGTGTCAAAGTTGAATTTGATCTTAGTGGTGAATTTGGTGAGCCAAGAAAAGAAAGTTTTGATACCTTTGACACCTTTGCGTACGAATCTGTTGAGGTTCCTACAGGCGTTAAACCTTCTCAAGCTGTTGGGCTTGGGTATTATGATGAAAATGGTACTCTTGTTCAGGAAACAGGAACGCAGAATGTTGATTGGGTTTCATTCCAGGTTATCGAGGTTAACGATCCAGACACAGGACAGCCTGTTAGAAAGAAAGTTATTGTTGGCGAGAGCACTGAAAAAGTTCCTGTTAAGGAAGGTAATCAGGTTAAATACGTTGATAAAAAAGTCACAAAAGCATACGATCTTGACCAAGTTGAATCAAGGTTGCTTACAGATAAAGTTGTTAACACTGACCAGATGGAAGGTATCAATGCCAAGCTTGATACCAAGATGCAAACCAACACAATGGATACTGGTGTAACATCAAGATAATATGCCAAACGGAGAAAATAAAAGCACAGATGTAGTATTAAAGGAGTTTGTTCAGACTAAACAGGACAATCCTAATATCTCTGATCAGGATCTTTTCATGAAGTTCCCGGAGGTAAACAGCTTTGCTCAACAAAAAAATGTTGCTCCAGATCAAATAATGGCAAATCTCAATGATTACTATCTCGATTATAAGTCTGGAAAGTATAACAATTGGGACGAGTTGAATGCT
>Ga0114925_10002101_pt1 | contig 10081 bp, 5 predicted proteins | sample SumtaG_2_FD_87287 | JGI IMG/M metagenome (GOLD analysis project Ga0114925, IMG submission 87287) | Deep subsurface microbial communities from Indian Ocean to uncover new lineages of life (NeLLi) - Sumatra_00607 metaG | ecosystem: Environmental > Aquatic > Marine > Oceanic > Sediment | place...
ATCGAATTTACCATATTTATGGACAAAAATATAGATGCATATGTAACCAGTTTCAATAATCTTCATTTAGATTAATACTTAGATTTTAAGGCATAAATAAAATTTTTTGATTATTTACATATGGTAATAAGCATTTAATTCAAAAGAAAATGATTATATTATTATCTTAAAACTTCTTGTCCACTCAAATAGAGGGATTATTATAATCAGTTTAGATAGGGGATAACCAATTCCCAACCTTTATTTTTGATTCCTTGAGAATCTTCTTATCGAATGTCTGCAACCTGTCTTATCCATTTATCTTAAAGATAAATATAATTTGAAAAAACTTCTTAACGAGATGTAAGGAAAAATTAAATTCTTATTATATATATGATTTAAATTAAAGATATGAACATTTGTCTCTATAGCCTTGATTTAATAGAAGTGCTTATATATTTGAATTATTTCTTTAAAGATAAGATAAAATATTATTATTAAAATCAAAAAGAGAAAAAAAATGAATAAAATATGGAAATTACGATGGATAATTTCAGCGATATTAGCAATTATAACAATAATTATTGTTATATTCTCTACCCTCAATCTTTTCCTACTCTTGATAGTTCCTGTAATCTGGACACCTATATTTTTTATTTTTGAGTTTATGGTTATACCAAGATTTAAGGAGATTGAAGAGAAGGAGAGGAAAAAAGAATCTGAGATTAAAAAGTATGATCCAATAAGAAAAATCACAGAATTACTTACGAATTATGAAGATATTGAAGATGATGATGAGTTAACAGAAATTGAAGTTACGCAAGAATTAGGGCAACTAATTCCTAAATTAGTAGTAATAGGTTTTAGATATAAAGATGATAATACCCTTTTTGACAATAATTTTGAAATACATGTTACAGATTTTCCTGTAATACACCAGTTTTTAATACGACGTTTACAATTAGGAAAAGAAATAAACCCAAATGAGGTCTATTACTCAAAAAAATATATTTTCGACTCAAATGTTAAAGTGTTAAATGATTTTATAGATTATTTGAAGAAAAAAGTAGAGAATCGTTAATATCTTCATGAAAAATTATAAATTAATTAAGAATATTTTAAAATTTTAATAATGAATCAAAAATTTTTATTCCTAGAATACATATAAATTTCTCTATATTTATGTCTTAACAATACAGAACAATACAGAATCTTAAATTAGGTTTAAGTTTGTGAGTACTTCTCTTTGAATTTTGTTTCTCCATTTTTTAAAGCTAGAAGTCCTTTGGCCATTGATCTCTGCTCTCCTATTTGTGAGGGCTTCAAATTCATTAAAGATTTCCTCTCCAGATACAAAATGACCATTTCCATCATAATTCTCAGGAAACCAGTATGGTACTTTAAGGTCATTTAAAATAGTCTCTGCTTGTTGTATAGGATAATTTTTAGCTATTTCAATTAAGATATCTCGTGTATATTTGTTAAGAAATGATTTCTCTATTACATTCGAGTAAAATTGAATACCCAATCTTATACAAATATTTTGCCTTCGAATGTGTTTTCTGAACGTTCTATTTTTTTTATCACTCCATCCTGATTCCTTATGTATATGATAATCTCTACTCGTCTGACCTGTTCTAAACTTTTGACCATTATATCGATCAAACGCCTGATTAAGAGGTCTATAACGGCAATCTGAAATTTGAACTTTCCACTCCCAGCATTTAATTCGTTTTCTTTCCATTTCTTCAAATGGAACATTCCAATTATAAATCATAAAAACGAATACATCCCTTTTTAGATTATATCCCGCTTTTTTAATAATATCTATTTGTTTTTTTATATGATCTTCATCACTTAGAGGCTCGTCCCAACTTATTCTAATATTTTTAAAGCCTGCTTGTTTTAATAAAATAACTAAATCAGGGTTTTGTTCAATTATTCGCCCATCTAAGCCACTTTGGGCTTCGCACCATTTAATCTTACTCTTTTTCTTCAAGTAGGCAAGTTCAGTCAATATATTTTCAATATAGGGATTAGCTAAAAGGTTATTATCATAAAAAATTATTTTAGGTTTTCTTATTTCTTTATTAATTGTAGATTTATATTCAAACTGAGGCTCGATTTTATTTATACCACAAAATTCACAATTTCGAATACAACCCCGTGACGTGTGCATTATTTGATAATCTAGGTTGCCATAATGTTTTTCTAAATAAGTATATGCAGGGGAACACTGTTCTGCTTCTTTATGAACCCCAACATAAACTTCATCACATCCAGTATACTTTTTACAATGATCAGGCATTAAAGAAGCATAAATACCACCTACAATTATTTTTGAATCTTGAAATAATTTTTTATAATATTGTACTGATTTTCTCACATATTTTGACCAATAGGTGAAATATGACGTGATTAATATTTCATCAGGAATCTTTTTTTTAGCAATGCTTCCATTTGGATGTTCAAAAAATAAAGTTTCTTTTGGAACTTCTCCACGTACAATGCAAATTGCGTTCCCTTTTTTCCTATGGTAAGCTGCTAATTTTAACAATCCAATTGGCATAAAATCATTATGATTTTTGCTTTTACTTGGTTTTGGAAAATCGGGTTCTACTAAAAGAATTTTCAATTTTTTATTTTTCATTATTTTTTAATATGAATTTCATTTATTTTAAAGATACAATTTTCAATATTTTCTAATAACAATAATTCATCAGGAGAACAATCCATTCTTGAAATTTTCCCATCAAGTACTTGGGTAACAAGTTTTTTTATTCGTTTACTTAATTTTTGATGAAAAGTTTGGATTTTTATTCCTTCTGTGTGAATTAATTTAAAATTATCCTTAAAGAAATCATCATCCATTATCTCACCTAAATAGTAGAGATTCATAGGATCTTTTGTATAACTAGTGTTACCCTTTACCCAATTACTAAACTGAGGCTTAGTAATTGTTGAGGGTGTTGATTCTACAAAAATCTTATGAAATTCCCTATAATTATTAAAATTTTTTAAGTAAAATGTTGATAATCTTCCCTTCCATTCATCAATTAAATCGTAATCAATATCTTCTTCTAATTCGAATGCATCTTTCACAAAGTCCGATATAGAAAGCTTTTCCTCCTCTCCAAACAAAATTAAATAAAAATCTTTTCTAAGAGAATGAGGAAATCCTGATTCAATCTTAATATTATCTCGTTTTTTAAAATAAAGGTAATTTTTACGAACATCTAAATTTAATGATAAAATTTTCCCAGAACTCTCATTACGAAGAATTGTAACACAATCAAAATGCTCAATATTTTCAAGATATTTTTGATTGTTTTCCCTATTATATCTTTTTACTATTAATTTTGTTCTTTCTTCATTCAATTGGTCTTTATATAATGGATTTGATTTCATAATATTTCTACAAATATCCATTATTGACGAAGTCGAAAATTTCACATCTTTCTCGAAGATGTCTTCTTCACTTTTGGCACTTGGATTTTTTTCGATCCGAGAATCTTTATCTTGATCTTGAGAACTAAGAATTCTCTGTTTCTTTTCAAGGAAATTTTTAAACAGTGGATCTTTCTGAATGGTATAATTGGTAACTCCAATAACCTTACGATAAATTTCAGCCAAATACTTAAATGATAGCTCCTCTTTTGATACATCTATTTGGTTGATTAATTTAATCTGGTTTTTAACCCATCTAAGATTTTTTCCTTTATATACGAAGAACCTTATTTTATTCCAGTTCTTAAATAAAATCTGAAAGTGACTTGGAAGTAGATTTCCTGCTAAGATTAAGGTGTAATCAGTAAAATCTTTGATACTTTTTGCTAACTGCCTAAAAGTAGCAACTCTTATTCGCCCATTTGCTAGATAATTATCAACTATATTATATATTAATTGCTTTTCACCAGTTTGCACACCAATAATTAATTTTTGTTCTTGATTTGAGTTAAGATATTCACAAAGCGCATAATACTTGCCTTTTCGGCTGTATGAATTTAATTCTAAAAATCTCGAACATTCTGACAACTCTGAAGCCATTTTAGAAACAAAGGTAATAATTGAATATAATATTTCTGAGGTTGGCATTTTACAGTGTTTTTTTATTAATCTATATGCCAATTTCAAATAATCTTCTAAATAATAATGACGCCAACCTAATTCATCATCATAAAATTTAACCCTGAATTCTCTAGGGATACAAAACATTTTATAAGCAGAGAAATAGAGACGCTTTAACTGAAAGATAATAGGAGCAATCTTATTATCAACATTTTTCCAATTAATTTTTTCAAATAATTTTATACCTCTACTAAAAAATCTGTCAATATTTCCTTTTTTTAAAGGCTTCTCAATAATGAAGTTATCTTGTTTGGCCAGAGTATAGACTTCATAATTATCTAAATTAAGTAGATTTAAGATATTACCGTAAGCAGATTTTCCTATTTTTTTATAATATATTTTGTTCCTTTGGTTTAAATCTTCGTTTGTTTTTATAAAGGAGAGAGGAAAGTAAAATACATAAGCATCAAATGAATTTTTTAGATCACTAAGTAGATTATAATTCGGATTAGAAATATGGAAAATAAATCTATGATCTTTATCTTGAAATTCATGAATCCATTCTAAGAATGTTTCAAATTTATATGAATTATAGATATAATAATCTAAATTTTCGAAGATGATATTGGCAATTCCTAATTTTATTTCATTTGGGCTTTCCAGCTTTTCCTTCTCTAAATTTAGGCTTTTTATAGAATCTGTAAAACGAATATTTTTACTAAGGTTGAATAAAATTTTGGGATACGTTTCGTCAAAAAATTGTCTTTCTAGTTCCGGAGATTTTTCTGTCTTAAACCAATTACGGTATGACCTACTTGCTCCAGGAGAATATAAGTCTATATTTATAACTCCTTTCTCTATTTTCCCAGCAGGGAATTTATTATATGCCCAATTCCTCGGATATCTCATTTTTAATGTATAATAATTATTATAGTGTGCCCGATTTCTACTGTATACAAGAACAGATTTATTAGTTTGATTTGCTAGGATATATGAAATTAAAGGAATAGGTCTTAATGTCATAGAAGGGAAACATATGATAAAGTTATTCTGTGATTTTGAATTAGTTAATACATTTAACATAAGATTTGTAAGGGGACTTAAATTTGACTCAGGAGTTTCTGGATATTTATCTACTAGAGAGATATCTGTATCATACCATTGGAATCTGAATGGATATTCAGAATACCACTTTTTTAAAACACCCTTAGTATTACTAGTCAAATCTTATAACCTCAGATCTAGCAAATAAATTATCAAATATTAGGACTAGCTCCTTGATTTTCTTTCCTGATAAAATAACTCCAATTTCGAGGTTTTTAGTAAAGCTATTTTTTCTTATTTCTCCACTTCCTACATAAGCTCTTTCATTATCAATAAGTATTAATTTTGCATGAATACTGCTTGCTAATTTTTTATCCTCCGTCTCAAAATAATAATTTCTAATATCCACGAGTTGGCTTAAAAAATTATCTTTAAAAAATGTGTGAATTTTCTTTAATTCTCCAAATTTATAAGGATTTTTTTGCCTGTCTATCTCTCGGCTAAGAATTTGAATTTTCACTTTATTCTTAGCCTTTGATATTAAGATATTTTTAAAATAACTGAATCCTTTCCAATCAATAAAAGGAGAACAAATTTTTATTGAATTACATGCAGATTGAAATAAGTTTTCAAACTCATCCTTAAGGTAATTAATTGATATTTGTTTTTCATCTAAGATATCAGTTAAACCATAAATATTAAAAGGTGGTAGTGTTACACATGCTTTCACATCTTGATATATAAATTCTTCAATTACAGGAAAACATAACTCTAAATCAGGCTCCCATTTAACTATATTATCTTCGAATGTTCTATTCTGTTTTCGTAAAACAACTAGTTTATCAATTTTAATTAAGTATTTAAGAAAAGCTTTTATTTTTGAATAGTCAAAGGATTTTAAATCCTTTAGGTTAATAATATCTTTTATCACAAAAGATTTCTTATCCTTGACATTGCTTTCTATAATTCTACTTACTATACTATAATATTCTTCTTTAGTCATTTACCACCAAAACCCAACTTCATACCGGGGCGATTTGCCCATAAAGACATCTCTATCTAAATATTGATTAAAAAGGGAACATACAAATTCAGGGACATACATGCATGAAAAACATGCTCCCTTATCTTTAATACAAGATGGATCTAACGTACATTCCTTCACATCATATTTCATATTTTCAAACCAATTGAAGATCTCATTCTCAAACACAAATTGTAGGCCACCAATATTAATACTCGAAGTAGAGAATATAAAAATTGCAGCAGATGATGGAAAAATCATCTCTCCATATGATTGTAAATCTAACCCAGTAAAAACCGATGAATTTCTCATTATTAAGTGGGATAAAGTGTGCAATAATGTTCGAATTGCTTTATACGTCTCGCTCGTAATATCTAATGTATTAAAAAAATCGGCAGTATTTTGAGGATTTGATAGGATTTTTTTACAATCTAAAAGCCATTGAACTATTGCCTGTTTATCCACAGTTATCACGATTCCTTCAGTCTCGTAAGGATAAGTATATGCATAGAATCCCTTATTTGGATCAGTTCGATTTTTCCAGATTGGATCAAAATGAGGGATAAATCCTCGTTCATAAAATTTATTAATTCCATTTATTATTCCATAGCAAGAATTTATAAGAGTTACACTAGGGATATGGATTATAGAATCAATTTTAAATTCTTGTTTTATAAACCGATAAGCATCATCTTTTTCTTTGCGAAGAATTAAATCATCAATTTTATTCAAATAGTCTAGATATGAGGTTATTTTTAACTGTTTTAAATTTAATTTTCCTATAAGAGCTGAAAAATCATTTATTTCTCTAAGTATTTCTATCATGTGTTGGGGATATAATTCCTTTAATTTTTCTACAACACCTTCAATTTTATCGATAAAATTATACTCCTTCCATAGTTTATCTTTTTCGTTATCTGATTTCTCTTTAAATCTTGAATCTCGTTTAATTGTCATTTCTTTTAGTGTGGAATTGTTGTATGCTTCAAGAAGGTCTTGGATAGTTTCTAAAGTTACTTCCATTTCTAAATATTTTAAGAAATCGAATTTCCCTAAAGAAATCCCATTTAAGACATATTCTAAATCCTGAATGTCAATATCTGGTGAAGTCGGAATATCAATACTGGTGTCCGCCACAGGAATGTATATAGAACCTTCTGTTACTGTTAGAGTTTTTTGTTGACATTGATCTGCATTAGAGATCACCCTTCGAGAATAAAAATCAAAGGGATCCCAATGCTTACATGGTAATCGAAATAAATCTATCGGATGTTGTGATTGTGCTCTTACTTTCCATGTAGAGATGGAGTCTTTACTACGTCGAATTAAAGTAATCGGTTCCCCTTGATAACTATACTCAAAGGGTCTAATATTTCCACAAGTCTCACAAAATAACATCAGACTAAGTTGTTCATATTCTCCATCACATCTCATGCACTTGTTGGGATTAAATTTATCTATGTTTTTAGGACGTACAACTTGTAAATCGCCACATATTTTACATACAAAAGTTAAAGGATATACAACATAATCTCCACCAATTTGTGAAGTATCGTATTCATCATCTAACCCACTTGAAAGTTGAAATAGTTGCAATTTAAACTGATCCATTTTATCAGTTGTTATCCGCATTCTTTTTTTATAGTCATCAGTAAACTGATAGTTGGAGGGATCCCTATTCGCATCAAGTCGATCATTAAACGCCTTCCGGACTTTTTCAAATAATCTTTGTTTTAATCTTTCTTTGTTTTGGATAGGTATATTCTTATCATTTTTATCTGGGAAAAGCGCCCTCACTCTAAAAGCAATATTTCGATTAAAAATTAACCCTTTAGTTACATGAAAAATCGCATTATGTGCAGGAAATTCGAATTTTGTTAAATCCATATTTTACTACTCCTTATTTTGGAATTTGTGAATAAAATTGGCGTAATTTGCGTTTAACTTTAGAGTTATTTGTTCTTGAATCCCCCGCATACCATATTGAGTTTTATAATATTTATCCATTGAATCTCTTAACGCATTTGGGAAAAAATTTTTATAAATACTCCCTGAATACTTTTTAAGATAATTTAACCTCGTTTCGACCTCATCCCCTATTTTCTTTCGAACCCAATCGACACCTACTCTTTTCATCTCTGTATAATATGCTTCTTGTATAAATTCTATTAAGAGTTTTCGATTTTCATTATCATCAAATAATTCATTTACATCTTCTACTCTATAGATAGGTCTTTCATAGAGATTGCTAATATAATTCAGAATGGCAGCGCTAAAGATGGAAGTAATCGTTTGTTTAAAGCCCAATTTTGTCCATCGAGAAATTGGAGCTTTTTCTACTTTTAGCTGAAGAATACGATGATATAAAGCAAAGTTCTTATAATAGCTTAAGTCTCTTACTCTATTAGGATAAAACCATAAAAATATCAAGCCTGTGAATTTCCTTCCCACTCTGCTTAAGGCTTGAATATATTCAGATGTATCCCTTGTGATTCCTTGAAAAAGCATAATATTCCAATTATTAATATCTACCCCGTGGGACACTACACTTGTAGCAAATGTTGAATGAAGTTTGTTTTCATTACTGATTTTTTGAGGAAATTCCTCAATTGTATTAATTACATTTTTTATTTCTTCTAAAGTATTATCACCTGTAAGTGGCTTTCCAATAATTTCGAACTTTTCTAATTTAGATGTAACCACAGTGTGTAAAAAGTAGTTCATTCCAAAAACATCTGCTTTTTTACCATGATATGTTAGTAAGCATTGATATTTTTTCAACTCGTCTTCCAAAGATTCTATTGTAATTTTATATTTTTTTCGATATTCATCCTTGTTATCTTTAATCATTTGAATAAAGTTGGTTAAATGGAAGATTGTTAGGAGAGAAGCATATTGATTATCTCTCAAATTAGGTTTAAGCCCAATTAATATTCTCTGAATAACTCTAATATTTTTCCGGTCTTTAATATATTCGAGGAAGAAGTCCTCTTCCTCATTAAATCCACGAGGGACATTGCCGGGAAATATAAAATAACCTTTTCCATATAGATGATCAATCTGTTCTTTTGCTCCTGATACAGTAGCAGTCATTGCAATATATTTAAACTGCTTATATGAAAATTTTTGTAATAACACATTTAAAAGACTCTCAAAATGAGAATTTATTGTCCCAAATCCTTCTCTAAGAAGGTGCATCTCATCTTGAATCATTAATGTTGGACCTTCAATTTCTTGATCATAAATATTTGTCTTAGCTTCACACGATTTATGTAATCCAAGCTTCACTTCACAACTATCGTTTCGAGGAACAAATCCATGTCCATTTGAACATGTAGATAATTTCCCTCCTAGAAGGTTTTTAAATCTGCGATTTAATGCCACACTAGCCAATTTATCGACCGTAGATATTATAATGGAAGGTAAAAAACGGTAAATTTCCGAATTTGTAAAAAATAAGTAATATTTTCTGTGACATTTCTCACAATTATGAACAATTTGATGAATATCCTTCTCTATATTTAGATGTATTTTACCTTGACATTTTGGACATGTATCTAATAACACACCCTCAATTTTCTCTCCTTTATTAGCAGCACTTTTGATTTCTTTTATTTTATCATATGTAAATCTTGGAAATGCATCAGATACACCCACATAGTAACCTACTGAAAATGGACTCCCTTCAATTTTATAGTTTTTCCTTAATTCTTCTGCAATTGCTACTATTTTTGCAATTCTTTGTAATTGCTGTATGGAAAGCATCCTCAAGGGAAATTTTGAGATTGCTGATACCCCTTGTGATTTACCTCTTAACCTATCCCAAAATAATAAAAATGTTACCAAACCAAAATATGCTTCGGATTTACCTCCCCCTGTAGTTACATGAATAATATCTGCATTTTCACGATTATTATTTAAATCAATAATATCTGGTATTGACATTACAATAAATACAATTTGGAA
>Ga0114925_10002102_pt1 | contig 10075 bp, 9 predicted proteins | sample SumtaG_2_FD_87287 | JGI IMG/M metagenome (GOLD analysis project Ga0114925, IMG submission 87287) | Deep subsurface microbial communities from Indian Ocean to uncover new lineages of life (NeLLi) - Sumatra_00607 metaG | ecosystem: Environmental > Aquatic > Marine > Oceanic > Sediment | place...
AGGGTTGCACAGGTAACAAATCATTTCTTTTTGGACATAAAGGAGACGGAAGATGAAAATTTTATGGATAAACCCGATCGGCTCGGATGACTTTGACCTGATTATAGGAAAAATACTTAAAGAAGCAAGCAGGAGCGATACAACTCTGGATGTCGTCTCTCTTCCTGAGGACCGTCCCAAACATCTGGAGTATCATGCCTATGAAGGGCTTGTTGTCGGTGATATCGTAAACATTACCTATTCTATGTCGGATAGATATGATGGCATTGTGGTCGGCTGTTTCTATGACGTGGGTCTCCGTGAGGCCCGGGAAGTTTCAAGACGTGCGGTTGTAACAGCCCCATGCCAGGCATCACTTGTTTTTGCATCACATCTTGGAAACTCATTTTCGGTTCTGGTCGGAAGGCGAAAATGGATCCCGAAGATGAAAGAAAACATCCATCTTTACGGCTATGGAGATCAGCTTGCATCTATGAGACCCCTTGGACTGGGGGTATATGATTTTCAGGCAGATACGGAAAAGACAGGCCGCAGGATGATGGAGGAGGGACGAAAAGCCATTGAAGAGGACCAGGCAGAGGTGCTCATATTGGGCTGTACAATAGAGTTTGGTTTTCATGAGGTAATGCAGAAAGAATTAAGGGTGCCTGTAATTGAGGCTGTTCTTGCGCCTTTTAAGCTTGTTGAGATGTTAGCAGAAACAGCCGAAAAGTTCCAGTGGTATCCCAGCCGGAAGTGGGGCAGTGAAGCTCCTCCTCAAGAAGAGGTGGATAATATGGGCCTCTTTAAAAAGAGCGAGTCTGTGGGGAATCTGCTGTTGAATGATGATATCAAATAAGCAGAAGCAGTTAACCATCTTATAAAGCTAAATATTTTTCAGGACCTTAGCCGATGAAGTTCGATCCCTTTACAGCCGGCATTATTCAGAATCGATTAATTGCAGCAGCTGAAGAAAGCTTTATACGGCTGGGACGGAGCAGTCAGAGCCCGATTATATATGAAGTCCTGGATTATGCATGTGCGTTAACCGATGCAAACGGTGATTTGATAGCTCAGGCGAACGGAGTGCCTGGCTTTCTTGGAACCCTTACCTTTGCCGTTAAGGCGGTAATTGACAAGTATTCAAAAGAAAGTCTCTGTTCAGGTGATATGTTTATCACAAATGATCCCTACTCCGGCGGTGGAAATCACCTGTCAGATGTGGCATTGATTTCGCCGATTTTTAATGAGGGGATTCTTGTTGCCTTCAGTGTAAATAAGGCGCACTGGACAGAGGTCGGAGGGATGGCGCCCGGAAGCTGGACAACGGACAGCACCGAAATTTATCAGGAAGGGCTTCAGTTTCCTGTATTGTATCTCGGTAAAAATTATAAGCCAGATCAAAGCCTCATTGATCTGATTGCTGCCAATGTGAGAACTCCGGAAAGAACACTGGGTGACCTGTATGCAGGTATTGCATCACTCAGATCGGCGGAAGCCCGGCTTATGGAGATTGTAGAGCGTTATGGGCTGGAAACATTTCAGCAGAGTGTATCGGCTATTCTGGAGCAGGGGGAAAAATCGGCGCGCCTGGCACTCAAGGAACTTCCGAAAGGGTGTTTTTCTGCTGAAGACTGGATGGATGATGACGGACTGTCGGACAGACCTGTTTATGTCAGGGTCAGCGTAACGATAACGGAGGATGAATTTATTGCGGACTTTTCCGGCTCTTCCGCTCAGGTGCAGGGGCCTATAAACAGCACCAGAACGCGTTTGTACTCGGCATGCAGGTCGATCTTCAAGTCAATAACAGACCCGGCCTCCCCGGTAAATGACGGCTGGTTCAGACCTGTCAGGGTCATCTGTCCGGATGGGACGGTTTTTACTGCAAAGAGGCCGGCTCCGGTCTCAACATACTGGGAAACCGGTGCTTATGCAGTTGACCTGATATGGCATGCACTTTTTCCGGTTCTCTCCGACCGTTTGACCGCCGGGCATTCTTTGAGTGTATGCGGTACGATTATCAGCGGGAAAACTGAAAACGGACAAGAGTTTATTCTGGTAGAACCGCAGGCAGGGGGTTGGGGAGCAGGTGTTACAAAGGACGGTGAAAGCGGTCTTGTAGTTGTCGGAGATGGTGAAACATACATTATCCCGGTTGAGGTCTGTGAAGCTCGGTACCCTATCATGGTTGAACAATATGCATTTAATGGTCAGCCCAAGGGAGCAGGAAAGTACCGGGGAGGATTCGGCTTAATCCGGGACTATAGAATCCTGAGTGGTGAAGCTTACATAACCACAACCTTTGGACGTCATAAATATTATCCCTGGGGGACAAAAGGTGGTATGGAAGGATCCCCAAACGGGGTTGCCGTGATACCGGAAGGGGAGGCTGAGCCTGTGATCTGGAAGGGTAAGCTGGCGCGGTATCCTTTAAAAAGAGGTGATGTGGTGCGGTTAATTACCGGAACAGGCGGCGGATACGGGAATGCCAAAGAAAGGAACCCTGTTTCTGTACAGGAAGATGTTATTAACGGCTTTTTAACTTTAAAAGATTGCAGAAAGATATATGGTGTGGAGTTGCATTCTGATAATATGGAAATCGACCGGAGAAAAACAGAGATCCTGAGGAGCGGGCCTTCATCCTGATTTATTAAGGAGGAATCATGGTAAAATTAACCGTAATGTATAATCTTCCTGAGGGAGCAGATCATGAAGAGTTTATAAAATGGCGTACAACCGAGCACCAGAAGGAGAACATGGAGACACCGGGGGTCATAAAATCTGATTTTTATGTTATTAAAGAGGCATGGAAACTGGATAAGCTCCCGTATCGATATATGACAGAAATGTACTGGCCTGATATGGAGAGCTTTAAAAAGGCTTTCTTTGATCCTGATTATCAAAAGGACCTTACTGAAGCATTGAAGAAGATCTCAGGTCCTCTATTTTTAATATCGGAAGAGGTTCTCAGTGAATCGAAAGATGACTGATATATGGTTTTATTCATTGAAATTCTTGTCAGAGCTTTCATCACGTAACTTTGAGACAAGGTCCAATAATGAGATTTCTTAATAGGAGGCGGGATTATGTCTGGCCTGTATGAGTATGAACTGGGAAAGGCAGCTGATACACTATGCAGGGAGCTGTTCAAACTAAAAAGCGGTGAGACCTGTGTCATTACAGCAGATACCGAAAGTGACCGGCGTGTTGTTGACGCAACTGCGCGGGCTGCTTTTTCATGTGATGCAAAGCCCATGGTTATCACTCTTGCTTCACCTTTAGGGGTCGGCAAAGCCGCTGATGAGATGCTGCCTGTGGAGGCTCTGACAGCTTGTTTGAAGGAGGCTGATGCCTGGATCGAGCTTAATAACCAGTGGCTTCTCTATTCCACCCCGTACAATGTGGCTGTGAAAGAGAATAAGAAGCTCAGGTATATGTGCCTTTCAGGACTGAATGCCGATATGATGGTGCGCTGCATTGGCCGGGTTGATTATCCGCTTTTAGGGGAGTTTTTGGATAAGGTTTATGAGATGACCATATCTGCAAAGCACTGGCGTTTAACCACACCCGCAGGAGAAAACGTTGAATTTGAAAACTCTACAAATCCAAACCGTGTGTACGGTATTGATAAGGGATATGCTGACGTGCCGGGTTCACACATGATGTCGGGCCAGATAGGCTGGACCCCTGAGTGGGATACCATAAACGGGACCATTGCATTTGACGGGTCTCTTACTCCGCCGTGCGGGCTGCTTCGCGAACCGGTTTTCCTCGAGATCGAGAAAGGCAGGGTGGCCAGTATCAGAGGAGGAAGAGAGGCCGGAGCATTCGAAGCGTGGCTTAAGAGCTTTAATGATCCGCAGATGTTTGTTTTGGCCCATATCTGCTGGGGCTTTAATCCAGGAGCCAGGCTCACAGGCGACATTGTGGAGGACGAGCGGGTCTGGGGAGCCACAGAGTGGGGCCTCGGCAATATCGGAGCCTGCCTGATCGAACCTGACGGTATACCGGCGGCTTCCCATACGGACGGGATATCGCTCAACACATCTGCATGGCTTGATGGCAGGCAGGTGCTGGATAGGGGGAAGGTGGTTCATGAGGAGCTTATTGAGCTTGCAAAAAAGCTCGGAATGGAGTAGAATTCATCCGATTAATGCGTTCCTGATATAACAAAAATAAAGCTGCATTCTACTATTTTCTCTTGACATTAAATACAAACTGATATAGAAATAAAAACTGGTACGAAATACAATTTTTTTCGCTCATTTTAAAGAAAGAAGATTTTTTTAAAATCTATATTTTGTTAAGGAGGGAAGTATGAAAAAATTTATTTACATTATTATTGCCGTTGTAGTAGTGGCAGCAGTGGTTATATTTGTTGTTATTCCGAAAATAAAACCGCCTGTTCCTGTGGTTAAGAGTGAGCTTAGGGTTACATACGCATGGCCGACCTATCTCGACCCGGCAGTGGGTTCTGACTTCTCGAGTTCCTCTTCATTTGTCAACCTGTATGATTCACTTGTCTATCCTACACCTTCAGGCGATGCAAAACCTCATGTGGCTGAGAGGTGGGACGCATCAGCGGATGGCCTGACCTGGACCTTCTACCTGAGGAAGGGAGTAAAATTCCATGATGGATCTGAACTGACGGCTGAGGATGTTGCTTTTAGCATGGATAGGCTAATCGCCATCGGGGAGGGCTACGGTTATCTTTTCGCTGGCGAAGTAGAGAAGAGCGAGGCAGTCGACAAGTATACAGTGAGGTTTCATATGTCCGAGCCTTTCGGCCCATTCCTTACAGCCATAGTGAGATTGTACATCCTGAATAAGGATATGGTAATAGCAAACAGTAAAGCAGATGGGCTTTATGGCGAGTTCGGCGACTACGGTAAAGAGTGGCTCCTGACTCATGATGCCGGTTCAGGTGCTTATAAAGTGAAGGAGATGCGTCTGGAAGAGTATCTGCTTATGGAAAGATTCGACGATTATTGGGGAGAGTTTAAACCAAATGCACCCGATGAGGTCAGGTTTATCGGGACTACCGAGCCTGTCACGATAAAGACCATGCTTTCGCGGCAGGAGCTCGAGATAAGCGACCAGTGGCAGACAGTTGAAGCTTTGAAATCTCTGGATGCTATTGAGGGTGTGGACATTGCGACTATGTATTTAGGAACGATGTTTTACTATATGATGCACACCAAAAAGCCGCCTACAGATGATGTTCATTTTCGAAAAGCTATGTCCTGGGCGTTGGATTATAAGACAGTAACAGAAAAATTGTTTCCTGGTTCCCGTATACCACAGGGACCGGTTGCTCCGGGTTATCCCGGCCATGATCCCAATTTTACCATTTATGAACGCAATCTGGACAAGGCGCGGGTTGAGCTGAAAAAATCAAAGTACTATGACAAGCTTGACCAGTATCCTGTTGAAGTTCACTGGATTTCAGAGGTTCCTGATGAAGAGAAAGCAGCGCTGCTGTTCATGTCGAATATGGCGGACATCGGGATAAAGGTCAACATAGTAAAAGTTCCGTGGCTTTCAGTGGTTGAGGAGATGAGTAACATTGATCAAAGCCCGAATATTGTAACGGTATTTGTCTCTCCTCACTATGCTGAGGCCGGCTCCATTCTGACCGCGCGATATCATTCGAAGTCGGCCAACACCTGGGAGCAGAACGAATGGCTTCAGGATCCTGAATTTGATCGAATGATCGAGAATGCCATATCCACCATAGACATAGATGAGAGATTCAAGCTCTATCGTGAGATACAGCAAAAGCTCGATGAGATCTGTCCATCACTATATTTATTCGAACAGGCTCAGAAGCATGCCTATCAGGCATCCTACATTGACTGGCCTTCAGTAAAGGGCGAGACCCCCCCGGTGATGGGTTATGACTTCGACGCTCGTTTCATCCAGGTATATCCGGAAAGGAAGAAGTAATTGATTTAAAAAGATAAGGAGAAAACTAATCAAATAAACTTTCAATCAGCCGGGTATAAGATATAAATTTTTGAATAAAATCATAAAGAAGGGGAATAAGTGAGGAGAGGGTATCTTTACTTTCCCTCTCCTCATTTTTGGATACTATGAGGTTCTTAAAGTTTTTTGCACGAAGATTGCTGCATTCGATATTTGTTCTGCTCGGGCTTTCAGTACTGGTATTCCTCATAGCCCGGGTGATGCCGGGTGATCCTGCACGTATGGCCTTGGGGCCGCGTGTTCCCGAGGAGATTGTAGAAAAGTATAGGGAAGATTTGCACCTGAACAAACCTATCTATGTACAGTACTACTACTGGCTGATAGGCGCGATCCGCGGCGACTTTGGGATGTCGCTGTTTACAAAACGCAATGTTGCCGACGATATAAGGGAATTCTTCCCTGCAACACTTGAGTTAATTCTTTTCACAGGCATTGTGATGTCGACTTTCGGGATTATGCTCGGTGTTATAGCTGCTCGATACGCTAATAAGTGGCCCGATAATGTAGTGCGTGTTATCTCATATATGGGTGTATGTACTCCTGCCTTTGTGTTTGCTATCCTTTTTTTATTGCTGTTCGGGTATATTTTAAACCTTCTTCCAACTATAGGCAGGCTGAGTCCGTGGCTAGACCGACCACCTGTTGTAACAGGATTTATCACAATCGACAGCCTTATAGCAGGTAACCTTGTGGCTTTTTTCGATGGATTAAAGCACCTCATTATGCCTGGACTTGCACTGGCTTTAGGTCCGATGGCTCAGGAGGCAAGGATTACACGGTCAAGCATGACCGAGAATCTCCAGAGGGATTTCATAGCTCTCGAGAGGTCCCAGGCAATTCCTGAGAGAAGAATCATGACCAAGTATCTCATGAGGATATCCATTATCCCGACCGTATCGGTGTTGGGGCTGGATTTTGCCTCACAGCTTGGCTGGGCATTCCTCGTTGAGCTGATCTTTAACTGGCCAGGGCTTTCCCGCTACGGGATAAATGTGATGATGCGCAAGGATCTGAACGCCATTGTCGCTGTCATCATGGTAATAGGGCTTTTGTTCTTGATTGTAAATATCATTGTGGATATAGTTGTCGCCGGCCTGGACCCACGAATACGGCTTGGAGCCGAGAGGAGTAAATAGTATGGGTAAGACAAAAACTGCAGATTTATCAAGAAGGTGGGAAAAGGTAAAGAAGAGCTGGTATAAATTCTCCAAAAATCCTCTCTCTATAATAGGAGCCACAATAATTCTTATTATCGTATGTCTGGCTATATTTGCTCCCTTTGCAGCTCCCTACCCTGAACACGCGGGGAGTTTTGTAAATTTCGATGAAGCGAGTATGCCTCCCAACCTAAAGCATCCATTCGGTACTGATGTATTCGGCAGGGACATCATGAGCAGGATCTTCTTCGGGTTCAGGTTCTCCATCACCATGGGAGTTGTAGTGATAACGCTGGCCGCCCCTGTTGGAATCACCCTTGGGTTAATAGCCGGGTATATGAAGGGCACATGGGTTGATACGGTGATAATGCGACTTACTGATATATTTGTCGCAGTTCCCCCCCTGGTACTTGCTCTCGCAGTATGTTCTATTCTGACTCCGAGTGTATTCAATGCCATGATGGCGGTTACCCTCATGTGGTGGCCCTGGTACTGCAGGATGGTGTACGGCATTGCTTCATCCATAAAGAATGAGTTCTTTGTCCAGGCTGCTGAGGTTACAGGCGCGGGAAAGCTGCATATCATCTTCAGAGAGATACTTCCCAACTGCTACGGTCCGATTTTTACCAAGATAAGCCTGGACATGGGGTGGGTCATTTTGATCGGTTCAGCACTCAGTTTCGTCGGCTTGGCGCACAACCTCCAACACCGGACCTGGGCACAATGGTTGCCGATGGAGGCAAGTATATGCCTGATCAGTGGTGGATAGCGATATTTCCTGCCATTGCTATTATGTTTATAGTTTTTGGGTTCAACATCCTTGGCGATGGAATAAGGGATATGCTGGAGGTGGAGGAGGTCTGATGGCAGAGAGGCTGCTGGACATAAAGGACTTACATATCAGTTTTGACGTCTACGGTGGAACTCTCAAGGTCCTAAATGGGGTAAACCTGTTTATGTATGAGGGGGAGAAAGTCGGCCTTGTGGGAGAGACCGGCTGCGGGAAGACAACTACTGCCAAATCGATTCTGAACATCCTCCCTGTCCCACCGGCAAGGATCCCCAAAGGGGAGATTTTTTTCAAGCGGCAGGACGTACTGAAGATGGTGCCCAAAGAGATTCAAAGAATCCGCGCCCAGGGAATTTCTATGATCTTTCAGGACCCTACTGCAGCCCTTAATCCGGTCTTCACAATCGGAGATCAGCTGATGGAAGCCATTAAATACTCGAGTATCCAGGATGGACTGTCCAGAAGGGAGATACGAAAGCTGGCAATCCAGACACTGCAGGATGTTGCTCTCCCAGACCCTGAGAGAATTTTAGAAAACTACCCCATTCAGCTCAGCGGGGGAATGAGGCAGCGTATTTGCATTGCAATGGCCCTGGCAACGGAATCTCAGCTTTTGATTGCCGATGAGCCGACAACATCACTCGATGTTACCATTCAGGATCAGGTTCTACGTCTTTTAGGTGTCCTTGTTAAGGAGAAGGAAACATCGACAATTCTGATTACCCACTCCCTTGGAATTGTGCGGGAATGGACCCAGCGGGTATATGTAATGTATGCCGGAGGAATGGTTGAGACCGCAAGGACAGCGGAGCTTTTCGAAAGCCCTCTTCACCCCTATACACAGGGTTTGATGAAAGCAGTTCCCAAGCTGACAGGCGAGGGTATTGCAGAGGGCATTTCAGGCAGGATACCGGATTACCTTAATCCTCCTGAGGGCTGTAGATTCAATCCCCGCTGTCCTCATGTGATGCCGGTCTGTAAGAAGGAGAGACCGCCCTTTTTCAATGCAAGGGACGATCACCAGGTTGCCTGCTTCCTCTTTAAGGAGTAATAATCATGGCCGCAGAGACACTTAAATTAATAAATCTGAAGAAATATTTCTATACCAAAATGGGAACAGTCAAGGCAGCAGATGGTGTCAGTTTCTCTATCAGGGAAAGGGAAACCCTGGGGCTGGTCGGCGAGTCCGGCTCGGGAAAGAGCACAGTTGCCTACACGATCCTGGGTATCTATGGCCCCACCCAGGGAAATATACTATTTAAGGGCCAGGATATCTCAAGAGAGTCTAAAAAGCGTCCAAAACATTTTAAGAAGGAGATCCAGATAGTATTTCAGGATCCAGGCTCATCACTCAACCCGAGGAGGAGCATCAAGCAAATCCTGGAGCTTCCTCTAAGGGTCCATCATATCTCGGGGAATGGCGGTTTTACAGAACAGGTTGAAAAACTGCTTAATATGGTTGAGCTGCCCTCTGAATATATGTATAAATATCCACTGGCTATCGGTGGTGGAGAGCGACAGATAGTAGCAATTGCAAGGGCGCTTGCCACTAATCCTTCTTTTATAGTTCTTGATGAGCCCACTTCGGCATTGGATGTTTCTGTTCAGGCAAAGATCATCGGTCTGCTGATGGAATTACAGGAAGAGCTAAATCTGACCTATCTTTTCATCACTCACGATTTGAGCCTGATGCGTAACATGGCAACCCGGGTTGCTATCATGTACCTGGGGAAGATCTGCGAAATAGCCCCCACTGTTGAGTTCTTCAAAAGCCCGCTGCATCCGTATACGCGGATTCTTCTCTCTTCGATACCTGTGGTCTCCAGAGAGGAGGAAGAGCTCAAGCCGAAAAAGATAACCTCACGCGGGGAAATCCCGAGCCCGGTTAATGTTCCGCCCGGATGCAGCTTCCATTTAAGGTGCCCTGAAAGAATGGATATCTGCTCCCAGGTCGACCCTGAAATAACTGGAAAGGAAAAAGGGCATTGGGTCAGATGCCACCTATATGATAAGGGATTATAGGGGTCAAATCTTTACTCTTGATAAAAAAACCTGTTTTACTAATTAGTGTCTGACCGAAAAGCATGTAAGATTTTGTGTTGCAGCGAAATAGAGTGTATTTAACAAGTCGAAGATTTAAAAAAAACAGTTATTTTTTCAT
>Ga0114925_10002103_pt1 | contig 10073 bp, 17 predicted proteins | sample SumtaG_2_FD_87287 | JGI IMG/M metagenome (GOLD analysis project Ga0114925, IMG submission 87287) | Deep subsurface microbial communities from Indian Ocean to uncover new lineages of life (NeLLi) - Sumatra_00607 metaG | ecosystem: Environmental > Aquatic > Marine > Oceanic > Sediment | place...
GCAGCTCCTCCATCTTGTCGATGTTGAACGCCTTGTAGATTCGCTCCACTCTGAGGTGCGCCTTCCTGGCCGCGGCCCTCAGTTCCTTCGCCTCATCTTCATTGATCATCTCGACCGGCTCCACGTCGATTGGCTTGTCGCCCTTCTCCATCTCGGCGTAGCCATCGGCAATGTGCGCGAGCTGCACTGCTCGCTCCAGTCTGCCGGTGCCCTTGGGCCAGGTCTTCTGCGCTCGTTTGATGACGGTCTTCTTCGCCATCTCCTCGAACCAGTCCTTCCACGGACCCTTCTTGTGTTTCTTCCACAGCTCCGACTTGTCGCGGACCTTCTCGATCTGCTCGATCGACATGAAGGTGACGTGCGGGTGTGCGGATCCATCGATCTCAGCGCAGGCGTATGCGCCGACGATCTCGCCGCGCATTGCTTCACTCATGAATGGATCCGGATTGTGAATGACTCGCGGCTCAGTGCCGGCGAAGTACTTGAAGTTGCCATCGTCCACGTCCTGCTTGCGGACGACCTCGGCCCAGATGTTGTTGACGGTGCCGCCATCGGTCGCGATCGCGATCAGTCCCTGGTACATGGGATCGGCGTGGCACTCGTAGATTTTGAGCGAGTTGTTGTAGCGGGGAATCAGGGCGCAGTGTTTCAGCGCGGGATTGAGCGAGAGTCCGATCGACGCGATGTTGATCACGCTGTCGCGGATGGAGTGTGGCTCGCACTTCTGAAGCAGGGTGTTACTCACCAGAGCCTGGAGCGCGAACATCGATTCCTTCTCCCAGGTGACCAGGTGGCCTCCCTGTCCGGAGATCTTCTCGAACGGCCTGCGAGCAGATGTGACTGCCTTCTGCACAGGCATAGGTAAACGGGGCTTTTCGTTGGCCACTATGGCTCCTTATCAGACTGTACCCAGCCACTGAGTATGACCGCAGGACCACAGCATTGCAAGGGAATTTGACGATTTCCGATAGGCCAGATAGTATGCTGGACCAGGGTACAGTACATTGGAGAAGCGGACGAATGAGCGAGAAGACCACCACTGGCGCAGCCAATCTGGGCATGCCCTGGTATCCGTTATTCCATAGAGACTTCACGATCGACACGATCGACTGGCCGAATGATGCCATCGGGATGCTCATGCGCCTGATGAATTATCAGTGGCAGAACGAGTTCCTTCCGATCAATCAGAAACGCCTGGCTGTCATCGCGATGTGTCAGCACGATCCGGATCGCTGGGGTGAGATGTGGAAGGACTACCTGTCGCATAAGTTTACTGAGGCCGAGCCTGGCAAACTGGTCAACAATCGCATGCGAAAAGAGTACATCCGCATATGCGACCGCAACGCCAAAGCATCTGCGTTCGCACGAAAACGCTGGGGAAAGCCCGAAAAGGATGCGATCGCAGATGCGAAGGCACATCCGATAACAGATAACAGAAAACAGACTAAAGACACTCACTCACCTACGGTGAGAGTCCCTTGCCAGAAGATTGTGGATCTCTATCACGAACACTGCCCTGACCTACCCAGGGTGAAAGTCCTCAGTGAAAAACGAAAGCAGGCTATCCGTACCAGGTGGAAGAACTTCGAGTTCATCCGCGGTGTCGGCAAGCCAGGTGCCGCCATGGAGTTGCACAAGTTCAACGAGCTGGACACCTGGGAGCGGTACTTCAAATTCATCACTAAGCACTGCTCATTCATGGCCGGCAACAACGAACGGAACTGGACAGCGAACTTCGACTTCTGCATCAGGGAAAGCGGAATGATCAACGTCCTGGAGAACAAGTACGTGGATCGCAAACCATGAACCGACTGGCATCGATCGACTCGGAGCAGGCTGTCCTGGGTGCCATCATGCAGACAGGTGGCAAGTCGCTCATGGACGTGCAGGACATCATCGGTCGCGAGGACTTCCTGCGAGCAGATCACAAGATCATCTGGGATGCGATGGTGGCGCTCGACGAGCTGGACAGTCCGTCCGACTTCGTGACGCTGACCGAACGCCTGGAGAACCACCACCTCCTGGAGGATGCCGGAGGCCGCGAGTACATCGCCAGCCTTTACACGGAGACAGCCGGCACTGCGAATACCAGGGCCTACGCCAAGATCGTCAAGGAGCGGTCGATCAGGCGCGATCTGGTCCAGGCGTCCAACAACTTCCGATCGCTGGCCGAGGACACCAGGCCGGTCGAGGAGGTGCTGAGTGAGGCCCAGGCATCGGTCATGGAGATTGGACACGACGCCAGTCAGCAAGGTCCGGTGGAGATCAAGAAGCTGATGCCGGCCTGGCTCGACAACCTGGACACGATGTTCCACATGGAACAATCCATCCCAGGGATCTCGACTGGCTTCCGAGATCTCGACAAAAAGATCAACGGACTCCAGCGCCAGAACCTGGTGATCATTGCCGGCAGGCCATCGATGGGCAAGACAGCCATGGCCATGAACATCGCGAACGCAGTGGCTGAGCATAAGCCGGTCCTGGTGTTCTCGATGGAGATGTCGTCGGCGGAGATCATCACCAGGTCGGTGTCGCAGCATGCCAAGGTGCCCCTGGATCGATTGATGGCCGGCAACCTGGACGATGAGCAGTGGGCCAAGATCAGCAGCGGCATGCCCAGGGTCGAGTTCTCTCACCTGGTCCTGGACGAGTCGCCGGCAATGCTGATGCAGCAGATCCGCGCCAGGGCCAGGCGAGTGAAGCAGCAGAAGCCGGAGCTGGCCCTGATCATCATCGACTACGTGCAGCTCATGAGCGGCGATGGGAAGATCCATCGGGCACAACAGATCTCGGACATCACCCGCGGTCTGAAGGCCCTGGCCAAGGAACTGGACATTCCGGTCGTCGCTCTCTCTCAGCTCAACCGAGACGTGGACAAACGAGACGACAAGCATCCCAGGCTCTCAGATCTCAGGGAGTCAGGGTCGATCGAGCAGGACGCTGACGTGATCCTGTTCATCTACCGGGACGTGGTTTACAACGAGAAGACGAAGCACAAGAAGGTGGCCGAGATCGTCATCGGCAAGCAGCGCAACGGACCCATCGGCACAGTGCTGATGTACTACTTCGGTGAGTACACACTGTTCGGCCAGATGGACGGACCATCGCAACAGGAGTTCTGGGATGACCGACACTCAGGTCGCAGATACAAGCGCGACGACGCCGACGACGACTTCTGAGACGCTACCGATCATCGCCCACAAGGGCGGCCTGGAACTGATCGACGCGGAGTGGAAGCTGAACTCAGGGCGCACGGTGAAGTTCCGCCTGGTGTCCGACAATGGACCGCTGCTGATCCATCCGTTCCTGACGTTCGTGCGGCGGCGCGGCAATCGAGTCGGCACCAGGTTCATGGTGGCGGCGACCAGGGTCGGTGAGGAGCAGACGTTCTTCCAGGGTGAGATGATGCTGGCAGGTGGAGGCAATCCCCTGGGCCAGGGCATGTGGGTCAGGTTCTGGCTGGACGATGATGCGGACGCACATCCGTTCGCAGGCTGCGCCGGCAGGCGAGGAGATGACCCAGGCGATCTGTTCGAGGCGGCGTTCGTCGAGCTGGATGACGATGACCAGCCGATCAACCAGAAGAAGCGGGACCGGGTGGAAAAAAGTGGGAGGAAGCAGGGCAGCCTATGTCGCTGGGCGGCTGCCAGGTCACACGACAAGCTGTTCCTCCAGTACCTGAGCGAGAACATCCAGCTCCCGGATCAGAAGACCAGGCCGGAAACCTGGTGGGAGCGAGAGGACCACGTTGCCCGGTGGATCCGGTGGACGTGTCAAATAGAATCCAGGGCAGACCTGGACATCAACGCGAAAGCGGCGGAGCATTTTCATGAGCGGATCAGAAGACCATACTCAGAGTGGCGATCTACCAGCGAGGATTAGTGTCAGCTATCACGAGGGATGCCTGCGAGACATTCGCTGCATCGTGACCGAGATGTATCCGGTCACCCTGCACCATTGTCACGGAGGATCCATGCTGAGCCTGGGACCGGAGTACGAGAATCCAGGCATGGGCGAGCGGAACAATCCGTTCCTCCAGATCCCACTCATGCTGGAATATCACACCGGACCCAGGGGCATCGATGGCTCCCTGGGCGTGGACGGATGGGAGGCGTTGTTCGGACGCCAGGTAGATCTCCTGGCGGAGGTCAACATGAAGCTGGAGCATAACCTATGGGAACAAGCGAGGATGTGGGCCAAGGTGAACTGGAAATCGGCAAGCGCGGTGGAGAGTCATCTACGCTGAGGCTGGAGCTGCCCTGGCCGCCATCAGCCAACCACTACATCGGCTACCGAGTGGCCGGTCCATTCATCAAGGGCAAGCAGTTCGTCCAGGCGTATCCGACAGCCAAGGCGAAGGAGTTCAAGGATGCGGTGCAGCGGATCGTGCGCCGGGACTTCGCGGAGAGGAAGTGGCACGGCCCACTGAAGATGTCAGCCTGGACCTACCCACCTGACCGCAGGCGGCGCGACACGTCGAACCTGCTGAAGTGCCTGGAGGATGCGTTGCAGGATGCCGGCGTCTTCATGGATGACTACCAGATTGCAGAGCATCATCTGTGGCGGACAACGCATGTCGTAAAAGACGGTAAGGTTATTGTCGAGCTGGAGCCGACTGTGCTACTCTGACGCGGCCCAAGCGAAGAACCAACGAGAGCTAATCATGAATTAGACAACCGACCCCTGGCGACCAGGTACGATCTCAGAAATCTCTATCGCTCCGTGACTGTACCCGCATTCACTTGCAGTGGATGGAATACTCAAAGCTCTGCCTGTGTCGCTATTCATCAAGAAGAAGAAGGCCCTCATCCGAGGGCCTTTTTTTGCTTCTGCCAATCTTCAAGCTGTTCGATCGCTTCCTGGATCAGGGTGCGAGCGTGATCCAGCTCCGGCGCAGCGTCCTCCGGAGCGCAGATCTCACCCAGGCCGCTGGTGAAGTTGCCCTTGTCCTCCTCCTCGGACTGAACGTCCATGCAGAGGCAGTTGACTTCCTCCTCCAGCTTCCACAGCTCAGCGATGACCGTCTCGATGCTCACGACACCCTGCGGAACGGCTGGATGTATGCCTGGAACTGACCCTGCTGGGTGAAGGCATAGCCGACCCCAGGTTCGATCTTCTCCAGGAGCTGAGGCAGCGTCAGCGCCGGCTCACCTGGGGATCCAAAGCCGGAGGTATCCACGAACAGCGCATCACCGTCTGGCGTCCAGCCAGGTGGGATGTAGTCTCCGAGCATCGGGAACGGGATCGGGAATCCTCGCCCAGTTTCCCAGGCCGCGACATCGCGTCGTCGGACCAGGTACGGGATCCGGCCCTTCTCCGCTGCTTCCTTTGCAGCACTTCGTTGTAGCATGTCAATCGTCTCTGGTGACATCATGACGTTCTCCTTCTCTTAACAATCCAAGCGCACTTGATGATCTTGCGCCTGGCGGGATGCTCTCCTACCGGGCATCCATTCGGTTTGTGATTATCTGCGACGTGCCCCAGGTTCGCGACGACATAGTGTTCGGTCACGTTCACCAGGATCACGGCGCGGTGATGCTTCGAGCTGTAGCTGTCGATCCACTTGCCCAGGGTCATGCCCTTGCAGTCGTGGTCGTGCAGCCTGATGCACTCGTATCCCATCCGGTCCAGGACGTAGCGCATCTCGAAGTTGGAGACACCGCGGACCATCTTCGGTCGGCACTTGTCGTACTTGATCTTGGCCAGCTTGGACGCTGCCCACTCGACTCGGTTGCCGGTGATGATGGAGATGGCCGCGGGACCACACCACATGGTCATGGCCTCCGGGTTGTTGATTGACTTGAGGCGCGTCTTCATGAGCGACCCTCTCGCACGGTATCGAGGGCATCGGCCAGGCGGTCAGCGATCTCCTGGCGCTCATCGTGACCGGCCTCCCAGATCTCGTCGAGGATGTCATCCGATGGGTGATCGTTGTTGATCGCATCGACCCACTGGTCCAGGCGTATGGCCGCGGCCTCGGTGACGAGGGCCAGGGCCTCCTTCTGCTTCGTGTCCTCCAGGGTGAAGGCGGCGGCCTTGTCGGCGGCCTGGATAGATCCCAGGACCTGGCGTCCGACCTTGGCCCAGCGGCGCTCGAAGTAGCAGTCCTTGATCTGCCAGCTTTGCTTCGTGCCTGGCAGACTCAGGGTGATGGTGTAGCTGATCGGGATGGGCCGGTTCATGACGACTCCTCCGCGTAGATCTCCAGGGCCGACAGGCGCGTCTCGATGTCCTGCTGCTTGGAGTTGATCTTGTCGAGCTGGTCCTGGGCACCTTGCCTAGCCAGTCGAATGAAGCTGAGGTCGATGCGGATCTGATCCGCTGCCTCAGCGATTGCCTTCTGCTCGCGCTTCTTCATGAGATGCACTCCCTTGCTTTGGACAACCAGGTCCTGGCTGCCTTCGTTGATCCTTTCCGCCTGGCAATCCCGCCGAACTTCGACAGGCCCTTCTTCAGCGGCATGGTCTCGCGCATGAACTGTTCATCGTCGAGAGGCTTCGCCCGATGCACCAGGCCCTTGCCTGTGATCATGACGATGTGCAGCTTCCTGGCTGTCGGAACGACAACGCAGGTCTTCACGCCTTCGTCGGTGTGGTAGTACACGATTGATGCTTTCATAGTGACTCCAAAATTACTGTACCCGAATGACCATTATATCAAAATGACAACATCATTGCATCTCGACAAAATCAAAACGAGGCAGAATGCGGGCTACAGGCCAATGGTGGCGTAGCCGGAATTGCCGAAAACTTTTTTTTCGAGATGATTTTGGCCTCGCATAAAAAAGGGGCCTCGCGGCCCCTTCCGGTGTGGGTACACCTCGGAGTTAAGCTGCTTCTGCGATGTGCCTCCAATCGTTCTTCGGCAGCTCGATGATGTCGCCACCCAGGCGCTCGAACTCAGAAGCCCGGTCGTAGTCGTCCAGGTCCTCAGCAGAGCGAGTGACAGCGGCATGCAATCCGTAGCGAGTCAGGTCGCCACCTGTGATCAGGTGCTTCAACACTGAGTCGCGCTCACCTTCGGTCCAGGAGAACTTCTTGCGGACTCGCTCGATGACCTCTACAGGAGAGTCCTCGATCTTGTCGTCAGAAGCTGTCTCCAGGCGCTTGGCAATGGCCTCGAAGCGAGCCTGCTCGAACGCACCCTTGGTGATGTCCCTGGCTTGACGCCACAGGGCCTCATCGGAGACCTCGCGGGTCTTGTCAGTCAACAAGGCATACACCTCGTCGGAGACATCAGCTCGTGAGCCGGCGTGGAACTTCTTCATTGCCGCGCCGAAGGTTGCCAGGTTCGTGCAAGCCCTGGTCCAGATCGATGTCTCGATCAGCAACGTGCCGGCACCGATCTCGGAGTTCGAGATGGTGATGGCCGGAGAGATCGTGTCGAAGATCGTGTGACCACCGTCGCCCATGAACTTCCCAGTGGGAATGTCCTGGGTGATGCGCTCATCAACTGCCTTGATGTAGAACTTGCGATCAGTAATATCGGCAGAGAGAACCATCACTCCCAGGTCGTTCAGGACCGGCAGCACAGCCTCGGCAAGATCCTCGTTCTCCATCGGTCGGAACCGATCGGAGAGCAAGGCCCTCATCTTGGCGTCCAGGATGCGAATCATCCGTGACTCGTTGGAGTGGTCCTGGAACCAGCGGTTGATGCTATCCACCAGAATCTGCGGCGCATCAGACAGCATGCGATCGTAGTACTTCTTCGGGATCTCCAAGTAGCCGGCCATTTGACCGTGCGCGTAAGGTGCGATCGGGAAGGCGTCTTGTCCTTCAAGATTCAGCACAACCTGGGGAAGCGCATCGACGGTCTCAACCGTAGCCGACAGCTTCTGTACAGGTGCGATGAAGTCCTGTTTGGACTCAGCCCGGCGCTCGATCTCCTGCGCCAGTTCAGTCAGTGACTTTCCAGTTTTCATGATCAATCCTCCTATATGGATTGTGTGATGCGGAAGTGCATCCGGAGGGGCACTCGTGAAAGTGCCCTACCGTGATGAACTTACGGGATGTACCAGACCGGGCCGCCCCAGTCATCGTCGAACTCGCGTACCAGGTCGGCATGCTCGAACGGAACATCGGTCCACTGGTCAGGCTCGTAGCGGACTGTCTGGCCGGCGTCGAGCGCGGCACGAACCTCAGCGACAGGCTTGCTGATCGTCGCTGGGGTGTCGAGAAGGAAGGCGATCGAGCGCAGGGCGCGAGCCGCCTCCTCTTTGGTGACCTCCGGCTTGAAGGTCAGAACGGTTCCTATGCGATTCATGATTCTCCTCCTACCACTCAGCGACGTAGGTGAACGGACCCACGGTCGTCTGGTAACGCCAAGCTCCGTTGACTCCAGAGTTCGGCAGATCGTACTCGATCCTGCACCTGGTCGGTGTCAGGCGCTTGACCTCGCACTCCCGGCTCGCCTGGTTGATGAACTGATCGAACCAGGGATACTGCTCCAGGTGAACGCGAGATCCACCCAGGAACACGTCGATCTTGCGAACGACCTGGGCAGCCGGCACGTTGCAGATCGTGTCGCCATGCTGGCGGAGATCTACTTTCGGATCCGAGAAGGTGAGGTTGAAAGTGTCAGGCTTGTTGCCTGTGCGAATGGCGACGATGCGACCGCAGCGTTCACCGATTGCGATGGGTGCTTTGACGTGGGCAGGATGCCCTGGTCCGCACTCATCGATGGCGTCGTGGATGTTGGTGTGCATGTTTAACTCCTGACTAACTGTACCCAGGACCCACACTAAAGCAATGACCGCAGCATTGCAACTATCTATTTGACAATAAAAAAGGGGCCTTTCGGCCCCTGGTCTGGGAAGATCTCTGCTCAGTAGCGCAAAAGTCGGTGCGGTTCACCCTCGAACAGGATTAAAACGCTTCGTCTGATGGCCAGGCTGAGCGAGCGAGCGGCGGCGATTGCCAGGCTCTCACTCGGATATTCCGTTCTCTCACCACTGATCGTCCACATCATCGTACTCCTCTGAGTCCCTTACCAGGCCGAGGTTTGAGCGGATGTCAGCGACTGTGGCCTTGATCCCGCCCCGGCGATAGACAACATAGCCGGAGATCACAAGGTCCGCTGTGACGTAGGTCACAAGTATCCAAAACAAGATTTCCATGGTCGTACTCCTTGACAACTGTACCCAGCCACGGACAATACGCATGTGACCACAAGATTGCAAGGACAAACGTCATCAAAGTGATCAGAGGCATCGTGATTACAGACACGATGTCATTCAGAGTGGCAAGCGAGGAGTTCCGGAAGCGCGACTTCGGGATGACCAGGCTGGAGACAGCCAGGAAGCTCCTCGACGATTATCTACACATCAGCGTGGAGGGCATCGAGTCGATGCAGGTGATCCCCCTGGGTGAGGTCTGCGAGATTCGATTGCGATCGAAGTGAGCGTGAGACAGGTGAAAGTGTACCGACCGTGCGAGTATCATAAGTTGCATCCGAGCCACCCTCGGTGGCAAGGTTGCGGCTGTAGGGAAACAATGGAGCCAGTGCGTGAGCGTCCCAGCGGAAACCATCTCTTTCGAGCCAGGCAATACCAGAGGCTGGCCTAAGACGAAAATGCAACTCACGTTCTGCCTGAACGTGATCCAGAAGGGAATGAAGCCGATGCCGGCAGCACTGGACGCCGGCTACTCCAGGCACACCGCCAAGACGAAGATCTATGTGATGGCGGAGTCGTTGCGACCGTTCATGGTGTTCCTCCAGGACAAGAAGAACGAGCTGGCGGCCACGCACTACGATGTGACGACCGATCGGATCCTGCGCGAGATGGCAGCGATCGGACTCCAGAATGTGAAGGACTACATCACCACGGTCGAGATCAACAACGTCACCAGGTTAATCGGCAAGCCAGTCGATAAACTGTCAGACCAGCAAGCCCTGGCTGTCGAGTCGTGGACAGTCGAAGAAGTGACCACCGATGATGGCGTGGTCCTCGACTACCGATACGTTCTCCACGATAAGCACCAGGGCCTGCTGAATCTCGGCAGGCACCTGGGCATGTTCTCCGAGAAGTTGATGCTGGATCTGAACATGCGTCAGAGCCAGGCAAGGGCCCTGGA
>Ga0114925_10002106_pt1 | contig 10064 bp, 9 predicted proteins | sample SumtaG_2_FD_87287 | JGI IMG/M metagenome (GOLD analysis project Ga0114925, IMG submission 87287) | Deep subsurface microbial communities from Indian Ocean to uncover new lineages of life (NeLLi) - Sumatra_00607 metaG | ecosystem: Environmental > Aquatic > Marine > Oceanic > Sediment | place...
CTGTTTGCCAAGCTCGACAAGCACAGCCCTAAAGCGTGACCGGCAAGGATCAGTGATGTAGGGGGAAGTGAGCGTCGAACACGCGCCGCTTTTTCTGGTAACACGGAGAGGACCCGTGCACACCGTCTCGCCCTTGCGCATTGTTGCCCTCGGCTTCGTCGCGGGCTTTGCTGCCACGCTGATCTTCCATCAGGGCGTCTGGTATTTGCTCAATCAGGCAGACATCATTCCCGCGGGCCGCTCAGCCTGGCCTTTGGACCCTATCCCCCCGTTCAGCATACCAAAGGTGATTTCGCTCGCCTTCTGGGGCGGGCTTTGGGGCGCAGCGCTTCATCTCGCTTTAGGTCACTTGCGCGGGGTGGCCTATTGGCTCGCGTGGATTGTCGTCGGCGCGCTGGCGTTAACGCTCGTTGCCTTTTTCGTGGTGCCCCACCTCAAGATGCAACCCATTCCAGCACTTTGGCCGGCCTTCGCTATCGGGTGTTTGCTCAATGGCGCTTGGGGTCTCGGCACGGCGTTATTGTTGCGGCTGATGGGATTCAGGGGGAGCAACAGGTAAAGAGCGCCACCCGCCCCAGTTGGCGTAAGGAAAAAAATATAGCCGCGGCTAACCTATGCCTGCCCGCGCACCGCAACCTTCACCGTTTGCGCAGCGCCTGAGGTGGCTCCCGCTTTGTCGGCCACAACCACATCGAAGCTCGCATCCCGCGTATCAGTGCCGTCGTGCCGGAATCGGACGCTACCCTTTTCGAGATCAGCTTGCGTGAAGGTCTCCACCGCCCGGTCTGGCTCATTGGACAGCGTCACGCGCCCATTTCGCGCACCCGAAACTGTGAAGGTGAGGTCATGGGCTTTGTCGTCAGGATCGAGCGCGTTGAGGTCCTGCAGAGTGATGCGCACAGACCGGCCCTTGCCGACAGCAAGGTCAAGATCACCACCGATCGTGGGTGGAATGTTGCGCAACTCCGCGCTCATGTCGGCGCCAAGCTCCATGGAAAGGCGCCCATACTTAACATTCCCGGTAACGCAACCCGTGCTCCGCACGTTCATAAGCTGGCGAACGGCAATGTCGCCCTGCAGCGTGCCATGGATCTCAGCACTCTGGACGTTAATCGTCCCGAAGCAACGCCCGCCCGGTTGAACGATGAGATCTTCGCCGATGATATTGCCCTCAACATATCCGCAGATCTCGATGCGGCCGCCGTTGCTGATTTCGCCCCTGAGGACGGTGTCTGCATTGATGAAGAGTACGCGGTTGCTATCGTCCACTGGATTTCCCCGTTTAGAAGCGGTTGGAGATTTCAACATGGTCAAGGAATAAGCCGGCTTCTGGGCAACGAGAACAGGAATGGCCGTTCCCGGAACTCAGGCAACAGCCCCCACCCTTCGAATGCGACGGTAGGGCTCTTTGACGGCACGCCCCGAGCCGTGCGCTGCCTGCAGGACACACTGTTGCAGCAATTATCATCAGACTACCCCCTTGCGCCTTGCCGGAAACCGCCGGCAGGGGCAGCGCATGGGCACTTTCGCCCATTGATGGCGTTCGCGCATTGCCTTTTAGGAGGTATAGATGACTGGCTTGGTGCGATTTTGTGCAGTGGCGGTAGTGGCCGCCGGGTTCGCCAGCCTCACTGCGTCGACCTCAGGCGCTGAAGAGTGCAGGACCTTCGGTGCCGTCGGCAGCGGTATAAGCGTAAGCGTGGCGACACTCATGGCTAAGCAAGGCGCCGTAAACGTCTCCGAAGCTCGGGGCTTTAAGCCTCAAGGTGAGGCCAAGCTGATTTCGTGCGAAGCCGCTGGGATCTTTGGGACCGAGTGCAAAGCTAGCGTGCGCGCTTGTAAGAGGCACAACTGAGGGGACCCAGCGCAAGGTCCGCTTCGCGGCGACGGTAAGTAGCGCCTCCGCCGATGGCGCCCCTAACATGCATTTGAAGGCAAGAAACATGACGTCCGGTCTGACGTCGGGCGCGACAGGAGCGGAGTCTGTTACCCGCTTCCACAGCGTTACAACTTTCAATTGGTCGCGCCCGGCTCGTCTGGTCACCTAAGTCATTGATTGTCCGTTGTCAGATTGATTGCGCCTGCTCGAAAATCGCTCCAATGTCTAGCTGAAATTCAGAATTTCTACAAAAATGCGCTTGAATGTGGCGAGGCCGCCACATAGTTTGGGCGGACCGTTGGCAAGCGTCGAGTATCTGCCGTGCTTCATGTCGTTGATCTGCGTACCGCAAAAACGGCCTCGAAAACCGCCGAGACGAAAGAGGCTCCCCCTCTAGATGCCGGCGTCGAGGGGCGCAACATACGCACCCTTTCGGCCGGTGACTTTCTCTTCCACGAAGGCGATCCGCGCACGCACTCCTTCCGTGTCGAGACGGGCGGCATCTGCGTCTACAAGACCCTGCCCGACGGCAGTAGGGATGTGCTCGGATTCGCCTTTTCAGGAGACCTCGTCGGGCTCGGGTACCACGACAAGCATGTGGCCACCGCGCAGGCAACGGCACAGACGTCCGTAAGCTGTCTGCCAAGGACCGCACGGACGCCACCCACCGACAAGGGCCAACAAGCAAAGGACGCAGTCAGCCCGGCGATTGAGCGCGAGGTGGCTTTGCTTCGCGACGCACTTGTCCACACCGGCGAGCCCCAGCCCATTGAGCGCGTTGCGGCATTGTTCGTCACGCTTTCGCGCTGCAATAGTTACGAAGGCCGCGCCCCGGACATCATTACCGATTCGCTGAAATGCGGGGTGGTGGCTGGATATCTGAATATGAGCCTCGATCTTCTTGCGGCTCAACTGACTAAGTTGGAGGCTCAGGGCCTCATTGAGCGCACCGCGAAAGGCCTGCGCCTGAAGAACATACCGGCTCTGGAGAAGCTCGCCGACGGCGGCGCCTAATACCGCGATCCGCGCACGTCCCTATAATCAGGGTCACGCAAACTCTTGCCCTTCGCGCACGCAGGCGGCAGGCTTGTGGGCATTCATAAGCCCACGACTGTTGGACCGGCCCGAATCGCCATGCACAACCTTAAGCACTTGAAGCCCGGCCTCGTCGGCACAGCCTCGATGCAGGTCGGCGACGAGCACACGGCGGCGAGCGTGGGAAGCGGCCGCGCGCCCGTGCTTGCAAGCCCCATGATGATCGCGCTTATGGAGGCTGCTGCTGTTGACTGCGTGGAGCGGTTCTTACCTGAAGGGCTGGAAAGCTTAGGCATTCGCGTCGAGGTCGAGCACATGGCGCCCACGCCGCTAGGATTCACGGTCACCGCGACCGCGCAGCTCTTGGAGGTGAACGGCCGCAAGCTCGTGTTCCGCGTCGAAGCGCGTGATGCCCGCGAAATAGTGGGCAAGGGGACGCATACCCGCGCGGTTGTTGACGCCCATCGCTTCCGGAGCAAGGCGGAGGCGAAGCTGCCGCTCCACTGATCTCGGCACTCTGCGGCGGGACACACAAGTCGTCAAAATTGCCCCGGAATTCGCTATTGCGCTTGCGCTGTGGGGCTAAAACTCCGCACTATCCATAAGAATCAATGGACACGCCTGTCCAGGCAACCTCTTCGGAGATGAACGATGCGCGCAATATTGGCAACAGCTTTGATCGGCGCCGTACTCATCGGCGCTCCTCATGCTCTTAACGCCGCTCCCAAGGCGAAAAATCCTGAGCCGCAGCAGACAGGAATGGGGCCGGTCGCACCTCCGGTTGCCAAGAAGGTCTGTCCGGGCAACGCCGATGCGCTTGGTGTCGCGCGCGTGGTGGAGATCGACACAACAGGCGGACCCGGCTTCGGCTTCCAGCACTACAAGGCATATGACTTCCTCAATCCAAAGGAGGTCGTGCTCACCTTCGACGATGGCCCGCTGCCGACACACACCAGAACCATCTTGGCCGCGCTCGCCGCCGAGTGCGTCAAGGCCACGTTTTTCACAGTAGGTAAACTCGCAGGCGGGTACCCAGAAGTGCTACGCGAGGTTGTAAAGAACGGTCACACAGTCGGCGCACACACGGTGACGCACCCCAACCTTGCGAGGATGCCTTTGGAGAAGGCGAAGGCCGAGATCGAGAAATCAGTCAGCATCGCTAGCCGTGCTGCCGGCACTCCCGTGGCGCCCTTCTTCCGCTTCCCATACCTCAAGGATTCGCCCGAACTGCTGCAGTATCTCGGCAGCCGCAACATCGCCATCTTCTCGACCGACATGGACAGCTTCGACTTCAAGCGCCCAAGGCCCAAGAGGCTCATCAAGAACATCTTGTCGAAGCTCGACAAGAAGGGCAAAGGCATCATTTTGATGCACGATATCCAGCCCAATACGGCCAAGGCGATGCCCCAGCTTTTGAAAGAGCTCAAAGCCAAGGGCTACAAGATTGTTCACCTTACGCCCAAGGCGCCTGTGGTCACGCTCGCCGAATATGACAAGCTGATCGAGAAGGACGTCAGGGGCTTGGCGGCCGGAAACCAGCGTCCGCTTTCCAGCGTGGTACGCACGATCAGCGGCGACCAATGAGGCATTGCGGCGCAGCCGCTTCACCCTGGCCCGTCGTGTGGCAGACTCGCAAGAGCTCGCAGCCCGCAACGGGTCGAGGCTGTTCCAATGTCAAAATCGATTCGGTTAGCGTTCCTCGCAACCCTCCTTGGGCTTTCCTTCAACAGCGCAGCGTTGGGGGCGCCGTGTACGGCCGACGACTTCGCCGCCGCCGTCGACTCGTCGGGCGCGGCCTTAAGGTCCTTTAACGCTGAAGCATTGCCCCCACTCAAGGACAGGCTGCGCCAGCTCAAGGACAAGAAGGGCTGGGGCGAGGCGGGCTTTGAGGAGAAAGCGCTTAAAAGCGTGCGCGATAAACGCACTGCCGAGTACGACGCGAAAGCCGAGGCTCTGATCGTCAAGATCGATAAGCTTGGAAGGCCACCCTCAGAACAGGTCCCCGATTGTTCAAAACTCGCAGAGCTCAAAGCTGCGGGCCTGGAGTTGCTCGCAGTCATGAAGGCGAAGTCGGCCTACACACTGGCCAAGCTCGATGCTGCGATCGCAGGAAATGAGAAGTCGATGTCGCCGGCTGGCAAGGTAGCGGGAACGCCATCGGTGACAAAACCACCAAGCGAAAAGTCCGGCAATCCCAAAGTCGCGACGGCCAAACCACCCAAGGCAAAGGCCCCGGCAAAACCCCAAATGGAGCCATGGAGAACGCAAACGACACCGGAATCAGACACCGAAGTTGACACCGCTCTGGCTCCACTGCCGTTGCCACCACCTCAAGCCACCGGGGAATCAAAGCAAGGCTATTCGATCGACGAGATCCGCGAGATCACGCGCGGCTTCTTTGGCACCATCTCCACAAGCCTTGCCAGTGTCATCGAGTACGCCTTTAGCAAGTCGGGCCGGCCATCTGCTTATGTGCTCGGCAAGGAAGGTGGCGGCGCGTTCCTCGCCGGCGTGCGCTATGGCTCTGGAACGCTCTACATGCGCTCAGGCGGCAAGGAGAAGATCTACTGGCATGGACCATCGCTCGGCACGGATTTCGGTGCCGCCGGTTCGCGTACGATGTTTCTCATATACCGGTTGAATGAGCCCGCAGATCTTTATCGCCAGTTCACCGGTGTCGATGGATCGGCCTACTTCGTTGGCGGGGTGGGCATCACGTTCTTGAAGGGCGGAGAAGTGATCATGGCACCGATCCGCTCCGGCATTGGACTGCGTCTCGGCGCAAACCTCGGATATATCCGCTTTACGCCACGCCGAACGTGGAATCCCTTTTAGAGACAGCGCTGCCCTCGCGATTGACGGCGGGACCGGTCAATTACCAAGACGAATAGCCGCTGCTGTAACGCCGGCGGCGGCGGTAGCGGCGCTTGCGCGGCGGCTGGTAGTTGTAGGCAGAATAGAACCCAAAGGGCTGGAAATAGCTCGGCGGTGCCTGGTAGCGGCGGCGCGGCCGGTAGTCGCGCACCCTTGGTGATGGTGGCGGCGTGCCACGAACCGTGATCCTCACCAGTCCCTTCCCATGCTTATGCACGAGGTTATAGAATTTCCTCGCGTTCGATGTCCTCAGCCGCACACACCCGTGCGAGGCCGGACGGCCAAGCCGCCCCACCGCGTTCGTCCCGTGCACGGCGTAGCCCCGGTGGAAGAACACCGAGTATGGCATGGGCGAGTTGTAGTACTGCTTCGAATAGTGCATGCGCGAGGTCCACTGGGGCTTGTAAACCCCGACGGGCGTGACGTACCCGCCACCGGCTGACGAGATCTTCCACTTGTGAAGCACTCCCAACTTGTCGGACACCGTCAGTCTTTGCGTCGTCAAATTAATGTCTGCAAACAAAGTTGGTGCGGGCGGCTTGAGCGGCGCAGCCTGCGCCATTTCCTCGGGCGTCTCCCATTCAAGGGCCGCCATGAGTGCGCCATCGGCCGCCTGATGGCCGTTAAGCTCAACAGCTTCTTTCTCAATGGGTGCGATGAGAGACAATTCGGTCGATTGCGAATTCAACTCCGCACCAGAACTCTCCAACGCCGGGGCAACTGCGTCAGTTGCAGCTAGCACTACAGGTGACTCTGCCGCCGCTGATGATACGAAAAAACTGGCGACAACCGCCGCATACAAAACACGAAAGAAGCCCATGAGCGTTCGTCTCCACCCCAGCTGTGCTCTTTGCCGATGGCCCACCATACCAGTGCGACGTCTGACGAAAGCTTAACGCGGGTGCTGTTTTAGTTCAACGAATTACAATGCTCTAGCAACCGACGTTCGACCAAAGCGTAAATAGTGTTGCCTGCAAAACGCGAACGAGGCGTTCGCATCCTCATTGCTTCTGTTCGCAACCCAAACTGTTGTATGCGTCAAGCGCCCGCGTCCGCGCCTGCCGATGATCGACAATTGGGTTGCACTAACTTTTTCTCAATTTGTGACTTGCGGATTCCAAAGCGTTGCCTGAAAGCTTCCAGGGCTTGTGAATGTCTGGAGCAGAAAGGTCCGCAAGCTCCAGCACCCAACGGCGAACGTAGTTCCCTTGCGGGTTGAACTTTTCCCCCTGCGATTGCGGATTGAAGATGAGGAAACCTCAGCCTCGCAGCCGGCGACGGCTCGGCGAAATGGCTATCGCCGTATTACGACGAATACGTCCCGCACCGCCGAATGGATCGTTCAGGGTAACGCCGCGCTCAATTACTGAAATAAGAGCTGGAATAGGGTCTTGGGCTTTCTGCGACGACGCTTGGGCCGAGAATACTCCGGAGGAGCGTCGTACTGCGCCCAAGGACTTCCCCATGGGCCTCCAAATCCAAATGGGCCCGTAGCGCGGCGGCGCGCGCGTACTCTAGCTGTGCGCAGGACGAACTCGTCTGTCGCACCGTCGATGCTCGCCACAATGACGCGATCGTGTTGCCACTTCCAAGTCGAAACCTTCTTGCCCTGACGGTGCGGTTCGATCGCGATCACGTTCTTCTTGTAAAGATCGAGGATTGCAACCTGCTCGACCTTTTCAGGCCCCTTGGGACCGCGGACCACGCCGGCACTGAAGCGCAGCGTCGCGATTCCGGACAGAGGCCGCCGCTTGACTTCCCATTCGAGCAGCTGCGGCTGTCCTTCACCTACCATCTCTAAGGGCACACGTATGCGCCGGTGCCGCTTGCTCACGGCGTAGTATCGCGACCCGCGCGCGACGACTTGCCAATCCTTAATGCCGAGACCGGCAATCACACGGTCCTGCTCGTCGCCAAGGTCGGCACCCAGCCGCTTCAAGCCATTGGCCGCGAGCTTAAGGCTCGGCTTGGCCTCCAACGCCCGCTTAAAATCTGCGACCGCATCCTCGATGCGCCCCTGCGCTTCTGCAATCTCGCCTCGGGCCCAAAGTGCTTCTGCTGCTTCGGGACCGAGCTTCAGCGCGGTCTCCGCGTCCCGAAGCCCAACATCGGCCTGTCCACTCTGTTTATAGACAACCGCTCGGTAGGCGAAGGCAACGCCTGAACGTGGATCAAGCTCAATGGCACGGTTGAGATCAGCAAAGGATTTTTCGAACGCGCGAACAAACCCGTTTGCCAGACCGCGCGCCGCATAACTAGTGGCCACGCTGGGATTGAGCTCAATGGCACGCGAAAAATCCTTATGCGCCGACGCGATATTGTCCATCGCCAGGTAAGCCTGTCCGCGCAGAAGATAGAGCTCGGCGTTACCGACATCGAAGGCGATAGCGCGTGATAGATCTTCGATCGCATCCTGATGCTGGTCGATATCGAGCTTCGCTTCCGCTCGGTTGCGGTAGGCCGCAGCAAAACGCGCGTCCGCGTTCACCGCACGTGTGAAGTCGCGAATGGCGGCATAGGGGCGGCCGACGGCCAGATGCACCTGCCCTCGCCCGGAAAGCGGTGCCGCAGATTGCGGCATGAGCTTGATGGCGCGGGTAAAGTCTTCGATGGCCTGATCACTGTCACCCAACTTTGCATATGCGCCGCCACGGTTGCTAAACGCAGCGGCATACCCTGGCGCTAGCACGATCGCCCGGTTGAAATCTTTGACGGCCTCGTTTGCATTTCCAAGCGCCAGCAACAAGCTGCCGCGATTGTTATAAATGGCGGCGTACTCTGGAAAGAGCTGCACGGCCAGGTTGAAATCATCTATGGCAAGCTTGGTCTGGCCGAGCCGCGCATAAGCGACGGCGCGATCATTGAGGATCGTGGCACGGCGGTCATTGGTGAGGCCGGGATCCTTCAAGGCCTCGGTGTAGCTCACCACGGCTTGAGACTTCTCGCCGCGCACGAGGGCGGCCGCCGCAGTTTGCGCGCTGCGCGCCGAGTCCGCCCCAGCGCCGAACGCGCCCGATAGCGGGACGATCAAGAGGAGAGCCGCTACGGTGATCCGTTTGATCATCAGTCCTCTTTTGCGCAGTTTATGAGCTCGCTTAAGACCGGCAATAATGCGCTTCGAATCCAGCATAAGCCAATATGGGCTGATTGTGACCCCGGAACGATGAAGGGTGCATTGCAACAGGCCTTCTAGAGCTTACCCGTTTTGCCGTCGTCATCGAGGCCTGCTGCGCGATGGAGGCGGCTCAAAACCTGCGGTAGCTGCTCAGGCAGATCCTCAGCAATGAGCCCTGGACCAACAGCGTCCGCCGCCTCGCCGTGCAACCAGACACCCGCACAAGTAGCCTCGAAGACCGGCATCCTTTGCGCCAAGAGCCCGGCAATGATGCCACCCAGAACGTCGCCTGCACCGGCCGTCGCCAGCCAGGGTGAGGCATTCTCATTGATCGCGGCGCGACCATCAGGGGCCGCGATGACCGTATCGGCTCCCTTTAACAAAACCATCGCGCCGCTCCTCTTGGCCGCTGCGCGTGCCCGCTCAAGTTTGGAACCATCCTTCAGGTCGGGAAATAGCCGCTCGAATTCGCCTTCGTGCGGCGTGAGTACAACAGGTCGGTTCTTGTGTTCGGCAATTGCCCTCCACAGGACGCCGCTGTCCGTGGCAAACGACGTTATCACGTCTGCGTCAAGAACCGCGGCCGCGCCACTCTTTAAGACGACATGGGCCAACTGCCGCGTTTCCTCCCCTATGCCGACCGCCGGGCCGATAAGAACCGCGTTCTTGCGCCGATCCGCGAGAATTTCTGCAAGTCCGGCCGGGTCCTGGAAGGGTTTGAGCATAATGGCTGTCAGGTGCGCGGCGTTCGTTGCCAAAGCGTCGACGGGGCTGGCAACCGTCACGAGACCTGCGCCCGCACGCAGTGCTCCACGGGCCCCCATGCGTGCCGCACCCGTGCTGTCCAAGGAACCGGACACCGCAACCGCATGCCCGCGATCGTACTTGTTGCCATCGATGCGCGGCCATCCCAATTTCGCCAGCCAGATCGAGAAATGGTTCGCCCACGTCTGCGGCGCGATTTCATCCAGAACGTCTTCCGGAATGCCAATGTCGGCCACCGTGACCGGCCCACACAGCAACCTGCCAGGCAGCAAGAGATGCCCAGGCTTGCGCCTGAAGAACGTCACCGTCCGGCGCGCCTGAACGACCGGCCCCGCAAAGGCGCCGGTGGTGCCATCGAGACCGCTTGGCACATCGACTGCGACGATCGGTTTGCCC
>Ga0114925_10002107_pt1 | contig 10062 bp, 9 predicted proteins | sample SumtaG_2_FD_87287 | JGI IMG/M metagenome (GOLD analysis project Ga0114925, IMG submission 87287) | Deep subsurface microbial communities from Indian Ocean to uncover new lineages of life (NeLLi) - Sumatra_00607 metaG | ecosystem: Environmental > Aquatic > Marine > Oceanic > Sediment | place...
ATCTTACCATTACAACATCGCCGGATGATTTCCGGTTCCTCCAACTGTTTGCCCATAAGTCAAACACATAATGGAGATAGATATTGGGCAAAAGGGGACGTTTTGAAATTGGCTCATATGTGAAACCCAGAAAGGCCGCCTAGGAGGCTGTCCGGGACGGAAGCATCAAGAACAATGACCTGGTCTGTCTTCCGGCTTTTGGTGGCGGTTTGACCTGGGGAAGCGCACTGATAAGGTGGTAGAGGCTTATCCTTAGCACCTCACCCCTTTTGGTTTGATCGAACCCCAGTCAAAATGATTGGTACCAATTTGGCGCTCTAAAAAAAACATCATTGGATGACCGGGCCGCGGGTATCTCTTTTCCCGCTTTAGCGGGACAAAAATCTACATCATTTCATTCCACGACCGGATTCCTCAGGACACCGATCCCCTCAACTTCCACTTCGATCATATCCCCATCCTTCAAAAACAATTGGGGACTCCTCGCAGAACCTACCCCAGACGGGGTACCGGTCAGGATGACGGTCCCTGGTAAAAGGGTTGTATCCTGGCTTAAAAATGATATCAAAGCCGCCACCGTATGTATCATGCGGCCAGTATGACTGTCCTGCATCACTTCACCATTCAAGCGGGACTGGATATGCAACCGCTGCGGATCACTTATTTCATCTGGGGTGACCAGCGACGGCCCCAAGGGGCAAAACGTATCAAATCCTTTTCCCCGACACCACTGCCCCCCTCCGCCGTGCCTTTGCCAGTTTCGAGCCGAAACATCATTTCCCACAGTAAAACCCAACACATAATCCAGGGCCTTTTCTTCGGTCACATTAAACGCAGCTTTACCAATGACGACAGCCAGCTCCCCTTCATAGTCCACCTCGGGTCCCTTCAATTGACACTTGGGGAGCCTAATGGGCGCACCGGGATGATTGATGGAGCCATTGTTCTTGATGAATAGAATTGGGTATTCCGGAACCACGTTGCCAAGTTCCTTTATATGTTCCACGTAGTTCCTGCCAATACACAGGATATTCGTCGGGACGACAGGAGCAAGTAACCTCAGCACCTTAGCTTTTTCTCCTGTGGGCTCTAAACCTTGGTAGGGATCGCCCTTTAGAAGTACAGGGTGACCAGTCGCGACACCGTCCTGCACGACCCCCTCATCCAAACCGTAATGAACCTGACCGCTTTCGTCCTCAAAGCGAAGTATACGCATCGCAATCCCCCTGTTTTCGTTTTTTAAACCATTTGTGTCTATAGGAGCTTGTCCGAGAATGAGATAGTTTGTTCAAGATCAAGGAAGGCGACATGACGCGCCATGGCCTCGGCCATCCTGTCCAGGGCCTTGTCCAGTAAAGCCCGTCGACAGGCAAAATCGAGTCGCACCGCGTTCGATCCGCCAAAGTCCCGACTGTCCCAGAGACCCACGGCCCTTTTTGCACTACTTTCAAAGCGCTAGACTGTTTCGAACTTCTTTTTGTGGGAAGAAGCATAGGAAACGATAAGAACTTGCCTTTGTGGAAAGAAGCATAGGGACAGTGCTCTTTTGAGTCAAGGAAAAAGAAAGTGATTATTTGATGGCGAACCGTTCGTTCAGCCCCGGCAACGCCCCCTTTTCCCCAGATGAGTGCTGAGTTTAAGTAAGGATGTTTTGCTTAACCGGCTAAATCAAAATTCAATTGATATATCCGTTCAGATAAAATATATTATGAATATATGCTCTTTTCACCTATTAAGACGATGTGCAAAACATTTGACGACACAGAAAAGTAGCGCTCAGTTATGGACTTGGTTTAAAGAATCCCCTGGCCGCGTTATTGAAAACTAAGCAAGACAAAATTGAAAACCTTAAAAAAAGGAGGAAACAAGAATGAAGGAAGCGTTTCATAGCATGATTGAACTGCGTCGAAGTGTTCGTCGTTTTAGGCCCGAACCGGTAAAATCGGAGGTTTTGGCCAAACTGGTGGATGCCGCTCGCTTATGCCCATCTGCGGCAAACAAGCAAGCCCTGATCTTTATTGCAGTGAACGACCCCGAACTTGCCAGAAAAATTTTCGAGACCCAAAAATTTGCTGCTTACCTGGCAGAAGCCGGTCAACCCCAACCTGGTGAGGAACCCACAGCTCACATTTTGGTGGCGCAGGACAAAAACATTGCCATTGCGGAAACGGTGCGTGATGTGGGAGCTGCGGTGCAGACGATTCTCATGGGGGCATGTGCTTATGGCCTTGGCGCGACTTGCCTGCGATCTTTCGATCGACCCAGAGCGGCCCAAATTCTTGACCTCCCTGAGCAATACGAGCCGGATTCGGTCATCGCACTTGGTGTGCCAGCAGAAGCGCCAAAGGTGGTTCTCATGAAAGATGGGGATGTAAAATACTGGAGAGACGAGACCGGTCAGCATTTTGTTCCGAAAAGGGCCTTTGAGGACGTCTGTTTTTTGAATGGCTGCAATAAAGCGTGGAATTAAGCTCAATTGGGGTAGTCCTTTTCGATCGGGCACTATTTAGGATTTGGTGTTGTATTGAACAACACCTTTTTAAGGAATGCAGGATGTCCTTAAATAGCTCAATTTGTGCAGAATGGGGACATCCATTGGTAAATCAGTAAGTTAAACGACCAGTTGGTAATTCTTCTCTTTAGCTGCCTTCTCCCCCTTGTTCACAGCATATACTACACCTGATTGGCTCATCCCTAATCGTTTCGCCAAATGCGTCCCGCTTATCCCCAACTCACGAACCGCCCAGCAACAAAAAAGACTCCTTGCTTCTGATCGAATTTTCTGACGCCCTTTCATATATAACTCACCAGAATCTATCTCATATATCTCTGTTACCCTCCGTTCAACCTTCTTAAGATCATACCCCAACCTTTTCAGTTCATATTGCCGATTGTATTTCTCATTAGCCTCCGACAAAACCTTCATTTGATATCAAAGGCTTTATGTGGTCTGTGATTTATAGCAGCTATACGTAACATTTTTTTGAAGCGTTGAATTAGAACGTTATAATACGATCACTTTCAATAATTAGCCGATACAGATCGTCTTGGTTCGCTCTTTGGTGATAACCTTCCTCCACTCCATGGAGGGCAATAAGTTTACCTCAAGCAAGCAATCTGCCTTCTGAAAGCGTAAACAATTTTGCAAGATCGTTGAGAGGATATTCTTTTGACCCTAATGAGGCATAATTAACGGATGGCCCGTTTAAAAAAATTGTGACATCATCCTCTTTTTCAAGCATCAGATTGCTTAGTCGGAAAGCGTTCCACAAGATCTCAGGGTTGCTGCTGCATACCATCAGTGTTACTTTCATAGAGTGTCTCCTCATTTCTATCGTTTTTTAAACCAGGCAAGTGTCCCATAGTATATGGATTGCCGACCCGAATTATACCAAAAATCCTTCAAAACTACCCAAAGCATTGGAAAAGCTTTTCACTGCCGTCAGAGTAGCTGATTCTTGCCATAGACTTCATTGTAACTCTGTGAATCCACTTACGATTTCGTTTAGTAAGCTAAAATAATGGCAAAGTCAAGGTTACCCAAATGATTGTGAAATAAATTGATTGCCTCTATGGTGAAGTATGCTTGCCAAAGTGCTCAAGCATTCCCACAAAAACCGGTCCAGCTTACAAATGAAATCCTTAACTATTTAGGGCTGTTAATTGCCTCCTTTGATAACAAAATCTGCAAATCACTCACGTTAAGCTCATGTGTTGATATCACAGTTTTTTATTGGAGGATAATTTTATAGATACGCTGGAGATATCTGTATCCTTGAAGGGGCTATTTATTGCAACTCATTTAACACCGCCTGTAATTGTACACGCCATTTCGTTTGTTCATATAAGTGAATAATCCGGAACGAAGGATTGACTTTGGTACCCAAAAATGTACCACTGGCGGAAACAACCACACTACCAAGGTCCCTTCAGGTTTCAGTACACGATACATTTCGGGTAAAAGCCGATTCAAAGGTAACAAAGGGAAAGGAATCACGCCAAATAACAGGGCCTTATCGATGCTCGCAGTATCCAATCCCGTATCCAGAGCATCACGTTTTACTATACGGACGTTTTTTAAATCAGCAAGTTGCACTTTTTTTGATACTTGTTCGATGAATCCCGATGACACATCCATCGCTACCAAACAACCTTGATCACCAAGCAACTGTGCTGCCGGAATAGTGAAAAATCCAGTACCACATCCCACCTCTAAAACGGTCTGCCCATGTTTAATATCAGCACCTCGAAGAGTTTTAACCGGATCAGAGAGCCATTGTCTAACCTTGCTACCCATCATTACTCCAGCTGGTTTGAAAAACAAATTCAGTATCTTTGAATTTCCCAAGTCTTCTGTATTCATTTTTCATCTCCTGACTCGGATAGAGTGTAAATCTAAAGTGTTGTCGTGCCAGACCGCCCAACATTAGTCATTAACAAGAAACTGCCCTTCCGTCAGCTTGATGCATAGTTAGGCGTGCTTTTTCCAAGATAAAATTGCTTCTGATGCTTGCATTTGCCGTATTAGGAAGGACTTGAGAGAACTTCTGAAACGAGAGTGACTAACTGGGCACCTGCACTACCGTCAATATCTAGCTTGGGATGGTAGCATGCGATGCTCATGCCTATTACTCGACCTGATGCTCACACCAAACCCAGAAACTCTTGAGCTTCTTCAAATGTCAACCCTTCAGGTTCAGGGAACATGACCGGCATGAGTTCTGGATCTAGTACATCAACATCAAAATGAAGCCACACAGGAAGCTCTTTTTGATAGAAGTTCTTTAATCCTTCTTTCACTGTATGTTTAATCCCGTTTTTGATCATTCGTTGTCTATCATAAACCTCAATATTCGACGTACCAATATGATCCCAAGCTCTTATTCCATATACCACCACTTCTTCATCTTTGAGTAAAGGGGATTTGCCGGCTATTCTGGTGATTCTTTCTGGCCCACGGCCAGTCAAGATTGCCAATTCCATATCAGCGGGATCGCCGCTGGGTGATGTCTCAGGTGAATGAAAATCCGCATGACCGTCAAGAAAGACGAGACCTGCTTCAGTCTCTCTTTGGGAAAAAGCAGCAAAAATGCCAACTAACATCCGGCAATCCCCACCTAGTAATAATGGAAAGGCTTGTCGGTCGAGCATTCCTCCCAGCATTTGCGATAGTTCCTGGGAAAGGTTAAGCCACATACCAAAGTCGTTAATACCAGTTTCATCGTCACGGATATCCTGACACTGAAATCCGGACAGGTCACCTAAATCCGTAACAATGTGACCGCTGGCTTCCAAAAGAGACATTAGGTTCGCTTGACGTAAGCCCTCTGCAGGATTTTCAATATCTGGAAATGTCCCCAAGCCATTGAACGGGGCACCTAAAATTTCTATTCTCATTTCTGAATCTCAGCTTCTATAGCTTAGTCATACTTGATTATAATAACGCGTGAACCTGGGATACATTGAGAATATCTGAAGAATAAGAAAACCTGTGATATACCACAGTGTCAGCACAAAATCTGAAGGGTTCAAAATTGAAGCTTCTTTCAATCCTTGCCCCAGCACAGCCCTCATTCTATTACGATTACAATTTGTAACATAAAAAAACGGTCGATTCAAGGTTACCCAAATTAATCTTCAATTTTTGGCGGACCAAGATTTTCAAAGTTCCTTGCCTTATGTTGTCAGTCCACTTAACACACTGATGTCAGAAGATTTCTTTGATCGGTCGTGACACGTGTAACCGGTTGATATCACAGCTTTTTATTGGAGGATAATTTTATAGATACGTTGGATACCGCAGGCTTTTAAATGGGCAGAAAAACGGTGGTACATAGCAGTAAAACCTGCGAATCGAAAACTCAGACCCAAAAAAAGCTTCTAAGGAGTGAAGGTTTCAAACAGTATACGTAACTTTTTTAGAATGGTTTGGACGATAGGATTATTGCCTAGTTTATTTTTTAATGTGTTGCGGGGACCACTAGATATTGATATGGGGCCAGACTTTATATTTTTTTAAAAAAATCTCTAATCTCTAGTCTGATTCTATCAATATTCTATCTCCAGAGGCATCTTCTTGGCCTTCAGAAGATATATTAATGCCTTTTCTCAGAACCATATGACCGCAGATTATCTTAGATAAATATCCCAGTTCTTTTATAGTCCATAACAGAAGGAGCATTATCTGATATTCAATTCATGGCAAACCATTTTTATCATGGTGTTAATTCCAACTAACTAATCGGGAAGACTGGAGCCAGTCTCGACTGAAACCCTGGGCAAGAATTGCCCGGGCCGAGTCGGGTCTTGGAATAAAACCGGTACGCCGTCGGAAGCAATTGCAAGGTCCGGTTTTGAGTCTCCGTTTAGGTCGCCAATAGCAACGGCATGGTAGCCGCTGGAATCTTCATAATTTTTTGCGGGGAGAAAATTACCAGGATTGGTCGAATCATGGAGTAGCACAGAAACGCTTCCGATAACCCCGTATGTGTCTATAAATGGACCATAGTCCGCAACTAAAATTCCGCTGTTCGACACGGCGAGATCAGGCAACCCATCAGCATCTAGATCGCTAATTGCAACTGTGGATGACCTGAATCCAGTAGCGTAGTGCACAGGGGGTAAAAATGCTCCTGGCGTGATTGGATCCTGATGTAGGATGGAGACACTGGCAGTGGAACCATCTTGAGGCGTTCCGTGATTGACTACAGCCAGATCGAGGCTCCCGTCTGCGTTAAATTCATTTATCGCGACGAAGGTGGGCTGCGTTGAGTCAGCTGCAGGTGATGTTATGGCCGGATTAAAGACTCCTGGTGATTTCTCGTCCTGGAGGAATACGGATACACTTCCTCCCCAACAGGTGATTGTATCGATAGAGAAGTAACCACCTTGTGAGATAACAAGGTCAGGTAATCCGTCGGCGTCTATGTCGCCGATAGCAACGTGATTTCCCCCTTTGTCTGGGTCAACGAGGATTTTTTCAACTGGGAGAAAGCTAACTGGATTGCTTGGATCTTGGAAATGCAGGGATAAATCCGATCCGCCAACGGCAATATCTGCCAGGGTATCACCATTAAGATCGTCAATGGCTATTGACATAGGATGCTTTCCTGTTGGGAAAGAAATCGAATTCACGAAAGACCCGTTTGCACTTGATGCCTGTAATAAGATGGAGATGGTATGGGATTGTTCATTGGCCACGATGAGATCGGGGAGCGTATCCGCGTTCACATCACTTACCGCTACAAACCAAGGATCACTCCCGACCGGATACTCAGTAACCGGCATGAAGCTTCCTGGTGCATTAGGGTTTTGAAGCAGGACCGATACATATCCGGGATGAGGGGGGGCGTGGTAAATGTGAACCTTCGTGACTGCAATATCGTTGAAAGAATCTCCATTCAAGTCAGCGACGGCTACGTAGGTTTCCAAGGTGAAACGCACTCCACTTTCTCCACCACCGCCGGTAGCGATGATAGTCAGCAGTCCAAGTGCGAAAACAAGGGGAAGACAGAGGCAGCGGATTGTTTTAAGAAATGTCATTTTCCATCTATTATTCATGCCTTGCTCTTCTTCAGAGTGTTTATCAAAACGAAATAGGCAGTTCCAGCACCAATGGCAATTGCAGCAACATCCATAACATCAAAAGTTCCTTGAAGAAAATAGTTATCAGCGTTTTCCAAAAAAGGAATACCTGTGAACCAATCTGGAATTATTTTTGAGGACCACATGTTGAATTTTTGGCCCAATTCGAAAGCACAGTCAACAAGAAGCCAGCTCAAACAAATGATGAGAGAACCTCTTTTTCGACAACCAAGGAGACCTACTGTTATCAATATGAATGCGAACACGTGAATAAATGCTGGCAGACTGTTGCCTACAAGACCGAAGATATTTGGGAGTGTATTATACAGACTTATATTAAGACCACTAATATAGATAAAATAGGTCTGATCTGGAGGGCGATAGAACAGATACACAAGCGTTCCAAAAAGAAGGCAGACTATGCCTATCAAGACTTGGAGTCTATTTACAATAACTTGACGAGATTTGAGGCTTTCCCTCATGAAGGTAACAGCCGAATTGAAGTTAAAAGATAGAATATGTTTTTACTTACATATAAATTATTGTAATTTATAATACTCTATTTTTTAGGCTAAATTAATTATATTAATATAGAACAAAACAAATATATAAGTCAAGAAAAAATGACTTCACGCTATGAGAATTAGGCTCTGAGAGCCTTGAAGGTAAGCCCATAATGTGTTGGGGGTAAGTTCTTGCCATTATAAAGTTCAAAGCTTGCCATAAACTTTAATTTGAATAAATCTCACAATACATCTGGTAATGAAACCCTTTTGACCGCAGATAACTTGCCATTATCTGAAATAATCAATGTTATCAAGATATTGTGATACGTTTTTCATACATGCGACTCCGATAGAGATTCACAGATGAACCTAAATATATAGCCTATCACAACATATGGTATTTCCCCACTCCTGTCCAATCCAATTCGTCGGTCAATGTTTCTTGCCAAAACCTTATCATAGCTGCCTATATTTACTTATCACTGCGTTTTGTAAGCTTGAAAGAACATGAAGTGTAGATTACCCAAATAAACCTTAAATTCCGAGCTACTTATCGAAATATTCACTTAGAGCCAGCGGATTATGTTTCGTTTAACATCACAATGCATGAAAATTGTAGGATTCATGTAACAGTAAACGCAACTGTAGTCTTCTGGATGGTGAGTATAGATATCAAAGGTTTTGAAGGTCAATAATTCTTACATATAAGGATGGGGTCTTGACTCTTACTCTGATACAATAAGAGTCAAGAGCAGACTTGATAACCCGTCATTTTGACTTTTATTCTTTTCGACCTTTGGGCTCTGCGACTTTTCGGCCCTTCGTCCCTTTGCCTTACTTAAACTTCCCCTCCGAATAAAGACTCCAGAACTGCGAAGGGTTCATGCGGTTTTCAAATGATGGACCGATTTCGCGGATAGACTTCATCTCGCGTATGATTTCAATGCCTTTTGTAATGCGTACGGGCGTGAAAATCAACCGTTTCAGGGATAGCCCCTTGAGAGGGGTCAGATCGCTCACCGGAGTTTCACCAATATGAAGCCTCTCGAGCCTGCTGTTCGCCAGAGGACCCAGGCCCTTCACCAAGGTCTTATGAAGTGTCAGGCTTACAAGCGGGCAATCAGATAATGCGGATATATCCGAAACCGGGGTCTCATTAAGCCAGAGAAATTTGAGCGGCATGCCTCGAAGTGGCGCAAGGTCAGTAACGCCGGTGCCCAGAAGATTTAAATCCTGCAAGGGCATACTCTTTAATGGGCTTATGTCTTTCACCTTTGTATTGCAAAGGTAGAGCCTGACAAGGGGCATCCCCTTGAGGGGACTCAAGTCCTCAACAACTGTATTTTCAAGATACAACTGTGTGAGTGACATGCCCAATAAAGAACTCAGGTCTGTTATTTGCTCTCCCCGCAGATCGAGTATCTGAACATGCATCTTTCTTAAAGGGGACAGATCGGTTACCCCTGTACCGGACAGTACCGCTACAACCACCAGTCCGTTTTCAATCCTAAACTGCCCTCTGCCGTTGTAATTCGGATTTTTTTCTTTAAGCGCCGAATTAACAAGCTGCTGGGTCCATATGCCCTGGCAGTATGCTGCAAACGGAAAAATAAAAAGTGCTGAAAGAACTGTCAAAATAAATAGTCTGATTCGCATATTATTCCTTAGCACACATATTCTTAAATACGGTATCGTATTATAATTGGATAATTTATAATCACCGCTGAGACGCAGAGATCGCAGAGAATTTGTTTCTTTTTTGCTTTCCGCTGAGCCCCGCTAATACTAACGGGATAAAAGGGCGGAAAGCAAAAACATGCATCCCTGTGGGATAAAGAAATAACTACCTGGATTTCAATACAATATTACTATTATAAAGCTTGAGCTATTTTCTTTTGCCGTCCCCTCAACGGCAAAAGAAATAATATTTAACTCTGCGGCCTTTGCGTCTCAAGCGAAGCCCCGTCATAAC
>Ga0114925_10002108_pt1 | contig 10061 bp, 11 predicted proteins | sample SumtaG_2_FD_87287 | JGI IMG/M metagenome (GOLD analysis project Ga0114925, IMG submission 87287) | Deep subsurface microbial communities from Indian Ocean to uncover new lineages of life (NeLLi) - Sumatra_00607 metaG | ecosystem: Environmental > Aquatic > Marine > Oceanic > Sediment | place...
CAGCACTATGCACAAAGATTGGACCTTGACCTGGACCTGAAGGAATTATATGAAAAGACGAAGATCCTGGAGCGTACGATCTTGCTGCGGGCGATCAGTTGGTGTTTCATGGCCTATTACGAATACACCCAGGTGGAGCGAAAGCTGCGCAACGAGGAAACCTTCGAAAAGATCCGAGACTATCTGAACGATATCGAATCCTTGTTAGCTTGGTAAGATGTCTTTTGGCAACCGCGTCACTTCAATAATCGGATTTCTATAGTAGAGAGATCGACAAAAACTCGTTGGGAGTGTGAAACAATGACGCGAAAGAGTATTATCATCCTGGTTCTGGCAGCACTGGTTGCCAGTGGTTTGTGGGCCGGTGGAAAGCAGGAGCAGTCCCTGCCCTTCGAACAACGATACCAATCCATGAGTTGGGAACAGATCGTTGATGAAGCGGGCGGTCAAAAGCTGTACTGGTACATGTGGGGCGGGTCTGACCTGATCAACAAATTTGTGAATGGATATGTGGCGGAGCGGCTCAAGAACGAGTACGATATTACCCTCGAAATGGTCCCGGTAACCGATGCCGCGACCTTCATAAACAAAGTCCTTGGGGAGAAGCAGGCCCGACGCGACAGCGGCGGCTCTGTGGATATGATGTGGATAAATGGTGAAAACTTCCGTACGACGCGGGACGCGGATCTTCTATTCGGGCCGTACGCGGACAAGCTCCCCCACATGCAATACATAGACAGCACGGATTCCTCGATCAGCAATGATTTTGGATTCCCCGTCGAGGGATACGAATCACCGTACGGATCCGCCCAAGTCGTGATGGTCTACGATTCGGCCAGGGTCCCGGAACCACCTCGAAAGATCGAGGATCTTCTCGACTGGATTCGAGCAAACCCCGGGAAATTTACCTATCCCGCAATCCCCGACTTTACAGGCTCTGTGTTTGTCCGACACCTTTTCTACCACGTGGCCGGGGGCTACGAGCAGCTCCTTGGATCATTTGACCAAGAGCTATTTGACAGGATCGCGCCTAAGCTATGGCAACTGCTCAACGAGCTTGAACCGTATCTCTGGCGGGAGGGAAATACCTATCCTGAGACTCACACCTTACTGCAGGATCTGTTTGCCAACGGCGAGGTGTACTTCGATGTGACCTACAATCCAAGCGAAGCGGCCAGCCTTGTCTCTCAAGGCCGTTATCCTGAGAGTGCGCGAACCTTTGTCTTCGACTCCGGTACGATCGGCAATACCCACTACGTAGCGATCTCTTATAACTCCTCCAGCAAGGCTGCAGCCATGGTACTGGCCAATCTGCTCCTCGACCCGGCGACCCAGTACGAGAAGAGTCGTCCGGAGGTTTGGGGCGATCTGACCGTGCTTAGCGTGGGCTCACTTCCAAGGCAGTGGCGGGAGAAGTTCGGAGCTGTGCCCCGTCCGCCCTCGGTTCTGTCGCCGGATGAGCTGTCCAGTCACAAGATTCCGGAGCTTCAGGCTGCATGGTTGGACGCTATCGAGAAGGGTTGGACGGAGAACGTTCTGCAAAAATAATGAACACCGGGCTGTCTCTGATATTCATGCTTGCCCCTGCACTGGTGGTGATTCTTGTTCTCTTTGCCGGTGGTCTGGCTCTGGGTTTCTCCCAGAGCCTGGGCTACATGCCCATCATCGGAGCCTACGGATTCAACTTGGATGCCTACCTGCAGCTGATCAAAAGTCCGGGATTTGTTCCCTCCCTCCTGCTCACGATTTTTATTTCGGTGCTGGCTACCCTGCTCGCGGTAGTTCTGGCCGTCGCTACCGCATTGACCCTGCGCAAGCGCTTTGTTGGAAAGAAGATCGTCAGCTTTCTCTACCAGTTCCCCTTGACCGTACCGCATCTGGTTGTGGCCGTGGGAGTGTTGCTCCTCGTCTCTCAGAGCGGCCTGATGGCCCGGGCAGCCTTCCAGGTGGGTCTGATCAGCGACCCCGCCCAGTTTCCCATCCTTGTGTTCGATGATCTGGGTATCGGTGTCATCCTGGTCTACGTTTGGAAGGAGGTCCCCTTCATCGGTTTGATTGCCCTTGCCGTGCTGCAGTCGATGGGAAACGACTATGAAGAGCAGGCAAGGACCTTGGGGGCCAACTCGTGGCAGACCTTTCGGCATGTGCTGCTGCCGCTGATCATCCCCGGGATTCTCCCAGGATCGATCATTATCTTCGCCTACGTCTTTAGCAGTTTTGAAGTGCCTTTTTTGCTGGGGAAAAGTTATCCCGCCATGCTCTCCGTGCTTTCCTATCGTTTATATACTGACGTGGATCTGGATGCGCGACCTCAGGCTATGGCCATGAGCATTCTCATAGCCGTATTTGTGTTGATCTTGGTCTTGTTCTACCGCCGACTCTCTCAACGTATCCTCAGGAGGTCTGGGTGATCGGTCTTCGACGCTTTCCCTCCTGGGACCGCCGCGAGGTCAAGGGCTGCCCGGCCTGTTTTCAAGTGATCCACGTGGCCGTGATCGTCGCGATCGTGTTGGGGGTGCTTTTGCCTGTCATCCCGCTGCTGGTCTGGTCTTTCAGTCACAGCTGGTTTTTTCCGGAAATCCTACCAATGGAACTGAGTGGACGCGCCTGGACCTACATAGGCTCACCCCTGTCCAAGGTAGCTAACGCGCTGATCAACAGCCTCATAATTGGAGCCGTTGTTACCGCAAGCGCGGCGGTGCTCGGGATTCCGGCGGGACGGGCGCTGGGTCTGAACCGGTTTCGCGGGAAGACCCTCGTGGAGTTCTTGATCCTGGCCCCGATCATCGTCCCCGGTTTGGCGGTGATCATGGGGATCCATGTGTTGTTTATCAGGCTTGGACTGGTGGACACCCTGTTCGGAGTAGTTCTGGTGCATCTACTGCCCAGCCTGCCGTATATGATCATGGTGATGTCCGGAGTGTTTGCCAACTACAACGTTGAGTTCGAACAACAAGCCTACTCCCTCGGAGCAGGCCGAATCCGGACCTTTGTTCACGTCACCTTACCGGCCATTCTGCCGGGAATCGTGACCGGTTCTCTGTTTGTTTTTCTTATATCCTGGAGCCAGTACATCCTTACGGTGTTGATCGGCGGCGGACGGGTGATTACATTGCCGGTGCTTTTGTTTGCCTTCGCCGCGGCCGGAGACAATGCCGTGACCACGGCTCTTTGTATCGTGTTTCTGGCTCCCGCGATATTGATCCTGCTGTTCACATCTCGCTACCTATCCGGGGAGTCAGGCGCTATGGGAGGATTTGGACGATTATGAGTTCTGTAGCCTTGCATCAACTGAGCCACAGTTATGCCGGTTCAACCTATCCGGCGGTGAAAGATATCGATTTCACGATAGAGAAGGGCGAGCTGGTCTCTCTCCTCGGCCCTTCGGGATGTGGGAAGACGACCACTCTGAAACTGATTGCGGGTTTGCTGCGGCCCACTTCCGGAGAGATCTATTTCGACGCCGACAGAGTAACGGATGTCAAACCCGAGCGGAGAGAAGCGGTCATGGTATTCCAGAACTATCTTCTCTTCCCATATATGAGCATCGAAGAGAATGTCGGCTTCGGCCTGCGCATGCGCCGTTTGAACAAGCAGGTGATCGCTCAGCGAGTGCAGGAAATGCTCGCAGTGATGAAGCTCGAGAAGCTAAGGGGCCGTAAACCGGCTCAGCTTTCGGGAGGCCAACAGCAGAGAGCGGCTCTGGCACGAGCGTTGGTTCTTCAGCCCAAGGTGCTGCTCTTGGATGAACCCCTCTCCAATCTCGACGCCCATCTGCGGGATGAAATGCGGGAGTTGATTCTCTCTATTCAGAGATCCCTCGGGGTAACCACGATTTTTGTGACCCATGATCAGGAAGAGGCGGTGCTTTTGGCGGACCGAATCGCCCTGATGTTTGACGGTAAGATCCAGCAGGTCGGAGAGAGTAAAATTTTCTACGAGAGACCTGCAAGCCGGCGGATCGCCTCTTTCTTCGGAAACAACAATTCCATTTCCGGATTCAAGGAGAACCGGCGTGTCACCTGCTCAATCGGGGAGTTTCTAGTGGAATCGGATGCGGCAGCGGGTCCTGTCACCGTGGTCATCCGCCCTGAGTCGATCCTCTTCGGTGATCACGGGGTGAACAGTTTTAACGCTTTAGTGAAACGACAGATCTATATGGGTACCCACAACCGCTACCGGATCGACGTGGATGGCGCGGAGTGGGAAGTCATCGCTTCTGCCGATTCCGGGGCTGATTTGGAGGGGAAACGGGTCTCCTTTTCCCTGCCTCCCGAGAAGATCTGGGTCATCCCGGAACGAGGGCAGTGAAGTGCCGGTCGATCCTCTGCACCGATTTTCAATCATCATTCCGGTGTACAAAGAGCAGGAGATCGTCAATGACTGCCTTGCCCACCTCTGTGTCTTGCGGGGAATTGAAGGCGGCGAGGTCATCCTCGTGGATGGCGACGGGGGCTCCACCCTGCAAGCGGTAGAAAAGAAAAGATATCCCTTCCGACTGGTCGAAATCGTAACCGGGCGGGGGAGGGGGGTCCAATTGAATGCGGGCGCTCAAATCGCCTCGGCAAACCACCTTGTATTTCTCCATGTCGACACAGTGCTCCCCAAAGAGGGACTGGTCATGGTTGCCGGGACGCTGAAATTCTACGACGCCGGAGCGTTCTCTTTGGGGGTAATCGGCGCCAGCCCTCTGTTCAATATCTGGCTTGCCTATGTCAATGGCCGTAAGCGTCTGTCCTTCACTCCATACGGCGATCAGGCGATGTTTATGACTCGTCACGCTTATCAGAGGGTCGGTGGATTCCCAGAGGTCCCGATTATGGAAGACGTTGGATTGACCGAACGCCTGAAGAGAGGGCGCTTCCGGTTAAAGCTTCTTCATACCAAGGTTCTCACCTCGGATCGACGCTGGAAGAGACAGGGCTACCTGATCAATTTCCTGAGAAACACCACCTTCTATATGCTCTACAGGATGGGTGTTTCGCCCTGGAACCTGGCTGGATACTACAAACCAAATTATGACAAAACAAGTAAGATTAATTGACCACCAGTCGTCTGAGTCAGTAACGATAAAGTAACTGCGTTGATAAAATAGGAGAAAAGGCATGAAGAAATATATTGTGCGGCTGGTTATCCTGGTGGTCATTGTAGCCGGAGTATTTGCTCTGATCCGGTTTACACCGGTCGGGGATTATTTGAATCTTCAAAGCCTTCAGGAGAACAAGGAAGCCCTGAAAGGATTCGTAGAGAGGAATTATCTCGTTTCGGTTTTGGTGTATATAGGCCTATATATCCTCATCGTAGCCCTTTCCATTCCGGGGGCAACCTGGTTGACCCTGTTGGGAGGATTCTTCTTCGGTGTGGCCTTTGCAACGATTTTTATCAACATCGGCGCCACTATCGGAGCTACGATTGTATTCCTGGCTGCGCGATTCTTCCTCGGGGAGATGATACAGAACAAGTACGGTGAAAAGCTGGCTAAGTTCAATAAGGAGGTAGAGGTGAACGGAAGCAACTACCTGATCACACTCAGGCTCATTCCACTCTTTCCTTTTTGGATGATTAACCTGTTCGCCGGAGTTACCAAGATCAAACCTCGTACCTTCATCTGGACAACCAGTCTGGGTATCATTCCCGGCTCCGCCGTTTATGCCTACGCCGGTTTTGCTGTCAATGACCTCGGAGAGGGAGGGGTACCAAAGAATATCATTTTCGCCTTCCTCCTTCTGGCCGTATTGAGTATAGTGCCTGTGGTCGTAAAGAAAGTCCGAGCACGGAGAGCCCGCAACCAGGTGGAAGCTACCGCTGCACAGTAGGCCAATGATGTCCGTATCAAAACGAGAGCGAGTCATTCTGTTTTTGAAAGACTTCCAGGCGGGACGGGTGAAGACCCGCCTGGCCGCTCGTCTTGGTGATCAAGGTGCCCTGGAGATGTACAGAGCCATGGTCGCCGATCTGTTGGCAAATCTGGAACCTTTGAAAGACATCATTGTTCCCTATTTCGATAGTTATCCTGAAGCAATAGAATCTGATTCATCGGTTTCAGCGTTGCTCTCCCAGGGAAAGCTGAAGGTTCAGGAGGGATGGGATCTGGGGGACAGGATGCGTAATGCGTTTCGGGAAGTTTTTTCCGACGGAGCTGAAAGGGCCGTCTTGATCGGTTCAGACATACCTCAAATAGACAGCGATCTACTCGAGGAGTATTTTGAAAAGCTGCGCCAGTTCCCCATGACGGTAGGACCTGCGGCAGATGGCGGATATTACCTGATCGGTTTTCGGCGGGGAAGTTTCACCCCGGAGATCTTCGACGGGATCGAATGGAGCACGGAGGTAGTGTTCCAGCAGACCGTTGAAAAAATTCGCTCTTTTGAACTGCCCTGCTACGTTGGAAAAGAGATACAGGATATCGATACCATAGAAGATCTTGAAACCGTTGCATCCTCCGAGCTATCCTCTCATTCCCTTGCCGAGCTTGTTCAGCTGTACCTGGTTGAAGCCAGGAGCTGAACCTGCGTGCCTGATACTGTTGCAGATATCAGCGAGGCGACCGGTTCCACCTTTGATCTTTCCGTTTTATTGCACAGACAGCTTGCGGGGTATATCCTTACGGCAAACTCTACCGGAAGGAGCCGACTATGTCCCGCTGGCTACGTTGCTGTATCGTATTGCTGTTTGTGTTAGTTGTTCTTGGCGCTCCGCTGTTCGCCGATATCAACCAGAGTGTGCTCAGCCTGCTTACGAAGCTCTCCAGAGACTACGTTCAGTATCGGGAAGAGGTCTTTTTCAAGATTCCCCTGGCCGTGGTCCCGTTCGTCAACTCCAGTCCCCTAGCCAAGCAGCATGAGATCGGGGCAGTGGTGGACGAGCTGATCCGCAGCGAGATATCCAATTCCACCTATTTCATCCTCACCGAGAGGGAGAACCTGGAGAAGATCCTGGAGGAGATCGAGCTTTCTCTCTCCGACTTTTCCGATGCCAGCCAATCGGTAGAGGTGGGACAGCTGACCAGCGCCAAGATCATTTTAGCCGGAAGCGTCACCGAGTCGGGTGCGAGTTTCCTGCTCAACGGGAGGCTTATAGACGTCGAGACAGGTGTGGTTATCGGCGCCGAATCGGTTCCTGTGCCGAAGGAGGAGCTGATCACAGAGGCGGAAGCCTTCAAATACGAGTACGTCACCAGGTACGGCCTGGGGTTTCAGGCGCTTGCCGGAGCAGACATCCCTTTCAGCGGCATTCCCCGTTCCGACACTTTCGAGGACTTTCCCGTTCTCATCCATGCGGGTACCGGCGTATCCTACCGTCCCGTGCGCTTTCTCCAGATCGCAGCCTCGATGAACATAACCTGGGGCGAGTTCCAGTACGGCGAGTTTGATCCGACTCCGACTTCGCCTGACTACGATAATACGGCCTGGTTAGCGGTCTACTACGGTATTGCTTTGCTGACTGATACCAGCCTGCCGACTTACTCCGTGGAATATTCTCAGAAGTACCTGGATGCCCAGGTTTTCTATGTATGGCAGCCGTTGAAAGCGCTCACGCTATCTTTTGGAGGCGGCGGTCTTTTTGGTTTGTATACCAACTATGTCAAACTGAGCAACTATCCCGTTTATGTCGGACCCGTTGATCTAGTTACAGGTTTGCCAGTAACTCCGGGATTTGGCGCTGATGAAACATTCTGGTTCCGCAAGAGCGTAGTAATCGAAGGGAGCAACGCCCTCGCCTACGGTGTCCTGGCTTCGTTCAAGGTTGAGTATTTCCTCTCTCCTCGGCTCCTGCTATACCTGAACGTTCAGTACCGAAAGGTCTTTCCCACTCGGACGATTCGCTATACGGTGGGAGGGGTTTCAGCCGGGGAAGAGGATTTCTTCTACGAGCTGAGCGGCTGGATTCCGGGAATTACTCCCTACGGCGACGACCTGGATATCGGCTTTCATTCGATCGGAGTTTATCTGGGGATCTCCGGATCATTTTAACGGAGCGGGGTATGGTTTATAGTTGGGGCTCCGGCGGAGTCAGGTTCTATCCCAAAAGCGTCGGAGACAAACCTGGCGGTGAAACCGATCGCCCGCTTGGACAGATCCTCGCAAATGTGTGGCGGGTTGTCCGGGGGTGAAACCCTGAGGCCGGAGCTCCCTGCAGATCCGGCTCCCGAATTCTCCCAAGAAGCTCTCGGCAAAATCTTTGCAGTTCTCGGAGTAATGCATCAAGAAACACTGCGCCAGGATATTCTTCGCGGTCCACTCCAGCGAGATGTTCTAAGGGAATCTTATTGTTCCTTTTCTCAGGTAACGGCAGTGCTGCGGACTTCTCGTTAATAGGGAACATGTTCAGACAAGGCTACACTCTCTCGGTCATGGCGTTGTATGTCAGTGGTTTGCCCGTGGCCTTTACGTAGAGAGATTCTGGGGCAATATCGATCTCTCCTTCTCCCCAGGCCAATGTTCCGTACTCAATACGAAATTTCTTGAAGTAGTCTATATCGAGAAACGAACGAAATACATTGTTCTGGTTCGGATACTCTGACAAATCCGCAATTCCGGTAGATCCATCCTCAAACCGAAGCCTGATTTTATACTCTTCTATATAATTCGCCTCTTTGATTTCGAAGAACACACATGCCTCCTATGTCAGTGGATCGATTGGAAAGAGCGATTGCCGGTTTTTTGCCCGGTCCCAATCTTCTAACAACTCATGCCTGTGGATTCTAGCCCATTCAGTGACTAGACCGAGGGCTCTGGGAGGGAGATCACCCTCCAGTACTCGAAAATCATGTATTCCGATAAGCGCCTTGCTATCACTGTATACGACATGGAAGTGTGGCGGATTGTGATCATCGTAGTACATCTGGATCAGTATGCCATAGAAACGACTAATTGTAGGCATGTCAATATTTTATATTTGCTTCACGTTCCCTGCAAGGAGGGGCAGGCCGTTCATATAGATGGTGTACACGGTCGGATATTTCCGTAGAACGCCCCGGATGAGCTGCCGCACCGAATTTGTTACAGCGAATTGTTTTTCGAAAAGGACCGGTCCTTTCATTGGTATGCTCGCGGTCAGTTCAATCCGCATGTTCTGTGGATCTAATTAGTCCAATTTTCTACTTGTAGATTTTTTATTCGCTTGAATTCTTTGTCATTATTGGTAACCAATATCAAGTTTTTGCTAAGGGCATGAGCAGCAATCAAAACGTCAAGCGGTCCAATAGGCTGGCCTTTTTTTTCCAATTGAAAACGAATATCCCCGTAAGCTTTTGCAGCCATTTCATCATAGGCAAGAATCTCAAAAGGAGCCATAAACTTCTCCAATCGTTGCTGGTTTTCTTTGAGATGAATGCTTTTTGCCACTCCATATTGGAGTTCAGAAACTGTGATCGTCGATATTCCTACCTCGCCCAACTCAAATTGTCTAAATTTATCAAAAATCTCTACCGGGCGTTTGTTCATGATATAAATACAAATATTGGTATCAATTAAATAGTTCATCCATTCCCGCTCTTTCCTGTTGCATTTCAGGTTGATTCCGGTCAGTCATAAAGGGCTCGTCATACTTTCTAAGATTTTGTTCCCAAATATCCCAAATAGATTGATCTGTTGGGATTAAGAGCACTCCTTCTGAAATCTTCTTGATATATACCTCATTTCCCTTAAACCGATAGGCTTTGGGCAATCGAACGGCTTGGCTCCGCCCGTTAATAAACAATTTAGCTTTTTCCATAATTTTTTCCACCTCATATCATGATGTATATTATAAAGTATATACCAATGAACATAAAATTCAAGATAAATATCTCAAGGAATGTATCAAAGAAAAAATAATTCAAAGATTCTTTTGCCGCCCGCAAACCACAGAACGGCGCGGATGAGCTGCCGCACCGAATTTGTTACAGCGAATTGTTTTTCGAAAAGGGCCGGTCCTTTCATTGGTATGCTCGCGGTCGACTCCAGCGCCATGTTACACGGGCATTATTCCTTTCTTGTTTTGTGGCCATAGATTCTCACCACTACGCGCAAGATCATCCCCCGTCATCATGACTGCTTTGTGATAAGGAGAATCTGGCC
>Ga0114925_10002112_pt1 | contig 10045 bp, 7 predicted proteins | sample SumtaG_2_FD_87287 | JGI IMG/M metagenome (GOLD analysis project Ga0114925, IMG submission 87287) | Deep subsurface microbial communities from Indian Ocean to uncover new lineages of life (NeLLi) - Sumatra_00607 metaG | ecosystem: Environmental > Aquatic > Marine > Oceanic > Sediment | place...
TCCTGAAAGGTGATGAAGTTTATAAACACCGCCTGGGAGGCAAAGAAATTCCTTTATATAGATGCCAAATACGAATTAAGTGAAGTTAGTTAGTACCTCAATTAAGCGATAACACTCAATTAAAAGTTATTTGTTATTCGTTATTCGTTACTCGGAAAATAGGAGATTTAATAAGTCGGTAAAATTTAGCGTCAAGGAATCTGAGAGGTGGGTTGAAAATTGGTGAGATTTGTGGTCTGATGTAAGAATGGAATCAAAATACAGAAATCCGCTTGTGACTGTAAATATTATTATAGAAATCAATTGCCACTAAGACACCAAGGCACAAAGAGAAAAATGGAGGCACACCATGAAATCCTCCAAAACTTCCTGTACTTTCAAGTCTTTTAAAGATTTAAAATTTTTACTTAAAAGCCGCTCCTTCAAATTTTCACCTCACCTTTTTTCAAATAGGGCAAAGAAGGCTGAGGGAAAAGTTGATCCTGAAAATGATAAAAGACTTTTTATGGAAGCCATGGTAGGCGTTCGAAAAATATCAAGAAAAAACATTGTAGAAGATTATAAAAAATATAAATTCCCAAAATGTATGAATAATTATGCTGAAGCTGAAACTCTTTTACAACTTAAGGACCTTGTAAAACACGGTAAAGGTTTTATCATTGCCGATACCCCGGAATACATTGAAGGTACGGGGTATAGAGTTCATCCAGAGTTTCCGAGACGCTTGCATCGGGGAGATTTTTCAATACAGGCACATATTGATCTTCATGGACTCAATGTAAAAGATGCATATGAAGCCTTTGAAAAATTTTTAAAAGGGGCAGTTAGGTCTGGGAAAAGAGGCATACTGATTGTTCATGGACGTGGACTTTCATCACCGACAAAACCTGTATTAAAGACTAAAGTTTACGAATGGCTTACCTCCGGACCGTGGCGTAAATGGATTATAGCCTTCTCAAGTGCCAGGTCTTATGACGGCGGCGCAGGTGCAACTTATGTATTACTCAGACAGCGTCCTCTTGCTAAACGCTTCAGAAAAAAACACAAGACTCGCTGAATTAAATTTTACGTCTACTAACTATTTAATTGACATTATGAATATTACAATTATATTAAGCCCCTCTATTCAAGTACCGAGCACACTCTATATCCCTCATCTGGTACTAATTTTCAGGATGAGGGATTTTTTTATCTTAAAACAAAAAGGGGCGTTTTTCAAAGGTCTCAAAAGGAAAGAGGTTCATGAATAGCACAATTCTGAAAGTCAGAAATATAGGAATCAGCGCACATATTGATGCTGGAAAGACTACGCTTACGGAAAGGATTCTCTATTACACCAAGCGTATACATGCTATTCATGATGTTAAGGGAAAAGACGGTGTCGGAGCAACCATGGATTTTATGGAACTTGAAAAAGAGCGCGGCATCACTATTGCTTCTGCTGCTACATACTGTAAATGGCGGAACCATGAAATCAATATCATAGACACCCCCGGCCATGTCGATTTCACAATTGAAGTTGAACGATCATTACGTGTACTTGATGGAGCCATACTTGTGCTTTGTTCCGTAGGAGGTGTTCAGTCTCAAACAATTACCGTCGACCACCAGATGGCCAGATACAATGTGCCATGCATAGCTTTTATAAATAAGTGTGACAGAATCGGTGCCGACCCCTTTCGAGTAATCAAACAGCTTAAAAATAAACTTGGTCACAATGCCGTGGCCATGCAAATACCAATCGGATTAGAAGGAAACTTTTCGGGAATTATCGACCTTGTCGCCATGAAAGCCGTATATTTTGAAGGTGATATGGGAGAAGATGTGCGTATTGAAAATATACCGGAAAACCTCTTGCCGGAGGCAATACAAAGACGTGAAGAGCTTATTGATACCGCTTCGATCTTTTCAGATGAACTTACGGAAGCAGCCCTTGAAGATAAAATTACTGAAGACCTGCTCATTTCCGCAGCGCGCAAAGCAACCCTCTTACGCAAAATGACACCTGTATTTATTGGATCGGCTTATAAAAACAAAGGAATTCAACCACTCCTCGACGCTGTAACAAAATTGCTTCCTTGTCCATCTGAGATTGAAAACCAGGCCTTTGACGTAGATGATGACGAGTCATCTGTCATCCTTTCGAATGATTTAAAAAAACCACTTGTTGCCCTTGCCTTCAAGCTGGAAGATGGACAGTATGGCCAGCTCACATTCATACGTGTATATCAGGGAACCCTTGCTAAAGGCTCCTCAATTCTAAACGTCCGAACCGGGAAAAAAGCCAAGGTCGGTAGGGTTACCCGCATACACGCAGACCAGATGGAAGATATTGATATAATTCCTGCCGGATATATTGGAGCCCTTTTCGGTATAGAATGCGCTTCAGGTGATACTTTTGTGTCTCCGGGTATAAATTTGACCATGACATCCATGTATGTGCCCAATCCGGTTATATCCCTGGCAATTACCCCGAAGGATAACAAAAGCGAAGCAAATGTGTCCAAGGCCCTTAACCGTTTTACCAAGGAAGATCCCACCTTCAAAACTTCTACTAACCAAGAGACGGGAGAAACGATTATTTCCGGCATGGGAGAACTGCACCTTGAAGTCTATGTTGAACGAATGCGCCGAGAGTACAACGTTGAAGTAATAACAGGAATGCCACGTGTAGCTTACAGAGAAACTATTAGCCGGAGGGCCGAATTCAATTATACACACAAGAAACAAACCGGTGGAGCCGGCCAATTCGGCCGGGTAGCAGGCTTCATGGAACCAATCGCTGAAGAAGATTTCGTATTTGAAAGCAAAGTGGTTGGAGGTGCAATTCCTACTCAGTTTATTCCTTCATGTGAAAAGAGTTTTAAAAAATGCCTTGAAAAAGGACCCCTAATGGAATTTCCTGTTGTCGGCATCAAGGTAGTAATAAATGATGGATCGTCACATTCTGTTGATTCTTCAGATATAGCATTTAAGGCAGCTGCCAGAGGAGCCTTTCTCGAAGGATACGCCAAAGCCAATCCTGTTATTCATGAACCGATTATGAGGGTCGTCGTTGAAACGCCAACCGAGTTTCAAGGTGTTGTTATGGGCTCTTTGAATAAGCGCCGGGGAATGATAGATAGTGCTCAGGACGAGGGCCGGTTGTGTGTTATTGAAGCCAGAGTTCCTCTTGCGGATATGTTCGGCTATTCAACTGCTTTAAGATCATTAACCCAGGGCAAGGCTCAGTTTACAATGGAGTTTGCTGCCTATAAACAAGTGCCGCAATTGATCGCAGAGGAACTGGCTAAAAAGGCAACAGAAGAAAAAAAGAGCGTTGCATAATGTTATCACAGATATCGTTAAAAAAATAACAACTTAACCACTCAACAACTTAACTACTTAACGAGGTCTGTATTAGCATTAATAAAGGAATTTAATATGCTGAAAAAGGATCTTATTCTCCGTAATTCATTAAGACTAATAGGACAAAAGACTGAAGATATACCTCCTGAAGGAGGGTTTGGCGCAGTCTTGGCACGCGCTGGTGTAGGTAAAACTGCTTTCCTTGTCCAGCTCGCCTTAAACAGCCAGTTAAGTAACAAAAATGTTCTTCACATCAGCCTGAAAGACCCGACACAAAAGGTTTCTCTGTGGTATGAAGAGGTTTTCCGCAATATTGTAGCTCAATATAATATTAACAAGACTAATCACCTGTGGGAGGCCGTACTAAAGCACAGATTCATAATGACCTTCAAAGTCGATGGTTTCAGCGTACCCAAACTTGAAGAAAGGCTGACAGAACTTACGGAACAGAATATATTCTCCCCCCATATGGTTATTATCGATGGACTCCCTTTTGATAATTCGGTACACACGTCTTTGCCCGGTTTGAAAATCCTCGCGGAAAATCACGGAATGCATATCTGGTTTGCAGTTCACACCCACCGCCATGAAGAACCCGGTACAGGGGGTATCCCGACTCAACTAGAAAACGTTGATGATTTATTTGAAGTTGTTATCCTTCTTCAACCCAAAGAAGGAGAGATCCATCTAAAAGTCTTAAAGGGAAGGTCCTTGTCATCCGGCTATTCGGAATTGCTCTTGGATCCTTCCAGCATGCTGATAAAAGATAAAGGGTAACCGTTCACGGATTCAGAGGTTCAGACCTGCCCGACGGATAGCAGGCGAGGTTCAAGGTTAGGGTTTCAGGTTTAACCGAAGCAAGGCCGCTTCGTTGCCGACACTGCGCAACTAAACATTTATCGTAGATGATCAATAAAATCCGCTATCGCCTTGTGAACGCGATGTGCACCGTCGCCTAAAAGTATGCCGTGGCGATCAAAGTTAAAAAGGATATAACTTTTATCTTCAGAGCCCAATAGTTCAAATACTTTTCTTGAACCTCTTTGATCAACCACAGGATCTCCATAAGATTGAATCACGAGGGTCGGTGTCTGAATAGCGGATAATTTTGATTCAATTGAATCCATGAGCCGCTCAAGTTCCCTTAAACCTGAAATCGGATTTCGCAAGTAGTTGATATGTGGATTTTCAGGGTTGTTTTCAACAAACTCTTTCTGGCCTGAATCAATGTGAACTTTGTCCATAAATTTATTCCAGAAATCCAAGGCCGGCACAAACTTTGAAGAAAAATCCTTAAGTCTTAAGGGGGGACAAACAGCAAAAACACCCTCCACATCTTCAATCCTTGCCGTAAGATCGAGTGCCAGACCGGCTCCGTTTGAAAATCCGCCTGCTACAACTCGCCTGCATAAGTTACTGATGACGGCATACCCTTCATCAACCGACTCCATCCAATCCGTATACTTTCTTGTAGCAAGGTCTTCAGGGGAAGTACCATGTCCTTTAATACGGGGGATATATACCCAAAACCCTCTGCGACCAAGATAATTAGCCAATTCTTTCACCTCAAGGGGGGCGGCCATATACCCGTGAAAAAGAACCACACCCATCTCCCTGGAACTGCCTTTGATTAAAAAAGGCATACCAATATCTTTCTTCTTTGATTCCCCTTCAATATAATAGGTTTTATAGTCTTCTTCAAATTCGAGAATCGCTTTTTTTATCAGTCGGCGTGCAATCTTGTGTCTTATCCAGAAACCGGGTTCCCATGCCAGACGACGAATACGGCGCTGTAATGATGTCAATGGCTCTACTTCGTTTGCTATTACTTCAACCGGATTATCAATACGTATACGATGAAAATCAAAAGAGATTTTCGCGGTATTCTTTATCAGCATCTCTCCTTTTTCCTTTACAAAACCTGATTCTATTGCAACAGAAGAAAAATTTTTAAATCTGTTGAAACGATCATCCGTAAGAAGGTCAAGCTGGTTTTCCTTCATGGTATTATGAAGAAAAATTCCATTCTTATTAAATTTACCGGTTACCGATAGAAATACTCTTCGCCTGAGGTCATGCGCTTTAATCTTTTTAAATGGTATCATCCTCAACATGGACGCAAAAAGATGATCATGATTTACGGTTGTCATATTGTATATTGCCGACATATAGCGTTGCATGATATTCTGCGCTTCTTTTCGCATCCTTTTTATTGACGGAATTGGATCATTAAAATTTATTCTACTTGTTGCAGAAATATCACGCTTAATAGCAGAATGTTTTAAGTATTCTTTTATTTCTATAGGTTCACCAAACCGCATATCCACATCGACCCCGGATAAAAGCATGGTCCCTTCGGTCATAATCTCTTCAACCATACGTTCAGGAATATCCTCCACCAGATTAACCGCCAGATTACTTAAAATATTCTCCCTAGTTCTTATAGGGTAATAGGTAATATTTATCGGAACAATATATGTCTTTTTTTCAAGAACAGATTCCAGTGAATCTATCTGAAAAAGATCCATGAGACGTCTTGCTTCACCCGAAACGCTCTCTGACATCTTAAGCAAACGCTGCCGGTAAAACTCTGTCCTAAGAGCCAGAGTAGCCGCTCCTGTATGCGGAGGACGTTTTCCCCCGGCGGAAGTGATCATAAAGCGACCCTTGTCAATGATCTTCTTACTTTTTACCATTAGACCTTCCGGGAAAAATATCCACAAAGCTTCCCCTGTAAGAAGACTCTTTACGATAAGAAGGTCTCTGTCAGGATCTTTGGTGGAAACCGCTCCAATCTTATCAAAAAGAATACCTAAAGCACCTTCAAAAAGTTCGTAAGCTGCAAGGGACCAGACCGGCATACCGGTCAATTTATTGATATGATACGGTAAAAGGAGTGTCTCAATTCGGGTAAAATGATTGATAACAAAAATGATAGACCCTTCGGGAATATTCTCCTTTCCATGAATATTAATTTTAGCCTTTGAAAGGCTGGAAAGCATTTTGATGGCAAGACCTGTTGTGCGATATGCAAAGCGGTTCATGAATCTATTATTTACTATTTGACGGTTTCATAAAAAGTCAGAAAAGCGACCTTTTTACGAGAGTGTTTTTTATATTTAGTTTTTAAGTTGCTGTTGACATGGTTTGAGATTACAATTATTCTAATATTTTTCTAAACAAAAATAAAGAATTTTCTGGAGGCTTACCGTGTATTCAAATATACTTATCCTGCGCTTTCCACATACTGAGGTGCAAAAGCCCATCGTATGTAACCTGGCTAAAGATTATGACCTCACTTTCAATATCCTAAATGCCACCATACTTCCCCAAAAAGAGGGAATAATGGTTCTGGAATTGTCAGGAACCAAAAAAAATTATAGGCAGGGAGTGCAATATTTAAAGGATAAAGGAGTGCATGTTCAGAATGCGGGTCAGGAAGTAATGCGTATTAAAAAAAAATGTACCCACTGCGGAGCATGCACGGCTGTTTGTCCAACCGGCGCACTATCCATTCAACGACCGGAAATGTACGTTAATTATAATCAGAAAAAATGCAGTGTCTGTGAGCTTTGTTTGCCTGCCTGCCCTCCAAGAGCAATGGAAGTTCGCCCAACAAATAAAGCCTTTTTTGAATGAAGCAAATAATAGCTATTGCCATAAGTGGCGGCATAGATTCACTTGTCGCTGCATACTTCTTAAAAAAAGAGGGGTACAATGTCATAGGAATTCACTTTTTAACAGGATATGAAACAGAACCTATTTATCAAAATAAAAGCAAATTCTCTCCAAAAACAGATATAAAACTATTCTCACCAAATAAAAAATTAGCTGCAGATAAAATTGCTCGAATTGAAAACCAGATAGGTATTAAAGTTGAAATTAAAGACTGCAGCAGTGAATTCAAAAAAGAAGTTGTTGACTATTTTACTCGAACCTATCTGGCCGGAAAAACCCCCAATCCATGTCTGGTATGCAACCCCTCAATAAAATTTGGAACACTTCTTGATTTTGCCCGGAAACTGGGTGCAACACGCCTTGCCACCGGACATTACGCCCGTATAAAAAAAGACAATAAAGGCAAATTTCACCTCTTTAGAGGTATTGATTCAAGAAAGGATCAATCTTATTTTCTCTCCTTCTTAACGCAGGAACAGCTGGCAAGTTCTTGTTTTCCGCTCGGTAATTTAAAAAAATCAGAAGTAAAAAAAATTGCACAAGAAATAGGCCTTAAACCCGTTGTAAGAAAAGAAAGCCAGGATGTATGTTTTATTAAGGGCAATACTTATGGAGAGTTCCTTTTACTACAGCCCGGATTCAAAGTCGAACCGGGGCTTATTCAAGACGTTAAGGGAAATATAATAGGCAAACACAAAGGACTCCACCTTTATACCATAGGCCAAAGGCGCGGCATCAATTGCCCTGCTTCAGAGCCTTACTATGTCGTCCGTATTGATATAGAGAAAAATCGTCTGGTGGTGGGCTTTAAAAAAGATTTGCCGGTATCGGAATGCAAAATTGAAAAAATTAACTGGATAAATCAAAAACCGAATTCTCCCATTCAAGTCAAAACACGCGTAAGATACCGTAGCAAAGCGGTTCCTTCAATCCTTTTTCCCGGGAAGAAGCATAATGCCATCGTCAGGTTTAAAGACCCTCAATTGGCAATAACTCCGGGGCAGGGTGCTGTATTTTATAAAAATGACGAAGTCCTCGGCGGAGGTTGGATAGGCGCTTAGTAGAGTCATATCGGCAACTTTTTTCGATGTTCAACAACCTATTGTATTTGTTTACTAAAAGAAACTGGAAACTGGATAAATAAGGATTTTATCATTTTAAATTCAATAAAATTCCTTTCCAAGTTTCAAGTTTCGAGTTTCACTTACCAATTGAAATAGCTGCTCCGCAGGAACCACATTTTCAAAATTTTTTTTTGGATAATGCATGGTGTCTTAGTGCCTTCGTGGCAAAAAAATAATGAAAAAATTTATCATAAAAACATTAGGCTGCAAAGTAAATCAGTACGAATCAGAGGCCATTGCTCAGTACCTGAAAGAATCGGGCTTAATGGAATCGAACTCGGGTCCTGCAATCAATGGTGAAGATACAAAATTTTATATTGTTAACACTTGCACTGTCACTCAAAAAGCATCCATGCAGTCAAGACAGGCGGTGAGACAGGCAATCCGTTCCAATCCCAACGCACGTATAATTGTAACAGGTTGCTATGCACAGACGGAACCTGATGAAATTAAAAAGATAAAAGGTGTACACTATATAATTGGCCACAGTGACAAGCATAAAATTCCTGAAATGATCATATCAGAAAAAGAGAAAGATCTACCCTACCCTAAAACCATTTGCCGTGATATCTGTAATGAACACAATTTCAAACAAGTACCTGTAATTACCTATGGAAACCGTACCAGGCCGTTTTTAAAAATTCAGGACGGCTGCAATTCTTTTTGCACATACTGTATTGTCCCTTACGCTAGAGGTCGCAGTCGCAGCATGCCTTCTGAAAGTGTATTGGTAAACATAAAAAAACTTAAAGAGGCTGGATACCATGAAGTTGTCCTTTCAGGTATACATCTTGGTTGTTATGGTCTTGATCTTTCACCTGAAACCAGCTTGTTTTTATTATTATCCCGCATTCATGAATCACAAGCTATAAACCGTATCCGATTAAGCTCGATCGAACCTCTTGAATTAACTGAAGATATTATAAAACTTGTTGCAAAGCCGGGTAGTGTTTGTCACCATTTTCATATCCCCTTGCAAAGTGGTGATGATCTTATTTTAAAAAGAATGCACAGACCATATACCAGCTCTTTTTTCAGTAAACTGGTTCGTACAATTCATGAACTAATTCCTGATGCCGGAATTGGTGTTGACACTCTAATCGGATTCCCAGGCGAAACCGACGAGGCTTTTGGAAACACATATTCTTTAATAGCAGAATTGCCCATCAGTTATCTTCACGTTTTTCCGTTTTCTAATCGCCAAAAAACACCGGCAAGCCAATACCCGGATAAAGTCCCTTCAAGCATTATTAAGGCAAGGTGTCAGAAAATGCGTGAACTTGGCAATTTGAAAAAAATTGAGTTTTATAGAAAAATGATAGATAGAAAGGTTGAAGTTCTGATTGAGGAAAAAAGTAACTATTCTACAGGTTTTTTAAAAGGAATAACGTCCAACTATGTTCCAGTATTTGTTAGCGGCAAAGATGATTTGAAAAATACAATTGTTAATGTGAGGATTGAAAAACTAAACAGCAACAATTCAGTGTTTGGTACTATTTGCCGTTAAGTTGAAATCTTTTATTTTTTTAGACAGGATTAACAGGATTAACTTGATTTAAAAATTATTTTTAAGAATCCTGTTTATCAGTAAGTTGAATCCTGCAATTGATTATTTTTTATATTATTCTTACTCAAAAACAAAGTGCAATACTATGGAAATGGTCTATAGCTATTGAACAAAAAAGTATTCATCAATCATAAAACCTGTAATATTCGAGTAGTGGAGTAAATGTCGCGATTTTTTTCAAACCATTCTTTTAGAATAAAATACGAGTTTAACATGCTCTATAACTGCAGGTTTTTATCTGACTGCAAGCGTTCTCGCTCAGGCAGGCAGGATTATGATTTTGTGATTAACTGGAATAATATCTTGTGTATCCTGTTATCCTGTCAAA
>Ga0114925_10002113_pt1 | contig 10044 bp, 8 predicted proteins | sample SumtaG_2_FD_87287 | JGI IMG/M metagenome (GOLD analysis project Ga0114925, IMG submission 87287) | Deep subsurface microbial communities from Indian Ocean to uncover new lineages of life (NeLLi) - Sumatra_00607 metaG | ecosystem: Environmental > Aquatic > Marine > Oceanic > Sediment | place...
AAGGGAGAGGATACCCCCCTACCCCCTCCCATAAAGGGAGGGGAAGAGAGAAACTTTGCCCAAAGCTTTCAATAATCTTTAAATTTTTAAAATATTTGTGATATGTCTCATGTCAAGACCGGTACTGTAATTTAATATGTCTCATGTCAAGACCTGGTACTGTAATTTAAGCTATTTTATAATTTTGTAGGAATTTTGGTATATCTGCTGCTTCCCTTGGACCTACTGTAACTTTCCAACCGGATTCATCCTCTAATTCACCACTAAGTTGAGCTATATATCCAGGAATAATTATATTTTTATGGGAAACTTTTTCCTCAATTCCCGATTTTTTAACAAACTTTGCTATTTCCTCTGCAATAAATTTCCCAGCTGCCCATGATGTGAGTACTGATTGACCCTCTGTGTCCATTATTAGAAGCCATGATGGCACTTTACTTCCCTCAACTTCTCCAGAAACAAGAAAATATGTGAGTGAGAAGTTAGTTGTTATCAATACTGGTGATTTTTCATCAGGATCTCCTATTGGATATATCTTTTCTTCAACACTCATAGGACGTTGGGGGTCAGTGTATATATTCTGAGCTAGTACAAGAAGAGGATATAGACTTTCTGGTTCAACATTTTTCATTACAATAATTCCTGCATATTTTGCAACAAAAATTGATGCAATTACTGCCTCCTTTATAGCATCATCTGTTAATTCAAATGGAAAAACTATTGTAGGATATCCCAATGCTTGGTTTTTCTTTTCTAAGGCTGCTCTTCTAATATAGATTTGGTGATTAAAGGCTTGCTTTAAATTTTTAGGAGTAGAATCCAACACAATCTCCTTAAGACCTTCATCAGAAGCTTTTGTTGTTAATGATATTAAATCCTCAATACTTTCGCCCTTTATAAGTAATGGGTAAGAATCTGATTTAGCCAATGAAATAAAATCATCAATATTGCCTTTAGTTGCAGACCCTATTAATGGCTTTCTATCAGAACAGAACTGGAGAGCCTGCTTGATAGCCTCTATATCCTCATTTATCAAAATTAGTGAAAGTTTTGTACTCGAAGCAATTTTTTCAACCAACTTCACATATTTTGAAACATCATCTTCTTCTGATTTCACACAAATAGAATTTGGTTGTAGTATCTCTCCTACTCTTTCCCATTTTTGTGTTTTAATCATGCTTAGTATATTATCTACTTGACTATCTTCCATGCTATCGGAAATAAAATAAGCAAAAGATGGTCTATGTTCAAATCTCTTCTCATGTCTGTAAAGAACAGTTTCTGCTCCAATTGTAAAAGAGAAGTCTTCAGTTCCTATAGTTACAGGCATAATTGGAGGTCTGGCAGCATCCTCAAGAGCCTTTTTGGCTTCTTCGGTTACATGAGGACATTTACCCAATTCAATCTTTTTTGCTGCAAGTTGCATTGCAAATGCAAGACATGTAGGGAAACCACAATCCCTGCAATTTGTTTTTGGTAATAACTTAAATATATCAAGTCCTGAAATAGCCATCTTATTTCACCTCCCCACCAAGAAGTTCCTTTATCACTTCTTTTACAATTGTCACAGCCTTTGGATGTCTCATTGTAATAATATCTGAACCAGCAAGAAAGAGACTCATAGCAGTAGAAGCTTCCCATATGATACCTCTTGATTCTTCTTCCCCCCATTCAGGAGCTTCTTCTTTAGACAGTCTATTTTCTTTTATCTTCCAAACTTCTCTACCCACTGTATTTATTATTGGATTAGAAACAGCTTTATCCCCCTGATATAATGCTGCTATTCTAAGTCTTTCATTTATACTATATGCATATTCAATTCCATACCCTATAGCACTACAAACTGGATCCATGACAACGCATCCAGGTTTTACACCTAATTGGGTGACCAGGATATTTAACTGTTTTGCTAAATTTATATCTACAGGAGATAGAGTAATTACATTATTATTAAATCCTAATGCTGCTGCAGCTATTGGCTTGTAATTGTCTTCCTCCGCAGCACCTGCTAAAAGATTAGTTTCAGCATTAATTTCAAATACTTTTTTAAGAAGTACTGAATCTTTCTCAAGATTTCCACAACCATAAACTATTAATGGAACTGCTATCTCACCCCTTATTTTCTTTGTAGTTTCAGCAACCTTTATTGGGTCTGCATCCAATCCGCCTGGATCAGCACTGGTTAAGTTTAGATTGATTGCTTCCGCATTGTAATCATCAACACATTTCTTAGCCCACAAAATTGGGTCATGAAATACATCTTCATAATATTTTGTAAGCCAATTTGGCCAATTTTCTGGTTTAACATCATAAACCTCAAAAGCTATAATCGGTTTATTGGGAATCTCTCCTTCGAAGTTATGAAAAGGCAAACAGTTTTGACCACCAATTTTTACCTGAGCAGGTTCAGTTCCAATTATAACTTCATTTATTCTTGCAGCATCAGATTTAATAGGAATTTCAAATGTCAATTCTTCACCTCCTAATTTAAAGAAACTATTTAAGCAATAGAAGTTATTATATCAAATAAAATAAACTCTACAGCCCCAACTTTTCAATTATAGTATTTATTGCCAAAAATGATGCTGAATCTGATGGGAGCTTTAAAATGGATTTTTCACTAAAACTATATTCATTTAAAATCTCGTCTTCTGCAATTGTACCCAGAAGATTCAAATTTTGTTTTTTTATTAGTTCTTTAATTGTTTCATTTGATAGCAAATTAATTCTATTTAGTACTAAATAAATATTATTCACATTTAGTTCAAGCTCATATACCAAATCTCTTATTCTCCCTGCAGTAATTACTCCTATTGGTGTGGAATCAGATATAATAAGCAGATCTTCAATATTTTGTGTGGTTCTCCTACTTAAATGTTCCATTCCAGCTTCATTATCTATTACAACAAATTTATAATTTTTTGATAGCTCATCTACATATCTTCGTAAAACAATATTTGCATAACAATAACAACCCGGTCCTTCTGGTCTACCCATTGTTAATAAATCAAATCCCTTATTTTCAACAACAGATCTTTGAAATTTCAGTTCAAATACTGTTTCTTTAGAGATTCCAGCAGGTATTTTCCCTGATTTGGCTTCTTTTAATACCTCCTCCCTCAAATTACCTATGGTATCCTCTTTTTCAACTCCTAAATAATAGTAAAGGTTCGAGTTTGGATCAGCATCAACAGCAAGTACTGGTGTATGTTTTTTTTCTATCAGATATTTTATTATTAAAGCGGAAATAGTTGTTTTTCCTGTTCCACCTTTACCTGAGATAGCAATTTTATGACTCATTCTTATATAAATAATCCTCTTTCTATTAGCATCTTTTTCACTGATGGGAATTCTTCAATGTGGGTGTAAGGAAGAAATAATGATGCAATATATCTTTCATAAAATTTATTGTTATTAAACAATTCTATATAAGTTATATTCCTTGAGATTTTTTCCATCTCTTTCCATTTGTCTCTATTAATTAAAGCTAAATGAGCTCCTGCGACTGATGTATTTCCTAAAAATGTGAATATTTCCTCGGGAAGATCTGGGAGCATACCAATAATTATCGCATTTTTAACATTGATAAAATGACCAAATCCACCTGCAATAAAAATCTGTTCTAAATTGTCTTTTGTAAGTCCTACCTCTTCTAAAAGAGTTGTTATACCAGCATAAATAGCACCTTTTGCTCTTATTAAGTTATCAATGTCAATTTCTGAAATAACTATATCCTTTTTTGTGGCGGTTTCCTCAGCTTTAGCTATAATATAATACGGATTTACCTTATCAATTACGACATAAGGTGAATTTAAATCTGTGTTAAATTTTCCTTTCCTATTTATAATTCCAGTTATGTAAAGTTGACCCAGTAAGTCTATCATTGCTGATCCACAAATTCCCTTGGGCTTCAACCCACCTATTACCTTAATATATGATTTTAAGGTTTTTGGATCTATTTTAACAACTTCGATTGCACCTCTAATCGCTCTCATTCCATCTTTAACTCCTCCACCTTCAAAAGCTGGCCCTGCTGAACAAGATGTAGATACCATCCATTGTGAATTACCAATTACTAACTCACCATTTGTACCTATATCTAAAAATAATGTTAATTTTTCCTGTTCAGCCAATTTTGAAACAAGTAAGCCAGCAGCTATATCTCCACCAACATAACTTGCTACTGAAGGAGCACATCTTACAATTGCTTTAGGTGTATGTTCTAAAAATATTTCTTTTGAACTAACTGGTGGAAATATATTTGCTACAGGTACATATGGCTCCTCCCTTAAATATTTAGGTGACACTCCATGCAAAAAATGCAACATAATTGTATTTCCTGCACAAACAATTGAGTGTATCTTTTCTGGATTGACTCCTGCTCTTTTACAAACTTCAAATACTAATTCATTGATAGTTTCAACAATTAATCCCTGTAAAACCTCCAATCCAGCACCTTTTAATGAGTAGACAATCCTTGATATTACATCCTCCCCAGCTCTTATCTGCTTATTATACTCAGATGCACTAGCAAGAATTTTTCCATTATTTAGATTAACTAAATATACTACTACTGTAGTAGTTCCAACATCCAAAGCCAATCCATAACTCTCTCTGGTAGTATTTCTGGGTTCTATATCAATTAAATCCTTTGAAATCTCATCTAAGGTAACAGTTATCGTCCATTTTCCTTTTCTTAATGTATCAGGTAATTTCCTAAGAATTTCTAAAGGAATAAAGCAATCTTCTAAACCTAATTGTTGCTTTAATGCTATCTCTAATCTATATTTATCAGAACTACTCCTGCCAATTAAAGGGGGCTCTACGGTTATTAACCTTTTTACAACTCTTGGAAGAATTTTAACATCTCTAATATCTAATCTTTTTATCCCCGCTAATACTTTCTCAGTTGGTTCCAATTTCATTGTATCCTTTGCTAAAAGACCTTCCTGAATCGACGCTTCCTCAATTTCCATAACTGGTACTTCAACAATTAAATCACTTTTAGGATATGTCTGACATGCTAAAACGTATCCTCCCTCTCTATCCTCGTTGCTAAGAAGTTCACTCCTGACCTTTTCTACCTGTCCAGATTTTAAAACTACTTGACACCTTCCACATGTTCCGACACCACCACATTCAGAATCAAGAAAAATCCCCGCATTCATAGAAGCATCGTAAATAGTTTCTCTCTTAAATATATATATAGATTTATTCTCCGGTAAAAAAGTTACCTTATATCTTTTTTTAGAGACCTTTTTAGGCATTTGCTTCTCTTTTAAATATATTTCTTTTATAATTTCTTGATATTTTTCTGTAATAATTATAACTTATATATACTATAAACGAGATAGGTTTATAGTTTGTTCCTTAAAAAAGAGTTTAATTAAATAATTTAATTATTAAAAGTACATTCAAAATACATAACTTTTTAAAAATTTTTAACTAAATTGAAAATATCTTTATATTTTATTACAACTAATTGATATAATGAAATAAAAATTTAATAATAATATCAAATTCTTCTCCATATTTTTTAAATTTTTTGATATTTAAAATATAAAAAATAGTAATATAGGTCAGCTACATCATTTTAGGATACGAAACTTAAAAAATATGGTTGACTAGGAGGGATAAATGAAAATTATTTAAAGGAGTAAATATGGGTTCTTTAATTAAGAAAAGAAGAAAGAAAATAAAAAAACATAAACATAAAAAACTAAGAAAATCAATGAGACGCAAAAAGCGTAAATAGTTTATATAATTTTAAAAATAAAAAGATTTATTTTGTTACTCTATCCAACTTTGCATAGCTCAAAAGGAGATGTTTTAAACCAAAATCGTCAAAGAGAACATATGCTTCGGTATCATTAATAATTTCCTTTAAGTCCAATATTTCACCCATTCTCCATTTCTTATGAACTACTCTATCACCAATATTAAATTTTTCTAACTTTTCTCTAATTACTCCTAATTCAGGTTCTTTTACTTCCTCAATAAACTCATCGGGAATTTCTCTTAAGAATCTGGATTCTGGATTAAAATATATACCCCCATATAAATTCCTGGAAATTGCATATACCATATATAGTAACTTCTTTGCCCTGGTCATACCCACATAGCACAATCTTCTTTCTTCTTCTAATTGTCGGATATCATCTAAAGATAAGGCATGAGGAAAAATTCCTTCTTCCATTCCAACTATAAATACCACTTTAAATTCCAATCCTTTCGCATTATGAAGTGTCATCAATGTTAGAAAATTTTCACCTTCTTTATATGTATCAATATTTGCAACAAGTGACATCTCTTCCAGAAATTGATCCAAATCTCCCTCAGGATTTTCACTTAAAAACTCCTTTACTACTGTAAGAAGTTCTTTAAGATTTTCTATTCTGAATTGCGCTGCTAATGTCTTCTCATCCTCTAACTCTTTTATATATCCTGTCTTAGTCCAAACCTCAACTAAAAATTTATCTAAACTGTTCTTTGATGAATAATCTCTTAGATAATCTATCATCTTAATAAATTTTTTTATTTTTGTCCTCATATTTATAGAGAGTAAATGATTTTCTTCGTATTTCTGCAAAGATTCATTAAAGGTTATATTATTTATCTTAGCAAACTTTGATATAGCAGAAATAGTCATCTTCCCTATCCTTCGATGAGGTACATTAATAATTCTGTGAAGACTAACTATATCATTAGAGTTAGAAATTAATCTTAAATATGCTGTAATATCTTTTATTTCCATCCTGTCATAAAATCTTACACCACCAACAATCTTATAAGGAATACCTTGTTTTAAAGATATATCTTCTATAACTCTTGATTGAGCATGTGTTCTATAAAATACAGAAAAATCATTATATTTAAAATCCCTATTTTTTATTAATCTTTTAATTTCATGTATAACAAATGATGCTTCATTGTGCTCATCCTCAGCTTCAAATATAAAAACTTTTTTGCCTTTCTCATTATCCGTCCAAAGATTCTTTCCCTTTCTTGAAAAATTGTTTTTGATTACATTATTTGCTGCACCTAAAATTAATTTTGTTGAACGATAATTCTGTTCTAACTTAATAACTTTCGCATTTGGATAATCATGCTCAAATTCAAGTATATTTCTGATATCTGCTCCCCTCCAGCTATAAATGCTTTGATCATCATCTCCAACCACATAAATATTCTTATTTTTAGAAGCAAGTAAATTGACTAAGTAATATTGTGCTCTATTTGTATCCTGATATTCATCCACTAATATATATTTGAATCTATCTTGATATTTTTTAAGCACGGAAGGAAAAAGTCTGAAGATAATTACAGTTAGCATAATAAGATCATCAAAATCAAGTGCATTTGCTCTGAATAGTCTTTCCTGATATCTGCTATAAACATCAGATGCAATCTGTTGATAAAGATCTGATACGGTTTCGGGGTATTTCTCATGATCGATTAATTCTTCCTTTGCAGCACTTATCAAGTTTAATATTGCTTTTGGATTAAATCTTTTGCGGTCTATATCAAGTTCTTTCATACATTCTATTACAAGCTTTATTTGATCAATCTCATCATAAATAACAAAGTTCCTACCATAACCTAATCTTTCAATCTCATTTCTTAATATCTTTGTACATGTTGAATGAAAAGTTTTAATCCAAATATCTTGAGCATTTTCACCAATAAGTTGCTCAACTCTTATTTTCATCTCGTTTGCAGTTTTATTTGTAAAGGTTATGGCTAATATTTCTTGTGGTGTAGCTAATTTTTGCTCAAGAAGATATGCTACTTTGTAGGTGATTACTCTTGTTTTTCCAGTACCTGCTCCAGCAAATATAAGTAGTGGACCATCATTATAAACTACTGCTTTTTTTTGAATCTGATTTAAATCATCTAAAAAATTATTCTTCAACTATTTAACCTTTTTAAATAGAAAAATATCCCACATCTTAGATGACAACGGGGGCCAGATGAGGGATATTTTCTATAGATACTTATTAATTTTTTAAAGGCTTTTTTTTACATCATTGGAGGTGGGTATCCACCTGGCATTGGTGGTGTTTCTTTCTTTTCTGGAACTTCAGCTGCAATAACCTCAGTTGTAAGAAGCATCGCGGCAATACTTGCTGCATTTTGTAGAGCAGCTCTTGTTACCTTAGCTGGGTCAATTATTCCAGAATCTACCATATTTACATATTTTCCTGTTAGAGCATCAAGTCCTTCACCTTTAGGTAGTTTCTTAACCTCCTCTACTATTAATGCGCCTTCATAACCAGCATTATTAGCAATCCATCTAAGTGGTTCAGTTAGAGATTTCTTAACAATTAAGACACCTGTTTTTATATCTCCATCAAATTTGGTTCCATCTATCGCTGGAATTGAATCAATTAATACTACTCCACCACCCGGTACTATACCTTCCTCAACAGCCGCTTTGGTTGCTGAAAGAGCATCTTCAATCCTGTGCTTTTTTTCTTTAAGTTCAGTTTCAGTTGCAGCACCTACTTTGATTACAGCAACTCCTCCAGACAGTTTCGCCAATCTTTCTTCTAATTTTTCTCTATCAAATTCTGAATCACTCTGCTCAATTTCAGCCTTTATCTGCTTTATTCTTCCTTTTATATCATCAACTTGACCTTTACCTTCAATTATTGTTGTATTTTCCTTATCTATTTTTACTTGTCTTGCTCTTCCCAACATATCAAGTTTGACATTTTCTAATTTTATTCCTAATTCTTCACTGATCATTGTTCCACCAGTTACTACGCCTATATCCTGTAACATTGCTTTTCTTCTATCACCAAAACCTGGGGCTTTTACTGCAACGCAAATAAATGTTCCTCTAATTTTATTAACAACAATAGTAGCCAGTGCCTCCCCTTCAACATCTTCAGCTATTAATAGTAAGGGTTTTCCTGCCTGCATTACCTTTTCTAATACTGGAAGCAATTCGGCAATTGCTCCTAATTTTTTATTCAGTATCAATATATATGGTTCATCAAGAACAGCTTCCATTCTCTCAGCATCTGTTACCATATATGGGGATATATAACCTCTGTCAAATTGAAGACCCTCCACAACCTCAATTTCAATCCCAAATTTTTGTGATTCCTCAACTGTAATAACTCCATCCTTCCCTACTTTTTCCATAGATTCAGCTATTTTCTCTCCAATTTCCGGATCATTTGCAGAAATAGCAGCAACTTCAGCTATCTTCTTTTTCTCAGTTGCTATTGACTGACTCATTTTATGAATCTGTTTTACAGCCATTTCAACACCTTTTTCTATCCCTTTTTTTAATAACATAGGATTTGCTCCAGCTGCCACATTTCTAAAGCCTTCTCTAATCATAGCTTGAGCAAGCAAAGTAGCTGTGGTAGTACCATCTCCAGCAACATCGTTTGTTTTTGTAGCTACCTCTTTTAGTAACTGAACTCCAACATTCTCCCAAACATCTTCAACATCAATATCCCTTGCTATTGTTACACCATCATTAGTAATAGTTGGTGAACCAAATTTTCTCTCTAAAACTACATTTCTTCCCTTTGGACCTAATGTGATTTTTATCGCATCAGCTAATTTGTTAACTCCTCTTTCTAAAACTCTCCTTGCATCTTCGCCAAATTTAATCTCTTTTGCCATATATTATTCCTCCTTTTATTTATTTTTCTATTATGGCAAGGACATCACTTTCTCTTAAAATCAAGTGCTCCTTGTCATCTATTTTTACTTCAGTTCCACCATATTTTGAGTAAATAATTTTATCCCCGACCTTAACATCCATAGGGATTCTCTTCCCTTCTTCAATCCTTCCTGGTCCTACAGCTACCACTTCACCTTCTTGTGGTTTTTCCTTAGCTGTGTCAGGAATAACTATCCCACTTCTAGTAATCTCTTCACTCTCTTTTGGTAGAACAATTACTCTGTCTCCAAGTGGTCTTAATTTCATAGTGTTTCTCTCCTTTCTAATTATATTTTTTTGTCAAAAGACTTTAAACTGAGAACTTAATTCTTAAATGATTTTTAAAAAATACAAAATTATGA
>Ga0114925_10002114_pt1 | contig 10043 bp, 7 predicted proteins | sample SumtaG_2_FD_87287 | JGI IMG/M metagenome (GOLD analysis project Ga0114925, IMG submission 87287) | Deep subsurface microbial communities from Indian Ocean to uncover new lineages of life (NeLLi) - Sumatra_00607 metaG | ecosystem: Environmental > Aquatic > Marine > Oceanic > Sediment | place...
CAAGGTTTCACATGCTGACGAAACTTCCATTTTTCCCATGGTTAACCTTTCGGCAATATCCCACACAGCCCTGCATGGGAGTCGCCCGTTTATAAGGGACTGGTTGATGTCTTCTTTTAATGTTTGTGACACGGTCTCAGCCGGTTTAATAACCCCTTTTTTCGGTCCATAGCCGTACAGCCCCAATTGGCATTTGACAATTCGTATCTCAAGAAAATCCGCTGCAACTCCTACCTCCGAAGGAGATATATTAAAATCGCTGGAAATTTTGTGTGCTGCCGCGCACGATATTTCTCCGTTTGAAGCTTGTTGTTTCACGGCTTCAGCGACTTTAGTATCCATCTTGCGGTCTGGCGGATGCTTTTTTGCATAATGTCCTCTATCTTCATGTGTCATAGTATTTCAATCCAAGGCAGTGAATTACCCCGCCCCCCTCCCCTTCATCCCCTCCCGCCGGAGGCGGACAAGCCCACCAGGGGAGGGGGAATTAATTTTGTCCCTGAAGATATTTCTCTTTGACACTCATGCTGAAAAGGACTACCGGCCGAAACATCAGGTGGGCCCATTTTGCAAAAGGTACTTCCAGAACCAACATCGGTACAGCCACCATCAGGTGGACTACATACAGGATATATGTAGTCAGGGGCCAATCCAAAAGCCGAGTAAAATGGATGAAGATCCCTGTGAGTGTAGTGAGCTGCAAAAGAATTAGAAACATCCAATCAGTAGGATGAGAATTCTTATATGGTGCCTTGGTTTTCTTGATTCTGCCGATCATCGCATAGGTGGTGCCATAAAGGAGCGCAAAGGTAGCGTAATACCCTAAAAGACGCACTGGATGAAAGAATGGATATATCACATCACGCTGAAACATGATCTTATCCCAGGAAAGCCCTATGACGTGTATGCCTCCTGCAAGAAAAACAACTACGAGCATAAAGACTGTACTATAACCTGTCATGATCAGAAGATGAACGATCCATTGCATCCTGTCTGTACATTCGCCAAACTTTCTTTGGGTAATAAAGTGGGTAACGAACTCCTTAGCTTGTGTTATATATAACGCAAGAGGAATCTTCTTCTTCAAATCACCCATGACAAAACTAAAACAGCGGTATGTGTTGGTCAACAAAAAGAAGGTGAGAACAGCCGCCATAATGAGGTCAGCGATTTCTATAGCCGGTGCAGGCCATACCGAATTGAGTTGTGTATTTTCCATGTTGGGATTACTTCCGTGAAAGATCCACATGGCCAACCCAACAAATACGGCAACAATAGAAATGGCAATGATTTCAAATTTTTCAGATATATAAAATTTTCGGGAAAACCCGGTCCAGTCATAAAGTGAAGTCAGATACCGCCGCATTACCATCATGGTCTCTCCGGGATCTGCTCCCCGCGGACAGGTGTCCGAACAGTCCCCGCAATAGTAGCAAAGCCATGGCTCGGGACTTTTCAAGATTTTATCCTTGAGACCCATCTGGGCATACTTAATTAATTTCCTCGGAAACGGGGTTTCCGGCGTGGAGAGGGGGCAAACCGCTGTACAATTTCCACATTGCATACATTTGTTTGCGTCTTTCAGGCCAAATGCCTTTAGGTCCTTCATCAAATTAGGATCAACTTTGACACTCATCCTCATACCTCCTATGAACAGCTCATAGTTCAAGTTCATAGATTATAGTCAGATTGAAAAACACTCCTTTTTCTTCTATGAGCCATTAGCCATCATCTGTCTGCTCTTTTACAAGTCCTTGAATGGATTGGGGCCAACTTCGTCTATTGTCTCAGCAAACTCGTCCAACAGGCCAGGAAGCCTGTCGTAATCGATGATAGATATCGCTTCAAAACGCACCCGTTCCGACTCCAACACCAGTCTTTCCAGGGTTTCTGAGACCTTGCTCAAACGGATATCTGCCAGCTCACTTCCCTTGATAAAATGGCACTGATAATCATCTCCATGCTTGCACCCTAAAAGAAGGATGCCGTCAATACCTTTTGCAAGTGAGTCCGCAATCCAGACGAGATTCATAGAGCCCAGGCATCGCAAAGGAATCACCCTCACCCAGGCGTTGTATTTCATACGGTTAATTCCGGCCATGTCGAGTGCTGCGTAAGCGTCATTTTCACAGACCAGCACTAAAATGCGGGGTTTTTCTTCATCCTCTTCAGGCACTTCAATGGCCTTAATCATGGCCCCGATTATCTGCACCGAATAGTTTTTAAAAGTGATAATACGTTCGGGGCAGGCTCCCATACACACACCACAACGCCTGCATCGCGTGAGTTGCGGCAAAGGATTGGCCTCTTCATCTTCGTTAATGGCGCCAAAAGGGCATTCCACCGTACACCTCTTGCACTGGGTGCAACGCTGCATAGCAAATTCGGGAAAGGTCAGATCACCTGCTCGAGGGTGAACAGCCGCACCCTGAGAGGTGAGCTCAATACACTGGATCGCTTTCATAACCGCCCCGGCAGCATCTTCTTGGGCCGTAGCAATTCCCATAGGCCTTCGGACACAACCGGCAGCATAAATACCGGTGCGCCGGCTTTCATATGGAAAGCAGATAAAATGGGAGTCAGGAAAGTCATAACGAAGGGCAGGGAGTTCGGGACCTTGCCGGTATTCCAGATTCAAGAGTTCCGAACGCCGGATAACATCAGGAGGTATCTCTAATTCCTCTTCCTCTTTTTTCTCTTCCTCTTCCTTTTCCTTTTCTTCCTGAGTGATATCCATACCAAAGGCAGTCACAGGGACCATTCCTGTGGCAAGGACTACCATATCAAGGTCTTCCATAAGAACAGCCTCACCTAACAGTTCATCCTCTGCCTCAACAACCAATCCATCCCCGTTGGCCTTGACCTCAGGTGACTGGCACCGGATAAAGTTTATCCCTTCTTCCTGGGCCTTGCAATAAAGATCCTCAGCCTGCCCGGGTGTTCGCATCTCTTTGTAAACCATAAAGACATTGGCTTCCGGATTCTGGGCCTTAATCGTCAGGGCCTGCTTTAATGCAGTGATACAGCACACGCTTGAACAGTAAGGCAAATGATCAGAGTCTCTTTGTCCAGCACATTGCAGGAAAGCAACGTTTGTCACGTTTTTGCCGTCGCTGGGTTTTGTTATTTTCCCCTCTTTAAAACTCTCTTCAAACATGACATTGGTAATCACATTGGGAGATGCCCCGAATCCCAGTTTTTGGTCTAATTTATTGGGGTCATAGGGCTGCCATCCGGCCGCCAACACAATGGCCCCTATGCGATGTTCCGCCATTGTTCCATTCTGGCTTATGGAAACTTCAAAAATACCAGGACCTCCGACAGTTTTATCCACTTTGGCCCCGGTATAGACCTTGATTTTTTCGTTTTGGGTGACTTCCTGTATTAATTCTTCCAGGTCATTATCCTGAACACCCTGGTAAGGGAAGGATGTTGTCTTTTGGACATTACCTTGGAAACCACCTAATTGGGGCTCTTTCTCTACCAAAACTACTGAACACCCAGCCTTTGTAGCATCTAAAGCAGCTGTCATACCGGTTAATCCGCCTCCGACTACAAGGATATCTCTTGATATTTCCCCTTCTGGTTTAAAGGGTTCAGGCAATTCCATATTTTCAACCTTGGCCATACCCATCCGGAGATAATCCTCTGCCATCATCTGTGTGTCTTCATCCCCTGGTTTCTGACACCAAACAACCTGTTCCCGAATATTGACCCTATCAACGATACAATTCTCAAAGTTAAAAGCATCATACATCACCCGATGTGAACAGGCTGCAATCGCCAGGGTGTTGGCACCTTCATTGGCAATGTCATTCTTGATAAGCTCCACTCCTTCCTGACTGCATAGATTGGGGTGGTTCCGACAAATGGGGGCACTACCTTCATCTGTGGCCACCTTGCTGAGCTGTTCTATATTAAGGGCGTCTCCAATGCCACATCCAGTACATATATAGATTGCTGTCTTTTTTTCCATTGAGTTTATCTCCTCACAACGGATTGAATGGCTTTTAGGGCCGCTGCCGTTCCATCTTGGACTGCTTCTGAAACAAAAGTGGGCGTCCTTACACAACCAGCAGCGTAAATTCCGGGCTTGGTATTCTGGGAAGCCATAAACCCATAATCATCATAGGGTATCTCAATAGGCAAAGGGGTATCAGATGTATTGGGTTGCATCCCTGTTGCCAGCACCACCAGATCAGCATAAACTTCATGCAACTCCTCTGTTGTTGTATCTTCAACCCTCAGGATCAGATCCTTACCTTCTCCATTTTGGGTAATCTTGGCTACTTTGCCCTTGAAAAATTGGATATTTTCATCCTCCTTGACCCTGTTATAAAAGTCCTCCAGTCGGTCTGTGGCCCTGATATCAATAAAAAAGATATAGATCTTTGTGTCAGGATATTGTTCACGCACATAGGTGGCCTGCTTCATGGATGCCAGACAGCAAATGCCCGAACAGAAGGGGAGGTGGTTTTCATCTCTTGAACCTGCACATTGGACAAAGGCTATAGTTTTGGGTGCCTCACCGTCGGAAGGTCGGACAATCTTACCTTGTGTTGGGCCTGACCAAGAGGCCAGTCTTTCCATCATGACATTAGTAATAACATCGGGGTATTGCCCGAATCCGTAAGTATCTAACTTATTGGCATCATAGGGCTGCCATCCCGTTGCCCACACAATGGAGCCCACCTTTAATTCCATGGTCTTAGGCGACATATCCAGTTCAATGGCATCATACGGGCAGGCCTCCTTAACCTTTTGGGCCTCATCGCTTTTTACAAGGGCCGGGTCCAGGATATAGCGCATGGGGTAGGCCATGTCGTGTGGTAGATAGGCAGTCTTGATCTTGTCCATACCATAGTTGAAGGCATTTTCTATTTCCATGGTACAGTCTTCAGCGCATTTACCGCAACAGGTACATTTCTCATTAACATAACGAGGTTCTAATCGAATTGTGACATCAAAATTGCCTTCCTCCCCTGAAATATTTTCTACTTCGGCCATGGTAAAAAATCGTACCCTTGGATTTTGTTTAATACGGCGAAAGTTGATTTCCAGACCGCAATAGGGAGGACACAATTTTGGAAAGTAATGATGAAATTGTGCCACTCTCCCCCCTAAATAGGGGTTCTTCTCCACAATATAGGTATCGTACCCCGCTTCTGCGGCCTCGATAGCGGCAGTGAGCCCACTCATACCACTACCGACCACCAAGATGCTCTGGGTGTCTGTATTTGCCATGCGTTTCCTCCAAAAAACACCCCGACCACTTTATCTTATATTGCAGCCGGGGCACGTTCTTAGTTCAGGTTAACTACTACACACCAGGCATGGTCCAAATATCCTTCTTCATCATTTCCCATTCACCAGTGTTTGGATCCCAGCGGCAGTTGGTAAAGCATTTCCAGTTCTCATCATCCATCTTGGGAGTATCCGATCTGAAATAATAGCCTGGCCACCTAGTTTCCTCCCTGAAGAGCATGGTCCGAATATGGGACTCTGCAATCCACATCCTCTGTGTATTCTCCCAGATCCTCATAAGGTCATGCAAGTTACCTGCAGCCTGCTTGTCTGAATCCTCTTGCAAGACACCTATTAACTCTAAGCCTCTCTCAAGGAGCGCCTTGCTGGTCTTAAAGGCAGAGGTCACACCGCCGGCATACTCGTCCATGATCTTCTGCAGACGAAACAGGAACTGCCTGGGCATGATATAATTTATGTTAATTTCAGGATCAGTGGTCTCGCCTTTATGGGCCTCAAAAAGGTCTAATGGAGCAAGTATCTTCTTCTGAAGCTCTTCAACCTTTGCCATATCAACGTTGGGCTCTGCGCCCTTTTCGACGATGTATTTGATAGCCGATTTTCCTGCAATTCTACCTTCGGCATGTGAACCAGAGGAGAATTTATGGCTTGATGCACCGGAGCCATCACCCACGGCAAAAAGGCCATCAACCGTAGTCATGTTGGTATAACCCCACTTGTAGGGCGTGTCTATATCCTCAGGACCGCTTACCCAGGCACCTGAGGCACCAGAATGAGAACCAATAAAGTAAGGCTCACACGCCGCGATCTCAGAGTGCTTTTCCTCGGGCTTGACATTCTGAGAAGCCCACAAAATGGCCTGAGAAATGGTCATATCAAGGAAGTCCTCCCATGCCTCAGTCTCTAATTCCTTCATTTTTTTCTTATAGGCCTTAGGATCGTCCTTATACTCTGCAGCGATCTTTTGAATTGCCTCGTCGGTCTCCATGTAAAGGGGACCAAGGCCCGCCTCCACATCCAGCATACCAAGGTAGTTTCTCAGGTTTGCCGGAATGGGTTTGGCTAATCCATATGGGGCCCAGTTATTGAGTTCATCCTCTCTCACAACCATATAATCGCCGCCCTCGGCACTTATTGCACGAGATTTAAAGAGGAGAAACCATGCGCCTACAGGGCCATAAGCATCCTTAAACCTGACCGGAATGAAACGGACTTCCTGGCAAGTCATCTCCGCGCCAGCCTGGATGGTAAAATATGCACTGGTGCCAGAGTTAAATGGCGGATACCAGGAACGGCCAAAACCCTCACCCACTGAACGCGGACGGAATACATGCACTGCACCACCTGCGCCTATAATGACTGCCTTTGCCTTGAACACGTAGAATTGGTTTTCACGGGTGTTAAATCCCACGGCTCCCACACATTTGTTTCCGTCCATTAGAGGAGCAACAATAAAGATCCTTTCATAAATCTCCCCACCTGCATCCGCTAAGGCATTCTTGGCTGCCTCGGCAATGATGACTTTGTAGGATTCACCATTGATCATGAGCTGCCAGCGGCCTTCATGAACATACTTGCCGTCTTCATCCAGCCAGATATTAAGACCCCATTTCTCAAAGAGGTGGACCGAGGAGTCCACGTGACGGGCGATGTTATAAACCAGGTCCTCCCTGGATATCCCCATCAGGTCCTGACGAACGTAACGGACATAATCCTCAAGCGTATTTTCGCCATCTTTGACACCAACATACTGGTTAATAGCTGAAAGACCCATGGCCACGGCGCCACTTCTATCCATTGCCGCCTTGTCTACCAGGGCAATCTTTAGGCCGTTCTTCTTGGCCCAGTAAGCAGCCTCTGTGGCAGCACCACATGCTGAAAACCCCCCGCCAATGATCAGGAGGTCGGTGTTCACTTCCACTGTTTCAAAATTTGCCATATCTATTTACCTCCCTTTTGTTTAGTTAGGCGTGGGAACTGCATCAAGTCCTAAGGATGCAGGTTCAGTTGCCAGAGCTTGATTGTTAAGATCATCATGAGTTGAAAACCCACCCAGCGGATCTGCTGAACCTTCAGGAGTTGTCCTGGTGGTGAACTTGAACCGCTTAATTGAACCGTCACGGAATTTTACCGTCCACATAATGTCTTCGGTACCCCGCAACGGTGTGGCGCTGGCTCCTAAGGGAACAAAATCAGCATAGCCTCTCACATCCATTGCCTGCTGGGGGCAGAGTTTGACACAGCACATACATTCCCAGCACATCTGAGGATCGCGGTTGTATGCCTTCATCTCCCCATAACCGGCCGAACCGTCTACGTCCAGCGCCATCAAGTCGTTGGGGCAGATATACATACAAGCAGTCCTGTCCTGTCCCTTGCAGCCGTCACATTTTTCTGTAATCACATAACTTGGCATTATTGTACCTCCTAATTTTAACAGTTAAAATAGAAATCTGACTAATACAAAACAACACAAATTTTTTTTGCACCTCCTTTCTTGTGTTCCTTTTTACTATTTCTCGACATCGCCGGTAGCGGCACCGTGCAACTTTATCTCAACTTTCTCTTCAAGGCCCTGGTAATACTCCTGGAGTATTTTAACGACCTCAGGACGAGAGAATTCCGCAGGGAGGTCACCGCCCTCTGAGAGGGTCTTCCTCACCATAGTCCCGGAAAGAAGCAGTCTGTCTTCTTTTCCATGGGGACAGGTTTTCATAGAGGCCATACCTCCGCACTTATAACAGTGAAAAGTCCAGTCGATATTCAGGTTCTGGCACTTAAGAGCGCCCTCCGGAATCTCGTCGAAAATTTTCTGGGCGTCAAATGGGCCGTAATAATCACCTACTCCTGCATGATCACGTCCAACAATCAGGTGGCTGCACCCATAGTTTTGACGGAATACGGCGTGGAGCAGAGCCTCCCTCGGTCCAGCATACAGCATCTCCATGGGATACCCACCTTGGACCACGGTGCCATCCACAAACCAGTTGTCCACAAGGGCCTCAATAGCCTGCACACGGACATCGGCAGGGATGTCGCCTGATTTAAGCTTGCCCAGGAGCTGGTGGATATAGAGGCCGTCCATCACCTCTACCGCTATCTTAGCCAAAAACTCATGGGAACGATGCATGGGATTGCGAAGCTGCAATGCAGCAACTCTCTTCCATCCAAGCTCTTCAAATGCCTTCCGGGATTCAACGGGCCTCTGGTAAATTCCTTTGAACTGCTCTGGATAAATACCCTCACTCAAGACTTTGATAGGCCCTGCCAGATAATATTTTGCTGTGGCCATTACTGTTGCCACTCCCGGGTGTTCTGTATCTGTAGTCCTAAAAATGGCCTTACACTCATAGTCCTTATCAACAGAATACTTTTCAGAGACCTGCATGGTGGCCATGGTAATGTCCGTCTCATCATCCACTAACGCCAGTTCATCACCTTCCTTAATATCTGCATCGTTTGTGGAAAGCGTAATTGGGACAGGCCAGAATGTGCCATCTTCCATGGTGAAATTATCACAGACACCTTGCCAGTCCGCCTTTGTCATGAAACCTGTCAGAGGCGTGAATGCCCCGATTCCCATCATTACAAGGTTGGAACTCTCCTTTGAAGTGACCCTGATTTGTTTGAGACCCTTGGCCCTTTCAATCTCGGCCTTTAATTCATCGCCATCAAGCAATAACGGCATCAATCTTTCTTCTCTACCATGTGGCGGGACAAGATTTGACATAAACTATCCTCCTTTTTATTTGAGATGTTATCTCCTTATACTTGCAGTTTATCAAAAAGCTAACCCTACAACGACACTTACCGTTGAAACCAAATTCTGGATTCTGTCATGCCGGACTTGATCCGGCATCCAGAAGTCAACCTATTGCCATGAACTAAAATAGCCTTTATCCAGATCGTTCAGACTGGATTCCGGCTTTTGCCGGAATGACGAAGTGGTAAGCGTCGTTGTAGGGCTAATACCTCCAATGATACCCGGTGAACAGTTGCGAATCATTAAGATCAAGGGTTTGATTTTTCAGGACCCTTGAAATATTCATCACCAATCATCCCATTCTTCTTCAATGAAATATGATCTAAAATCTCTTTCAGCACCTTTTTACTAACAGGTTTTGACATGTAATAAATGATGCCCAGTGTTCTTATCTCCTTTTCCAGTTCCTTGTTACTCGTTCCGGTCATCGTTACGATTCCTATCTCAGGCCTCAATTCTTTGAGTTTCACTATCAAGTCTTGAGATGCCATATCAGGAAGAGAAATATCCACCAGAATTAGATCAAACTTATGTTTCGTGACCTTATCCAGTGCGCTATGACCTGTTTCTGATTTCTCAGCTCTATGTCCCCAGCTTTGAATCAATTCAATGATATGTGAAAGTGTAGATAAATCATTTTCTACCACAAGAACATCCATAAAATTACACGCTCTTTATCCTTCTTCCTGGAATTTTTTAATACACAGTGAGTAAAGAGCAATAAATGTGCCTAAAAACATTTGCCTTTCTTAACATATTGAATTTATATGAATATTTATTTTGGAATGAAAGAAATTATAGAAGGTGAAATGAGAAAATCGGGTGAAAATACCCGAAAGAAGAGATGAGTAAGCAGGTATATATTCGGAAATATTACAATTAATTAACGCCGGGTGGTATAACCCGATATTAGGTTAAGACAACCCTGTTTTTTTCATCTTTGTATAGAGAGTTTTTGCATCAATTCCCAGTACAGCTGCCGCTTTCCCTCTATGCCAGCGGTATTGATTCAGTG
>Ga0114925_10002115_pt1 | contig 10040 bp, 10 predicted proteins | sample SumtaG_2_FD_87287 | JGI IMG/M metagenome (GOLD analysis project Ga0114925, IMG submission 87287) | Deep subsurface microbial communities from Indian Ocean to uncover new lineages of life (NeLLi) - Sumatra_00607 metaG | ecosystem: Environmental > Aquatic > Marine > Oceanic > Sediment | place...
CCTCAAACAATTTGCTCACGACGATCTGGCGAGGGGGATAGGGAATTGAGATGCCGGCGTCGTCGAGCGCGTATTTCACCGCCCGAACCGTAGCCCAATAGCCCTCCATGTATTGCGCGCGACGAACCCAGGCGCGGATCTCGAGATCGACGGAACTGTCACCCAGAGCTTTGACAATGACCGCTGGTGCCGGCTTTTTCAGGAACCGCTCGTCGGCCCCAACGAGGCCTTCCAACACCTTGACTGCTTTATCGATATCGTCGTCGTAGGAGATCCCCACGAGCAGGTCGAGCCGACGCTGCGCCCGCATCGAGTAATTGACGATGGTATCGCCGAACACCTTGGAATTGGGTACCGCGACAAAGAGATTTTGCGGTGTGTGCATCCTCGTCATGAAGAGGCCTATCTCATCGACCGTGCCCGCGGTTCCGCCAGCCTCGACATAGTCGCCGATACGATATGGCCTAAGCAACAGCAGCATGAGCCCTGAGGCGACATTTTGCAGCGTCCCCTGCAACGCCAAGCCAATGGCGAGTCCGGCGGCACCAAGCACCGCAATGATGCTCGTCGTCTGTACCCCGAATTCTGCGAGGACGAGCACCAGCGTCAATATGTAGATGAAGTAACGGCCGACTTGCGCGATGATCGGAATGAGCGTTGCGTCGAAACCCTCGACACTCGATAGTCGCGCCCGGATCCCTCGGTAGACCCAGCCTGCACATATCGAACCCGCCACGATGATCAATATCGCCGTCACGAGATTCAGCGCATAGGACAGCCCCCCTTCCAGGAAAGCTGCCGTCGATAATGTCAGTTCGTTCATCGCCGTCTCGCCGTTCATTTTTTGGCTGCCCAGAACGCCCGACCAAACTGGCACGCCGTCATCGATTGACGCGTGTTTGCTGTTACCATGAGAATCAGGCTTACCCGCCGCGCCGGCTCGACATTTCCACAGGTCTCAGCGCCGACAAGATTCGCCACGCCAAGGCTCTTACCGGACTATGGGACAGACTAGTTTCGCATCGTCTGATCGCTCAGCGTCCGCCACATTGGGCGGCATTGAGAAAAACAGAGTATGCCGTATCGATTGCCCCTTCCAATTCGTCGGCGTGAGGATGAAATGGCGACATTGCAAGTTGGCCCATCTGAAGCTCTCTACTACGAGCACACAGCGCCCACCGCAAAACCCTTCAGCTTCGTCTTTGTCAACGCGCTGACGGGCTCGACCGAGCAATGGGAGGCGGCCGTCGCACCAGGCCTTCGTGATTTGGGCTTCGGGACCCTGAGCTACAACTTCCGTGGCCAAGCCAAGAGCCCATTTGCAGCGGGCAAGCGACTGGATGAAAAGCTCATCGTCAGAGATCTCGCCCGGCTGATCGACGCGGTGCAAATCAAGCGGCCTGTGCTCGTTGGATTGTCCATCGGCGGTCTCTTTGCCGCCAAGGCCCACCTGTCAGGCCTCTCTGCCGACGGGCTTGTCCTCATCAACACCCTGCGCAAACAAGGACTGAGCCTCGATTGGGTGAATGAAGCCATCTACCGCGCGGCCACAATTGGCGGGTCCCAGCTGGTCATGGATCTCTTTTTGCCAATGCTTGCAGGCCCCGACTTCTTGGCCAAGATGCGCGCCGGCTGCCTCTCCGGCGGTGCCTACGAGCCGTTTCCAGCGGACTCCGGACTGCTCAACCTGATCGCCAACTCCCGCGCCGCCGATTGGAACATCGCCTACGAGCAGCTCCGCCTTCCCTGCCTCGTGATAACTGGCCTGCGCGACCGGGTTTTCCTTGACCGCTCGGCCCTAATTGAATTGCTCGCGCGTATGCCGAACGCAAAACACATACAGCTCGAGAATGTTGGCCATCTCATCCCTGCCGAGGCGCCAGAAAGTCTCGTTGGCGCCCTCGCTGAGTTTGCTGACCGGCTGGAGGGCTGATCATGACGCCGCAAATGGCTTACCTGATGACTTTCCTCGGCGTCACCGGCCACGCTTCGAGTGAATTCTTTGCTGTGCTCTCGGGCGTCAGCGGCCCGGAGGTTTCCGTTTGGCGATATTTGTTGGGAGCCGCCGGGCTTCTGCTCATTTGCGCGCTCAGGAAGGAGCACCGCGATCTCCTTACGCCGCTACGCCGTCATTGGCGCGAGCTCGTACCCTTGTCGCTCATCGGCGTCAGCGTGGCTTATCTCTTCTTCCATTGGGCCCTCGATTACGCCACCGCGATCCAGGTCGGCACAATGGTGACCACCATTCCCATCTTCGTCGGCCTCAGCAATCTCGTGATCAACAAAGTGCCCATAGCAGGCGCCAAACTGATCACCGGCATTGCCGCCGTGATCGGCGTTGCGCTCCTCCTGACCGATGGTTATCTGGCCCGCCTTTTGGGCGACAACGAAAGCCTCTACGGAGTCGTTCTGGCACTGGGGTGTGCGGTCATGATTTCGGCTTACGCTGTGCTCGTCAAGCCGCTCATCACCGAACATGGCGCGATCCGCATCACCACAATCAGCCTCGCGATCGGAGCAATCGGGCTTTGGATCATTGTCGGCCTGTTCTTCGGGGTCTGGGTCAATCCACTGACGCTATTCGACAAAGAGCCCATCGCCGCGTGGTCGCTTCTCACCCTGGGCCTTTGGAACACCACAATCACACAAGTGCTTTGGTTGGGCGGTTTGGCGGCGGTGCCCGACATCACAAGGGGCAGCTACCTCTTTTTCCTAAAACCCGTCATCACGGCGTTTTTGGCAATCACGTTCCTCGCCCAACCCATCACTTGGGTTCAAGCGCTCGCCATTGTCGTTATATGTGGTGCTGTGATCCTCGAGATGGCATGGCCCAGTATTGTCGCCCGCTTGCCGGCGAGGGCCCGGTAGGCGTCAGTCGACGCCACTTGTCGAAGGACCGGTCGTACTTCAGTCCTCGAAATCCTCGTTCGCCACGCTATCGATCGCGGCCGTCTGGCCTTCTCGCACCTCCTCGCCTGCGCGTCGGCGCTTTAGGTAGGCATTGATGATCTTGAGCATGCCGTCTTCGATCATGTCGGAACGATTGACCCAGACCCGCACCGGCCAACTGAGCACCGACGCCACACCGACCACTTTGCCCATGCCGGGCGTCGCCTCCACCGCCTCACCACCTTTGAAGACGACACGTGGCGCGAAGGTCGACGTGATCGGATAGACCGACTTCTTGGTCCGCACCTCGCAAGCAACCGGCTGCGGTGGCACCTCGAAGACGAAATCGGGTGTCGCGACGGCGTTTTCGACGAGCGCTCGTTTGACGCGAATATCGACCAGGCATTCGGCGTCCTGGAAAACGCCGCGTGTTATTCGTCGCACCTCACCGCGTTCTTCCTCGGTCATGATTGCCGGGAATTCGCAGCGGATCTCTTCGTCGCTACCCTCGATCAACTGCCAGAAACAGTCACGATCGTGCTCCGCCACTTCCCCGCCCACCTGCGCCTGTGCCGTCGCCCCGCCCGCGAGCAAAGCCGTAACCACGGCAAGGGCGAATAACCGGCGACAGCCATGCCCCGCTATGGTTTGAAGTTGGGGTAGCGTTTGGCGCATTTCTTGGCCACGAACTTGTTGACTTCACGCAATATATCGTCCTGGAAAATACCGAACGTCGCTTCCATTTTGACGACCGTCCAGATTGCACCCTTGAGCAGTGCCGGCGCCTCGACATCTGCCACACCGAGCGCCGCTTCAACCGCTTTGCCCTGCTGGAACTTGAGCTTTGGCGCAAGCGCGAGATTGATTGGCGTGACGTTCTCGCCGCGTTCAACGATGCATTTGACTTCGTGCTTGGGCAGCCGAAGTTTGTACTTGGGCAACGTCAAAGCATTGACCAGGCTTTGCTGACTAACCTCGAAGTCGACCCGACAGCGGGCGTCACCGAGTGACCAATCGATACTCTTGGAGCCTGCACCCTTCTCAAGCGCCTTTTTGGCCCAGGTCTTTTGCAGTTGGCAGCTAAGTTCGGACCCTGTCGTCGCCCGCGTCAGTACGATTTCGCAGATATCCTTCTCACACGCCTTAAGTTTCGCCTTCTCCGCCTTGCCAACCTCGAGCGCCAACAGAGTTGTATTCCAAACCAATTGATCGCCGCCAAGAATCACTGCGAAACAGAGCGCACCCAAAACCCATTTGCTGCCTCTCTTGAACATCGAACCCCCAATCTTGCACCCCAACCAGGCCGCCATCCCGGCCAAATTCACACCGCCTCTCAGTAATCTGGCTGCATGCTTTGCCCAAAAATAAGGGCACCCAGATGACGCCCACAAACGATGCATCGATCAAATTCGATCCGCACAGTGCGCCACCACGTTGTATATCAGGCATTTCTGCGGCATTTTGCCCGTTTCGCTCCCCCCTACGTTGGCAAAGCTCGCCCGATTGGATATCCGCTTTAGTGCGAGCGGTGGATCAACGGAATAATCCGGCATTTTGAAGAAAAAAGGGGGACCGAATGAGCGTCGACATCTCTGATGGCCATCCGGCAATGGACTACGATGAACACAATCGTACTTATGCCGGTTTTGTTCGAGGCACGGTAATCCTGAGCGTGGCGATTGCAGCACTGCTCGTGTTCATGGCCGTCGTGCTCGTGTAGTAGGACCAAAGGCCAGCCTATCAGGGGTCAATTCATTCGCGGGTTTCGCGTCCCTTGGACCCATCCCCCTCGACAACCCAAATGCGCCGACGTCGGGTGGACTCGTTTTGAGTGGAGCCGCCATGATCAACATTGCCGTTACCAACGAAGCCGACGACGAACCGCGGATTGGCTTGTCGCCCGAGACTGCCAAGAAATTGTCGGCACTCGGCTGCAAGGTGAAAATGCTGGCGGGCGCCGGCGCGCACGCGCACTTCTCCGACAACGACTATCGCAATGCGGGCGCAGAAATTGCCGAGACTGCTCAAGACGCACTCAAATCCGCCGACATCTTGCTCAAAGTCGGCCGGCCGAACAGCGAGGATCTGAAGGATTTGAAATCCGGCGCGATGGTCGTCGGCATCCTCAATCCATTCGATGATCGCTCCGGGCTCGAAGCCATTGCGAAATCCGGCGTCACCGCCTTTGCCATGGAACTCATGCCACGCATCTCCCGGGCCCAGTCCATGGACGTGCTCTCGTCGCAATCCAATCTCGCCGGCTATAAGGCGGTGATTGATGCTGCCGGGGCCTTTGAGCGGGCGTTGCCGATGATGATGACGGCGGCCGGCACCGTGCCGCCAGCCAAGACTTTTATCATGGGCGCGGGCGTCGCCGGCCTGCAAGCCGTCGCTACCGCACGCCGGCTCGGCGCGGTCGTCACATCGACCGACGTGCGTCCCGCCGCCAAGGAACAAGTGCAATCTTTGGGAGCGAAATTCGTTGCCGTCGAGGATGATGAGTTCCGTGAAGCCGAGACCGCCGGTGGATACGCCAAGGAGATGTCGGACGATTATAAAAAGAAACAGGCCGAGCTCATCGCCAAGCACATCGCCAAGCAGGACATCGTCATCACCACTGCTCTCATTCCCGGCCGCCCGGCGCCAAAGTTAATCTCCAAGGCCATGGTCGAGAGCATGCCGGCGGGCTCCGTCATTTTCGACCTCGCGGCCGAGCGCGGTGGCAACTGCGAGCTGACCAAGCCCGGAGAAACGACCGTTGCGAACGGCGTCACAATCATGGGCCCCATCAATGTCGCCGGCCAGTTGCCCGGCAATGCTTCGAGCCTCTACGCCAAAAATCTCCTCGCCTTCCTTGAAACCATGATCGACAAAGAGGCCGGCGAGCTCAAGATCGACTGGGACGACGAGATCGTCAAAGGCACACTCGTTGCCCGCGACGGCGAGATTGTCCATCCATCGCTTACAGAGGAGACCGCCTGATGCGCATTTTTCATCCTCGACGGTCGGCTCTGCGCCGTTGCGCGATTTTCCTCGGCCTCATCATCGCATTCGTGGCTACTGCCGCCCCTGCGGCGTGGGCCGCGGGCGGCGCCGGCGAAGGCAGCGTCGATCCATTCGTCTATCGTTTTGCAATCTTCGTGTTCGCCATTTTCGTCGGCTATTACGTCGTTTGGAGCGTCACGCCGGCCCTGCACACGCCATTGATGTCCGTTACAAATGCCATCTCCTCGGTCATCGTCGTTGGCGCGCTGCTCGCCGTCGGCGTGCCCGCCATTGTCGAGGGATCCGGTGCGTCGCGATTTTTCGGATTTCTCGCTTTGACCATGGCATCAGTGAACATTTTTGGTGGTTTCCTCGTCACGCAGCGCATGCTGTCCATGTACAAAAAGAAGGATCGCTAGGGCCCTTCTGGGTCGGCGGTAAAGCTCATGTCGGCAAACCTCGTTGCGCTGCTCTATCTGATTGCAGGCGTACTTTTCATCATGGCGTTGCGCGGGCTTTCCTCGCCTGAAACGTCGAGGCGCGGCAACTATTTCGGCATGGCCGGCATGGCCATCGCCCTGCTGACGACGTTGTTCGTGGCCGGCCCGCTCGACGGTTGGAGCTGGCTGCTCATTGTCGTGGGCCTTGGCGGCGGCGGCGGCGGCGGCGGCTACATTGCCCGCCGCATTCCCATGACGGCGATGCCCCAGCTTGTGGCGGCCTTTCACTCCCTCGTCGGTATGGCCGCGGTGCTTGTTGCCGCGGGCGCCCTCAATGCACCGGACGCGTTTGGCATTGCGCTTCCGGGCGGTGGCGGGCTCTCCGGCGCCAGCCTGTTGGAAATGTCGCTCGGCACCGCCATCGGCGCCATCACCTTTACCGGCTCCGTCATTGCATTCTTGAAGCTCGATGGGCGCATGTCGGGCGCACCAATCATCCTGCCGTCGCGGCACCTCATCAACATTGGCCTAGCAGTGTTCCTCGTCGTCCTAATCGCCATGTTTTGTTCGACCGGTTCGCAGTTCCTGTTCTGGCTGATCGCCATCGTCTCGTTTGTCCTCGGCGTTTTGATCATCATTCCCATCGGCGGCGCCGATATGCCGGTCGTCATCTCGATGCTCAACTCCTATTCGGGCTGGGCCGCCGCCGGCATCGGCTTTACGCTCGGCAACATGGCGCTGATCATCGTCGGCGCGCTGGTTGGTTCGTCGGGCGCGATCCTCTCCTACATCATGTGCAAGGGCATGAACCGCTCGTTCATTTCGGTGATCTTGGGCGGCTTCGGTGGCGAAACGGCAGCCGTCGCCGATGACGGCATTCAGCGCACCGTCAAGCGCGGCTCGGCCGAAGATGCCGCATTCATGATGAAGAACGCATCCAAGGTCATCATCGTTCCCGGCTATGGCATGGCCGTGGCCCAAGCCCAGCACGCACTTCGCGAAATGGCCGATGAGCTGAAGGAAGAAGGCGTCGACGTAACTTACGCCATCCACCCGGTTGCAGGCCGCATGCCGGGTCACATGAACGTCCTGCTGGCCGAGGCCAACGTACCCTATGACGAGGTCTTCGAACTCGACGATATCAACAATGACTTTCCCCAAGCCGATGTCGTCTATGTGATCGGCGCCAACGACGTCACCAATCCGGCGGCCGAGGACGATGCGAGCTCACCGATTTACGGCATGCCGGTGTTGCAGGTCTGGAAGGCAGCCACCGTCCTCTTCAACAAGCGCTCGCTTGCTTCGGGCTATGCAGGTATCGATAACTCGTTGTTCTATCGAGACAATACCATGATGGTTCTCGGTGACGCCAAGAAAATGACCGAGGAAATCGTCAAGGCTCTCTAGCCCGCACGTCTCACCAAAACGCAGATCGACCATTGTTGCTCGAACAAGCCTTCGCGCACGCCGAACCTGGTGTCATACCCCAGACAAACTCTTGAAGTATCCAGCCATAGAACAATTTGAGATTTTCTTCGGATTGACTTAGGTAAGTCCTCGAACTGGTGTTGGCAATCCGTAGGCTGCGAGTTTCAATGCCCTGGTATTTCAAGATTGCGGCGGTGTTTGTCACCGGCTACGTGCTGATCCTTGCGATGATGTACTTCGGTCAACGAAGTCTCATGTATGAGCCCGATCCCAATCGCGTCTCGCCTGAGCAAGCTGGATTGCCGGAGGTGATTGAGCAGGTGCTGCGAACACCTGATGGCGAGCACCTCGTCACCTGGCGGCTCAAAGCCCAGCCGGGCAAACCGACGATCCTCTATTTCCATGGTAACGCTGGCAATTTGGCCGGCCGCACGGAACGCGCCAAGGCCTATCGAAACGCCGGCTACGGCATGATGATGCTGAGCTATCGCTCCTATGGCGGCAGTACCGGCAACCCGACGGAAGCCAATATCGCGGCCGATGCCCGTCTCGCGTACGACACGTTACGCAAGGAGGGCGTGCCGGCAAAAGACATCATCGTTTACGGCGAGTCGCTTGGTACCGGTGTCGCTGTTCAATTGGCGACGGAGCGTGAGGTTGGCGCGGTCGTCCTCGACGCCCCCTTTACCTCGGTTGTGGATATGGCCCAGCAATCCTATCCATGGCTCTACTTGCGCCCGTTCGTCGTCGACCGTTATGATTCGCTTGCCAAGATCAACCAAATCAATGCCCCCCTTCTGGTGCTGCACGGCCAACTCGACCCGCTTGTGCCGCTGGAGATGGGACGGGAGGTTCATGCAAGAGCTAAGGATCCCAAGCGCCTGATCGTTTTCCCCAAGGGCCACCACAGCGACCTCTACGAGCATGGCGCCGCAGAGGCACTGGAGCGCTTTATCGATCAGCAGCGATCATAGGGGTTACACCTAATCGGATTTCGACCGCACATCGGGTCGGCACGGATTGGCCGCTGCTAACCACCTTTCTTCGGCCGAAGCCGCAGAACCCGCCCATTGCTGTCGTCGAGAAGATAAATCAGCCCATTTGGGCCTTGCCGCACGTCGCGGATCCGTGAGCCAAGTTCCTCGAGCAGCCGCTCTTCGTGCACCACATTTTCGCCGTCAAGTTCGAGCCTGACGAGCGCCGTACCGGCCAATGCCCCTACGAACAGATTGCCTTGCCAATTGGGAAATTTATCTCCGGTGTAGAACATCATGCCGGAGGGTGCGATGGAAGGGTCCCAGTAGTGGATCGGCTGCTCCAGACCCTCCTTATGTGTGCCGACACCGATTTTTGCGCCGGAATAGTCGCGTCCATAGGTGATGATCGGCCAGCCGTAGTTGCGCCCTTTTTGCGGCCGGTTCACCTCGTCCCCGCCTTGCGCACCATGCTCGATGGTCCAAAGTGCCCGCGTTTCCGGATGCAGGGCAGCGCCCTGCAGATTGCGATGGCCTATGGACCAGACTTCCGGCGCCCAATCCATCCCCTCTGCGGCTGGATTGTCCGCCGGCGACGCCCCGTCGGGCATAACGCGGATCACCTTGCCAAGGTGGTTTGCGCCGTTTTGCGCCTCGCTTCTGTGGCGGAAGCGATCGCCTGTCGTGACGAACAGTGATCCATCGTCGGCAAACACCAGTCGCGAGCCGTAGTGCCCGACGCCGCCGGCGGACGGTTGTTGGCGAAAAATCACCTCGCTGTTGAGCAACGCCGTCGAAGCGTCGTTGAGTTTGGCCCGCACAACGGCTGTTCCAGTGCGGTCACTCTTGCGCCGCTCGGCAAACGAGAGATAAATCAGGCGATTGTTGGCAAAGTCCGGATCGAGCGCCACATCGAGCAGCCCACCCTGGCCTCGGACCGCCACCAGCGTTACCCCCTTGATTGGCCGTGAGAGCCGCTCGCCCTTCGGAGCATCGGGCGCAACCACTCTCAATTTGCCACCCCGCTCCGTAACCAACATCCGGCCATCGGGAAGAAATGCCAAACCCCAGGGATGCAACAGCCCGCCGGTTATCGTCTCGATCTCGAAGTCCGCTTTTTCGCTCCTGAACTGCCGGGCCGAGGCAAGGTTTATCAGGCTGAGAAATAGCGCTCCGCACACCAGGGTTGTCACTAGGGCTTGGCCCGCGCCGACTACGCGCAGCCTTATTCGCAGAAGCTCAAGACCCACGAACAATCTCCATTAAAAATCCACGATCGAAAACTCAATCCGAACCCTGCGGCAGCGGCACACCGGTTTGACCA
>Ga0114925_10002116_pt1 | contig 10038 bp, 12 predicted proteins | sample SumtaG_2_FD_87287 | JGI IMG/M metagenome (GOLD analysis project Ga0114925, IMG submission 87287) | Deep subsurface microbial communities from Indian Ocean to uncover new lineages of life (NeLLi) - Sumatra_00607 metaG | ecosystem: Environmental > Aquatic > Marine > Oceanic > Sediment | place...
CAACTCCGCCGGATGATCAATCAAGGACTGTTTGCCACGGGCCGGACGACGGTAGCAGCGAAGAAAAGCAAAAAGATAGAACCGAACTATCGAGGGGAATTGATACCGAGAGCGCAGTACGATTGGGGGGACCGGGCTGTAGACACTGGGATGGATCGTTTGGAAGGCATGGTAGCGATGGACGTTCCTTCAGGAGCCAAAGAGCGGCGCAGTGAATACCTGACATTCCGTGTGATCAGTGTAAACTCACCAACACATAAATGGATACAGCCCAAAAGAGACGCGCTTAACTTTACGCGCAAGGTAGCGGACATCACTTCAGAGGCTATCAATGACTTACTGTCCAGAGCAATGGCCAAAGATTTGGGGATGGCATAATGGCGAAATACGTTATCAATATTATTGCCGATGTTGAAGCTATTATGATCGCTGCGCTCGGCGATCATCTTGTGGATGAAGTACACTTCAAAGATATCTATCCTAATTTTGGCAACGTTCGAGTGAGTGGGGTGCATCCCTTTTCAATATTGTTAGAACAACAGATTACCCAGAGCACTGTCAAAGTGAACCTGTTCCCATCGGTGACGTTGATTCAGAGTACAGATGGGAAGAACCCTGCGATACCACACCTGATGCAATACAAGGATGTAGAGATCACCGCTGCTGAGGTTGCAGACATTACAGCCAATAGGGACAAGTACATCATCTCTGATGTCGATCTAGCTGCTTTAGTCGTGGCTACTCAGGGCGATGCTATAGTCTACGCTTCAGGCACAATAACGTATATGCGAGGAAACTTTGTAGCAGAGATTTGGTCTAACAACCTTGAAGTAAAAAGCCGTTTGTATGATGTGGTGCGTAACTTCCTTTTAGGCATGTGGAAATATACTTTGAATGAGACCTATCAAGTGAAACTGTCAGATGAGATACGAGGAGAGAAGAGCGGCCTTTATAATTATGACTTTGGTAAAGTTTTGTACGGTGGCGTTCTGAGATTCGATGCTGACTACACCACAATTCAGTGGTTGGCAGACACCGATGTGAGTGCGCTCACCGGTATTATCCATAGTGAGGGGGAAATAGATCGTGGCCAAAACGACTGATTCAGTTCATACGACTGAGGAAACTAAGAAAGCAATTAAAGAGAAAAAGGCAGAGCAGTCTAAACCGAAGGTACCCAAGATACATCTGACAAAGTATTTTGTGCTACATTCGACGACTGCTATGCAAAAGGCTTTTCTTACCGCTTCGCCTTTCCGCGACGAGATGCACACGGAAGCTGAGTGGGAAAAGATAATTCGACAAGCGCTTACTAGACGTGTAACGTAAGCGAGGAGGGAAAGATGGGAGTCAAGGCAGCTACATTTCAAAGTGGCGGTTTGCTAAGCCAACATTACCTTCCTGGGGCGTATTCCCGCTTAGATTTTGTCAAGGGAACTGGTGGTTTCGTAAGTGCCGCCAACGCGGTGATCTTTGGAGATAGTCGCGGGGGCAAACCTAACGAGATCCACTGGTTTTCAGGAGCAACCGAAGCGGAAGACGTACTCAGAGACGGACCTCTTCTGGACGCAATTCGACACGCGTTCAGTCCAGGTGGTGGTTTGGTGCCACAGTTCATTGGAGCATGGCGTGTCAATCCAGGTACAAGAGCATCTAGAGAGATGCTCGAAAGTGCTGTAAACATGATTGACGTGAATGCATGGGATTACGGGCTACATACGAATCAGCTGAAGAGCAAGTTGGAAGCAGGTTCTCCGTCTGGGGTAAAGCTAACACTGCAGTTTCAGACGCAGGTCGCAATCGTCGTGGATAACATCGAGAAGGAGAGTTTCGAGATACAGTATACTGGCGCTGGAACGCCAGCTTCGATGAATATCACGAAGACTCAGCTCGATACAACCATAACCGGTGGTCCTGGTGGTCAAGACCTTGTTATGCTGTTCACCTCGTTTCCGACGATTGAAGATATGGTGAACTATATCAACGATCAAGCCGACTACACCTGCACAATCAAGACGGGAGTACCAACTGATGCTTCGAGTGAGTTGGATTCGGTATCCGCTGAGAACATCCTAGTTGCGTATACAGCTCTTAGCGATCTACAGGCACTCATCGATGTGCTGAACGATGCACCATGGATCGACTCTGCGGCTTATGATGCCGCTGCAGGTACAAGAGCTGTGCCGGATGTCGATACCGGTTGGGTGTACTTCAGCGGAGCCGTTGACGGTGCTTATGGAGAATCGGAGTGGGAGGCTTCTCTGACACTGGCCGAACAGGAAGATATCCAGCTGATAGGATCGTCATCAGAGGATGCTTCAATCCATGCTTTGATCGCAGCACACTGTACGAGCATGTGCGGTGTAAACGGCAAAGCTGAGAGGCAGTTCATCTTAGGCGGCGCTGCTGGAGAGACGGTAGCACAGGCTATCGTGAGAGCAGGCAACCTTGCTTCGCAGTATGGGATGCTTGCCTTTCCAGGTTTCACGCATTACAACTACGACGATCTTACACAAAAGGTAACCTGGAGCCCTGCATATTATGCAGCAAAGATACTTGGTGCTAATGTGGCACTTGCGTTGAACGAGCCCGCTACGTTCAAGGATGTCGATGTTCTTGAATGGGAGGATGTGCTTACGATTGCTGAATCGGAGGAATTGATACGTGGAGGTGTCTGTCCAGGGATGAAACATAAAAATGGGCGGCTCCTGACAGGCAGAGCTGTAAACACCTATCAAGGTTCTGATCTGCAGCGGGTAGAGTTTTCTATGATGAGGGAAGCTCTGTTTGTATCACGGGACTTGAGATCAGCGATAGAGACTACCTTCATAGGAAGAGCGATGAGCAATAACTTGCTGGGCAAAATCGATGGGATTGCCTATGGCAAACTGTCAGCGTACAACGAGGCTGGAATGTTCACAGGTTCTCCACCTTATTGGGGCTACAAAAAGACGATAGTGGGAGATCAGGTGAAGATTGAATACGATTGTTATTTGACTCCGCCTACGAACTTCGTTTTTATCACTAGCCATACGCATGTATATGTGTTTGCTTCGGTTAGGTAGGTAGAAAAAAGATTTGAGGAGGCCGAAATGGCTGCTAAGATGATTGCCGGTGGTGCATGGGTACAAGTGCAGATCATGATGAACGGTGTGTTGTACGGCTTTGGAATGGCGTCTGGTTGTTCATACGATGAAGATTGGAACATCCAACAGGCAAACGTACTGAACCACCTTGGTCCTATCTCACTTGATAGCCAGGGCTACACTTGTTCTATTACTCTAAGCTCATTCGTGCCGGAGAAGACGATGGTGCTGTATGCAGACGGTGGAGAGATCACAATTGAAGACGTTCTTCCTACCAGAGACGAAGTGCAAGTTGATGGGAAGGGGAGAGAGTTTGAACAATTGGTCTTTCTAAACACCGCTACGCAGAAGGTAATTCGGAGCTTTTCCGGTGTCGTTGTGGCGAGTAACGGTGAGCAAGTATCGCCGAATGCCTATGTCACAGAGAACATGAGGTTCTTGGCTCTGCGGCGGGATAGAATACCCGCAGCTGCATAATGCTTTTGAGAGGAGAAGAAAATGGTAGAAGAGAAGAAAAAGGTTGAGGATAAAGAACCGGACGAAAAGAAAGCGAAGGTGGATTTACTCGAAACACTTTTATCCGGTAAACTGGTCACTGAGACAGTAGAGACGAGATATGGAACGTTTGTTATCACACTCCCCCTTCCTAAAGATATCAGGGACATAGAGATCACAGTAGCTGCCCGTTTAGGCGGGCAGCCTGTGGCTGCTTTTACTGCTGAGACTCTTGCTAACTTCAGATGCTATGCTACGCTGGATGCTGTGGTTTCAGATGCCCCTGAGTGGTGGAAGAAACTGGAGTCTGCCGAAGATTGTCCTGATGATGATCTGGTACTGGAACTGTACCGGAGGTATCTTCGATTTTACGTACAGACACAAAAGCATATATCCAAGTCCAGATTTAGAGGAACTCATAGAGTCGGCAAAGTCCGAACATCGTCTCGATCTGTGGATAGTGGACCATTTTCGGATATTGCCAACTGATCCCAGGTTTAGAGAGCTTGGGGCTGATCAGAAGGAATTGCTTTTCATGAGCTTTCTGATGTTGCCATCAGATGAAGATTATCGTAAGGGTTATGCCTCGAAGCATAGAGCACCTAACGTTCCTGACGAGATTCTTGAGAAGATGGGATACGATATTAAAGAGATAGAAGAGGTAAAGAAGGAGTTGGCTGGTGGCTGAAGTAGGTTTACGCCTAACCATGACAGAGAATGTCTCTTCCCTAGCACCGAAAGTATCGAGTGCCCTGCGAGAGATATCCCAAGAGGGCGATGAGATGCGTACCGCTCTGGACCTTGGTGATCTGGAGCAGAGATACAAAAGCTTTGCGGACAGAGTTGAGAAGGTATACGATACTCAGCGGGGTGCTCGGCAGGAACGAGCCGATGAACGGCGTAGACAAAGCGCGGAGGAGAGAGCGGAAGAAAGCGAAAAGCAACGACGTGCAGCCACTATGCGGACCGCGCCTTCTCAGCTTATGACTGGTGCTGGAAGGGCTGCGCAACAGGCAGGGGGTGGCGATGTTGTAGGTGCCGGTGCTGGGTTGATGGGTACTGTAGGTGCCTTGCTTAAAAGCATCGGTCCTGTAGGATGGATCATAAGCGCATTGGGCGCTGCAGTTTTTGCCGGTGCTGCAATTGAGCAGCAGTACGAAAAGCAGCTGCCTGGAGCAATGCAGCTGAGTGCTGCTTTGGGGCGTCTGGGTAAAGACACCGATGATGCAGGTGCGGTCTTCATGGCGACGATGGAAGATGTTGTCGATTCTGCTAAAGAGTTTGGGTACACCCTAGAAGAAGCGATGCCATTCTATGCAGAGTTTGCACGAACGGGTGGACGACGACCTGACTACGAGTCTAGGGGTATGCGTAGAGTTATGGAATATGGCAGAGGCTTTGGTGCTGATCCAGCCTCACTTGCTGGATTCCTTGGAACGTTCCAGAGGTTTGGCGGAACTGGGAATATTCTTGGAGTGGCTGCTGGCGGACTGCAACAATCTGGAATGGGTCCAGGTCGGTACCAAGAGTTTTTGGATGCCACACTATCAGTATTTGAAGAGGGGCTATCTCGTGGAGTAGTTAGAGGGTTTGAAGACATCATCGGAACGCAGACTTGGTTTGCTCAGCTGGGAGAAGCCTTTACAGGCCAAACAGGAATAAATATATACAAAAAGATGCAAGCCTCTTTGGTAGGTGCTACTGCTCTGACAAGCGAGCAGGATGCTATTATGTTTCGAGCAGCAAGTGATGTCGTGCGGAGAGAATCGGTTGCTGGCAATTTTGGTTACATCGATGTTATGCGGAGGATGGAAAGCGGTTTGGATGTGCCTATGTTTGAGGCTATTAGACGAGAAGTGCAAGGGATGGCTGCAAATAAAGACGAACAGATCGGGTTGTATCGGAGCATTTTTAAAGTTGGTTATGAAGTAGCTGCTCAGTTACCAGAACTGCAAGCGGGCAAAGCAATACGAGAGATCAAACAAGCACAAGCGCCCTCAGTCGAATCTGATGAGCTGCGAATATTGCGTTCGCAGGAAGAAATTGCTCAGGACATACGGCGCATGGGTAATGTAATCGTCAGCACTAAAGCATGGACAGTAGAATTGGCAAGCACTCTCCTTGGTGGGCTAACTACGCTACTTGGTCTTGATCCTGACCGGCTGGCAATACAAAAGCAAAGGGAAGATCGTCTAGCCTATGAAACATCTGAAGCTGTAGCGCTTACCCGAGCGGTTAGTACGTTGCCTGGGGGTGCTAGTTTTGCGGCGGGTGCGTTGGAGACTTTACTTGCTGGAGGGGTTGTAGGTGGTCCCGGAGTTACGGAAGCGGAGCAGACAGCAGCCATACGTATTAAGTCTATGATAGAAGGGCTGTCTCCTGAGCAGCGGCACGCTTTGTCCAGCTATACTGGGACCGTCGGTGCTGTGGCCTATGAGGGTGTTTTCGATTATTTGGAAGCGTTTGGTTTATATACATCTAGGCCTGGGAGAGAAAAGGCAGCAGGTGTCACCGGCTATACTATAGCCGATCTGCCAAATGTTCTTGAAGAACTTACTAGAGTTCTGAATAGCCTCGATAAAAATGTAGCTGCAGACAGAAACACGAATATTATAATCGAGGAGAAGACACAGCCTTCAGAAGCGGACCAACTAAACGAGATGATAAATACTTGGGGGCAACCGTAGTATGCAGTCTCTAACGAGAAAGCCAAACTTTTATATTGAGATCAGTCGGCCTAATTATTCGCTGACTGTGTACTCACCCGTTACATCAAATGTGTTTGCTGCCTTCGGTCCTGAGAAGGCGACGGATATGGCGTTTGTAGCCTATGATTTTTCTGAAAGTCTACAGATAGCTGACTCTCAATTTAGTTTGACATTTACAGCAGACGCGGATGAGGACGGGCTTACTTGGTTTGACAAGATAGCTATATTTGATCTTGTCAAGATATCTGAGTTGGGCAAGCAGAAGTTCGTAGGGATCGTCACTAACAGACGGTATTCCAGTAAGGTCACTGATGACAGTGTGGATAGGACGATATCGATTTCTGGTACTAGTGTAGGAGACCTTCTTTCAAGATATAAGCTCATTCTTGACACATTCCTCTATGATAGTGATACATTCGCAGAAGTTGAGAATGTTAAACTTAAAGCTGCACTAACCGCAAAAATGGATTCAGGGTTGCCTATAGCACCTATACTGGAAAACATCTATACCAGTTTTTTTACTCTGGCATTAAAGATGGGAACGATCAATAGAGCAGGAGCAGGCACGAAAGCCTTATTGGATTATTTTGTAGACTTCGGTAGTGATATATCTACAGACTTGGTGATGAAATACCCTATTGCGATATCTCTTTACAATCCGGGAGAGAACAACATTTGGGCTATTTTGGCCAACATAGTAGTACCACCTATAAACGAGTTATTTCCACGATTTAATACCTCTGATGGCAAGTACCATGTTGTGTTCAGGCAAGCGCCTTTTGATGGTGATGATTGGCGTAAGTTGCCGCTTAACAAGGTACCGGCATTGATAACTACGAGCTGTGACTTTGGCAGCAACGATGCAGAGATATACACTTACTACCTTGCCACAATAGCAGGATCTCCTATAGGTGAGCCAAAGGCGATGCTTATGGACGCCGAAGGATATGCAAAAACTGCCGAACGTGATGAAGAGAAATGGAAACGGTATGGTTACAGACCAATGATCGTGGAGTTCAAATATTTTGATAAGGACTACTACGAAAGCTCAGCTGATCTGGCTACTATTATGAGATCATTGGCTGTAATGTTGCGAACGTGGTTTGAGCATAACGACGAGTTTCTTAGTGGCAGCATCGAGTTTATGACTACCGATATAAGCTGGGTTGATGAACCTAGAATAGGCGGACGGTTGAAGTTCCTTGAAGGTGAGTTCTATATAGAGAAGTCAGAGCATTCGTGGAGCTACGGCGGTACTATGACTACCCGTCTGGGATTGTCGAGAGGCTACGTTTACAATTCAGTAGGCGCAATGGTAGAGCCTATTCCAAATCCGGGTAGGAAGTGGGCGGCGATAGTCGATAGGGATATCGAGACAAAAGAAGTAAGTCAACAAATGTTCACAAAGAGGAATTAGAGAATGCGGAACATTAGAATACGGAGAGATCGTGCAGCGGGTCCGACGGCTCAAGTAGGTGTGCGTAAAAGTAGGCAGGCTTTACGGTATTCCAGTTTTCCCGTGAAGGATGAGAAGAAATACATGGCATGGGCCAGGGTTATACAATCGCATTCTGAAGACATGACTGCAGATGTTAAACTGGATACTGGGCTCAGGTTGAATAGGGCTAGTGTGATGAGCAAAGATTGGTCTGGATCGAATAGCTCCCGAGGTTTTGGTGCGAGAGATTTACCTCCAGAAGATGCGCTCGTTCTGGTAGTGTTTCCTTCAGGTACGATAGACGATGCTTTGATCCTTTGTTCAGCTTATACTTTGTTGGGGAAGCACGCTGCAAAATGGAAGGCTGATATCCTGATTGCCAGTAAGGAGCGTGAAGTAAAAAGGTTGATGGAGAATGGTGATGAGGTCACATACGACAAGGATACAGGTGCGGCAAAGCTTACGATCAATAATGCCGAAGTGGAGATAACGGCAACGGGAGCCGTGAAGATAACTCCAGCAACTGGGCAAGCGATAACTTTGAATGGCGGTGTTATAGGAGCAAACGATTTTACTAATTGTTTGTTCAATACAGCTTTGCACTGTACGAATATACCGAATACTGTAAAGGTGCCGTAATGAGTTTAGGTTCTGACATTGTAACAGCATTAAGTGCTCTCTCAGAAGCTGATAAAAGAGATACGTCAAAATGTTGGGAAGCTATCGGTAATGAGATCGAATCAGTTTATACTGGTTTGGTTGTAGGTTGTGTTATGACGTTTGATGGATCAAGTTGGGTGGATAATTCTACTATCCCTGGATGGTACGCTTGCATTCCAGAGAACGCAGGGCAAGGATGTCCTGATATGGTGAACCGTTTCGTAATGGGAAAGGTTGTCGCAGGAGGAGGATCTACTGGTGGCGCAAATAGTCTTAGTCTTGCAATAGCAAATATGCCTGCACATTCTCATGGAGGAACCGGTGGACCTTCAACACCTAATACCGGTATTCAAAGTGCAAGTCATACTCATTATCATGATCATGCTGCATTTAATTGTGGATGGATAAGTCATAATCATACGCATACTGCTACTTTGAGTACTGGAACTATATTAGAAAGAGGAGTGAGTGGTGCAGGTGGTCCTACGAAAGTGGTGGGAACAACAAGTACAGATAGCAGTCCAGGTACTATCACAGTTTCTAATGGCAATCAACTTACAAATCATTACCATAGTATAAATGTTCCTGCTAAAACTTCAAACAATCAAAACGTTTCCCATACTCACAGTATGCAAAGTCATACGCATACGATAAGTTCTCAAGGTTCAGGAACAGCGTTTGATAATCGACCAGCTTATTACTCGATGGTTTTTATTAGGAAGTGTGCATGATGGAGATAAGAGCTAACTCAAAGCATCACAGAAAGTTGATCAGGATAAAAACACCGAGGAAGGATGTTCAAATCACTCTGGACAACGACGCGGAAATCCCTGTTGCCATGGTTAAGACGGATGATGGTTCTCTTTCAGAATGGATGCGAGGATTCATTCCGATAAAGAACTTTCTGCGTTACGGTTTCAATCGTATCCGAAGAAATTGTCCTCTTAGGCACAGAAAGTGTCTTTGTGAGAAATGCAGCTGGTATTTCATTGATAACGATACGGGCGATTGCGTCAAGATATGGTCTATGTTTAGGAGACCCACATGAAAAAGATTTTAACCTTAGATGGGATGGAGATTAGTATATCTTATAGAGGAGAAGACTTTCTGATTAGTCGTAAACAATACTCTTTGCAAGTCGATATCCAAGTAGGAGTAGTTGTTACTGTTCAGAATAGAAACAAAATAGGAACCTATCAACTTACTCTTGAACAATCTATTGACCCTGTAGTTTACTCGGTTGTGCAAGATGTTTCTGTAAATCAGTTCATAGATTTAATAATAGCCGAATTAGCAAAAGATCCAGTAGATCGATATGATGGAGAAGGATGGTCCAAGTTATTCAATTATCTTGATGGTAATGTAGATCAGGTAATTGACGCTTAATACGAGGAGAGAGTATGCCAGCAGACAAAGAGACCTATAAGAAGTCCCTATTATTTGAGATCGTAAACAGGAAGGACAGATCGAAACCTGTGGAATCGTTTGTTCTATCTATCCCTCCCGAGAATCTTGAGATAGAAGAACCCCAGAGAGTGAAAACGACAAAGACCTTTGGAGGAGTGTTCATTGACGACTTTGGACCTGATACTTTAGCTATAACAATCTCTGGACATACCGGAGGTAAGACGCCCGTTAAAACATTGGTGAG
>Ga0114925_10002117_pt1 | contig 10033 bp, 26 predicted proteins | sample SumtaG_2_FD_87287 | JGI IMG/M metagenome (GOLD analysis project Ga0114925, IMG submission 87287) | Deep subsurface microbial communities from Indian Ocean to uncover new lineages of life (NeLLi) - Sumatra_00607 metaG | ecosystem: Environmental > Aquatic > Marine > Oceanic > Sediment | place...
GCCAGGACTTGCTCGCCTTCATGGAGCAGCACGAGGACTCGCTGCTGGAGGCCACGCGGGTCTGCGAGGGCGAGGGCAAGGCTCTGCTGCGGCCCCCGTCGGCGTTCACGGCGCTGCGCTTCCGATTCGGCCAGGGCAACAACCTGCGTGCGGAGCAGTTTTTCGACCAGCTTGCCACCGGGGCCGACCTCTCGGTGGACAGCCCCATTCACCGCCTGCGCAACTATCTGATCAAGGAAATGGCGCAGAAGAACCTCAAGCGGTCGCTGGAGTGGAAGGTCGCGGTCACGATCAAGGCGTGGAACGCCTGGCTGCGCGGCGATGTGGTCAAGCAACTGAAATTCCATGAGGAGGAGCAGTGGCCGCGCATCTACGAGCGGATGCAACCCAAGCGGCGGCGCCGGAAACGTCGAGCCTCGTAAGGTGTCCATGCGCCCATGGCAACGCCAAAGCGAGTCACAGCACACATGAGGGCCGCGCTCCGTATTCTGGAGAGCGACCCCAAAAGCGGTGCCATCCACGGCACCACCCTGAACAACCTGTCAGCCCTCGACCTGGCACACCCGCGCGCGCACGACTGTGGCGAGTGCGGGAGCCTGGTGGACGAGGGCTGGTTTCTCACCCAGAAGGGCAAGGCGGCCATGCGCAACCTGGCCCTGATCGCCGGAAGCGGATAGCGGTAGCGGGGTGGGACCAGCGGGAGGTGTCCCAGGGGCTTTGATGTGTTCACCCGAACAACACCCGCAGCCGCGCTACGTGAAGCCGGGGGCCCCTGGCCCCTTCGTACTCCATCGAGGGGGATCGAACCCAGGCCCGAAGAAGCGGGAGCGCGGCACCTTTCAACCACCACCAAGAGCAGGAGACAGCAGCCAATGCAATTCACTCTGAGAACGCGCTGGCGTCGCGATGGCGAGGGCGACAGCGAGAAAATCTACACCATCGAGTTTCATTCCGAGGAGGGCAGAGCCGAGGCACTGGCCCTTCTGGTTGACGAGGACGACGAGATTGTGGCCGAGGACGAGGACGGCGTGGCGGCAGCCCTGCTGGCCAGGGCCGCCGAGCCTCCGGCATGGATGGGACTGCTGCGCCGCGGCATGGAGCTACTCGGCATGGGCGCGTTCTATGCCGGTCACTTCGCCGCCTCGCAGCAGAGCCACACGTCCGGCGCGGAGTGGGTCGAGGCGGTCAACGAGTGGCGCAACGACGCCGACGAGGCCCTGCGGGGCGATTGAGCGGCGAATGTCCGGTCGGCCTGCCAGCGCCGGCCGCGCCGCGTCCAAGGTGTGCCGGAGCGGCCGGCCTCAACCCCAACCCCAACCCCAAAGGAGACACCCCATGAACACCACCTGGCGAGACCGCCCCGTCGTGATCTTCATATGACGCGACGGCACACTGTCCTTCCGTGCGGAGGACGCGAGCGCAGATCAGTGGCCACCGGCCCTGCTCAAGCGCAACTACCCACAGGCGCTCCCCGTGTTCTCGGTCAACACCGAGGGCGAGGCCGAGTCGCTGATCGTCCTGTCGGCGCCCCTGGGCTACGACGGCAAGCGGCACGGGGTCCCAGCGATCCTGCGCGCCGACGAGTACGACGACCTCATAGGCGCTCCAATGGCAACCGCGATGATGGAATCCCTGGAGCGCGTGTCCAACCACCTGGCCGAATGGTACGGCCGCCTCAAACCCAAGGAGAGAACACCAGCATGAACATCACCACCGACCTGGAGCGCAGGCTCGTCGGAGCCCTTGGCGGCTTCATGGGCACCACCGCCCAGGCCCCAGAGATTGCCAAGATCGTATTCCGCGCGGCCGAGCTACCGCAGGACGAGATTGACGCCGCGATCAAGGGCCCCGCCAGCGACCGCTTCAACTGCACGATGTGGAATATCTGCAACAACGCCATCGGCGCTCCCATGCTCACGCACGAGGAGATAATGGCCGACCGGAAGGAGCGACAGTCGTGAGTGGACGCTACGTGGTCCGGGCCTGCGACAACGGCGACTCGCTGGGGGAGCCTGGGGCGCCTGGCGCCCCACCACGCCAGCGCACCTGGATCGTGTTCGACCGCGAGGCGGGCGACCAGGAGGCCGAGTACAACACCCGGAGCCACGCCCGCGAGGAGGCCAGGCGGCTGAACCAGGGCGGCACTGTCGGGCGCGGAAGGAAGGCGACCCATGGTTGAAATCAAGGAACGCCACCGAGAGGCCGCGCGCGCATGGGTCCATGAGCATGGCCTCGGCTCGTCGCACGAGTCTGCCACCGCGGCGGCCACCGCCTACGCCGAGGGGCAAGCCGACCGCGAGGCCGAGATTGCCGCGGCCCTGCGCAGACGCGATGCCTGGGGCGGCGGCGCCATCGCTGACCGGGAGACCGCCAACGACATTGAGCGCGGGCACGAGCCTCAGTGGAAGAACCGGAACAGCGCGATGGGGAGGGACCATGGGTGACAAAAGCAAGATCGAGTGGACCGACGCCACCTGGAACCCGACCTACGGGTGCAGCCGGGTCAGCCCTGGCTGCGAGCATTGCTACGCAGAGCGATTCGTCCACCGCTTCGCGGGACCGGGCCAGCGCCACGACGGCCTGACCGTGCTCCGCGGCGGGCGCCCCGGCTGGAGCGGCAAGATCCAGCTTGCGCCCGAGCGGCTGGGCCAGGTCTTGCGCTGGAAGCGACCCCGCAGGGTGTTCGTCAACAGCCTGAGCGACCTGTTCCACGAGCAGATCCCGTTTGAGTACGTGGCGGCCTGCTTCGGCGCGATGGCGGCGACGCCCCGGCACACGTATCAGGTGTTGACCAAGCGCCCCGGGCGGGCGCTGGAATTCTTCCTGTGGCTGAAAGAGCGCGACAGGTTCGTGGAGTTGGCCGAGCAGTTTTCCTACCAGATCGGCAACGGCGGGTGGGACGTGCTGTGCCACATGGAGAGCAAGGACTGGCCGCTGCCCAACGTGTGGCTGGGGGCCAGCGTCGAGAACCAGGAGTGCGCCGACAAGCGGATCCCCCTGCTGCTGGAGTGCCCGGCGGCCGTGCGGTTCCTGTCCTGCGAGCCCCTGCTGGGGCCGCTCGACCTGGCCGAGCACGTATCCTCGCTGGGCTGGGTGATCGTGGGAGCCGAGAGCGGCCCTGGGGCCAGGCCCATGGAGGAGGAGTGGGTGCGCCAGATCAAGGACGACTGCCTGCGCGGCTCGGTGCCGTTCTTCTTCAAGCAGGGCGCCGAGCGCGGCCACAAGATCCCGACCCCGGAGTTGGACGGCCAGACCTGGGTGCAGATGCCGGAGGTGGCTCATGTCTGACCTCAAATGGCGAGGCTGCGGCGACGGCAGCTACGTGAGCCACGACGGTCGCTTCCTGATTGCCATGGTCGTGGTCCCGGGGAAGAAGGGCGCCAAGAAGGCGTGGGCCCTCTACGGCCGCGTGGTGCTCCAGGCCGAGGGCGGTCCCTCGGCGCATCCTCCCCACCCCTGGGGCTGGAGCGAGGAGCCCCTCACGGTGGGTGCCACCAAGGGTGAGTGCCAGCGCGTGGCGGGGGTATCCAGCTACGAGCCCCCGGTCGTGGGCCTGCACGTAGCCACTCCCGAGGCCAGCCGTGACAAGCCCATGGGCTACTCGGTCTGCCAGGAGTGCGGCGTGCGTTTCGACCGGGGACCGGGCCACAAGTACGACGACTACTGCGGGTCCAACTGCTGCGCAATCGTGTACGAGCGCCTGTGTGAAATCATGGGCAAGGGCGTCAGGATCAAGGACGTGAACGGGGAGCCGCTGCGCGTGGGGCCGATGCGGCCGAATGAACCCAGCTTCCGGCCCAGTCGAGGGGGCCGGTGATGATGGACTTCGACCAGGGGAAGGTCATGCGGACAACCTGCCCCCAATGCGGAGCCCCGGCCGGCCAGCGATGCCGTACCAGGACGGGCAAGAGGTACACGGGTGGCGACTTCCATATCCGACGCAAGGGCCTCGTGTACCCGAGGTTTCTGCGCGACGAGGCAGGGAACCCCAAGCGGGGCATCAGCAAAGAGAGGCGAGCATGACCTGGCGCACGCCTGCATGGAGGGCCGGCCGCTGGCTCGGCGTCCTCCAGACCTTCCGAGGCCACATGGCCGCCCTGGAGGCCGCACGACCCCATGTGTGGCGCCAGGGCCACCACGGCGCACACGAGCAGGACCGCTGGGACGCCTACCGCTGGTGGCGCACCTGGGGGGGCCCTGGACAGATTCATCCCATCCCGAAGAACCCAAACCGAAAGGACAAAACCAATGTACGCAAGTGACTACCACGTTCCCGACGAGATCCGCCGCTTCGGCTGGGCGATGCTCGTTGTCCACCTACAGAAGCTCAACTGGCTCGTAGACCGCGCCGAGGAGGGCGGCAAGCATTTCGAGAAGCTGCACACGGCCCGCAAATACCTCCAAACGCTGGCCGCAGACGGGCCCGACGACCCCGGCTTCCTCCAGTGGTGCCGCGAGGCCCTGGAGTGTACCGACACCATCATGGCGGCGAGCAAGCTGCCCATGCTGGAGGTGATTGAGGGCATCGCGAGCGACGACGCCACGCCGGAGGCCCCCAGACCCAGACCCACGTTCGAGGTGATCGACGGGGAAGGAAGGTGACCACCATCCTCTCTGGCACCCGCTACAGCGACAAGGACAAACGCCAGTGGGAGAAGTGGTACGCGGACGGCATGACGATGGCCGAGATCTGCCGCAGGAGCGGAGCGACCCGGCATACCATCCTGCGCTGGCTGAAAGAGGCCAAGGTGCCGCTGCGTGGAAACCCCCGTGCGTTCGACCGCAAGGCGATCATGCGAGAGATCAGGAAGGGTAAGCTGAATCAGACCGCCATCGCCAAGAAGTTTGGTTGCAGCCAGCGGCTCGTGAGCCAGCTAGCGACCGGAAAGCTGAAACCATGAAAAGCTACAGAGTCCCAGAAAGTAACTGCACGTCCTGCGGGGAACGCCTGGATGCCGCCGGCACAATGTGCGAAGGCACGCCAGCGCCGACGCCGGGGGACATAACCATCTGCGTCGTCTGCGGCCAGGTGATGCAATTCACCGACACGCTCGGCTTCCAGGGCGTAGACGACCCCACCAAGATCCCGGGCATCCACCCGGATGATCTTCGCCAGATCCGTAGGGCGCAGGAAGCCGTCGCCCACGCGAAAGGAAACTGACCATGAACCGAACACTCTGCGCCGCCTTGCTATTGGGCGGCTGCTTCTCAGACACCCAGAACCCCGCCGGCAGCGATGCCGGGGGCACGACCGCCGCGGAGACCAGCGGCACGGCGGGGGACACCACCGGGGACACCACCGGGGACATTCCGGGCACCGAAACCGGAGAAGGCACCGAAACCACTGGCGATTCCACGGGCTCTACTTCGGACACAACCGGGGCCACGTCCGAGGGGAGCACTGGCACCACGTCCGAGGGGAGCACTGGCGGGGTGGAGAACCCCTACCTCCCGTGCCCGGCTGGCACCTGCGAGGACGGCTCCTTCTGTAGCACCTACGACGGGAACCACGTCTGCTCGCCGCCCTGCAACCCGGGCACATGCCCGATTCTCCCCGGCTGGGGTGTGACCTGCGCCGGCACTGTCTGCCGCCTCCTATGCGGCACCACCACGCCATGCCCCGACGGCATGGTCTGCACGGTCCTCATCGCGGATGAGGGTCAGTGCTTTTACCCCTGAAAGGAACGAGGACAGAATGGATTTTCACGAATGGTGGGTAAGCGAAATCGGCCATCCCCCGGCCAGCAAAGAGGAGGCCCAGGCTTTCCGCCTGTGCCTGACCGCGTGGCGCGTGGCGCTAGTGCGTGGCGACCGAGAGGTCTTTCCAGAGGACACGGAGCGCGCCCTCAAGCTGGTGGGCGAAGGCAAGTCCACCTACGAGGATGAATTGGCCCTGCGCCTGCGTATCCAGATCGGGGACGAAACCGTCGCGGCTCTCATGGCCGACCTGGCGACCTACGCGGACGTGCGCCAGGCTCAGGCGGCAGCCCAGGAGCAATGGCGAGAGATCATGCCGGACGGCGCCAAGTCGCTGGGCGGGAATCGCTGGAGGTGCCCTCGCTGCAATTTCATCGGCGGGATTCGCCAAGTCGAAACCATCTGCCGCGGGTGCAGCTACCCGGGAGAGGATACGCGGGCCTGGACGGCCGAGAACGCAGAGGGGCCCGCCCTGGCCGCGGTCCCAGACGAGGACCCCGACGAGGATCCGGCCGGCTGATGATCCGCATCACGCTCCCCAGCGGCGAGTGCATTGAGATCCACGACGACCTGATCGAGCGGGCGTTCGGGGTTTTCGCCCAGGAGCGTGACGCCTTGCTCGACGCCCTGTATGATTTGCTCAAGGAACGGAACCCGGACACCTGCGCTCGCGCGCGGGCTGTCCTTCACTACCACAGGAGGGGCTGATGCCCAGAGACAGAAACGACGACACCGACACCGTAGACACCTTCATCGACAAGCCCGCTGACGGCCAGATGGGGCTCTACTTCCAACTTCCCAACGGCGATCTCGCCTTCTTCGATGCGAGCACGGCTCCATTCGGCCTCGTGCAGCATCGGGATGGCCAGTTTTCCGTGGTCCGCATGGGCCTCGTGACATACAGCGAGAAGCAGACGAGCCGCGAGGCTGCCAGGCGGTGGATCCATCGGGTCCGCGGCGATAAGGTGAACCGAGCAGATGAACACGAAAGCAACTGAGAGGGCCGACACGCTCCGCGAGGGCGACCAGATCCTCATGCCCGACGACGTGACGTGGGCGACCATTGAACGCATCTGGCAGGAGCCAGGGACAGGCCGGCTGTTCCTGGCTCATGTTGAGGGCGGGTTTTCCCGCAAGAGCCCCGAGGCGCAGGTGCGCACAAGGAGAGCAAGCTGATGGGCGATTTCACTGACAAGATCATGGGCAAGAACGGTTCCACAGGTAAGGCCATCCCGATTGGGTCCAAGCACTACGAAATGGCGGGGATCTCGTTCTATCTGAACCAGAGCCCCAAGGACATGCTCGGCCAGCTTGTGCAGGCCATGGTTCAGCAGCTTGCGCAGCAGGGGGATCATGGGGCCGCCAACCAGATGCTCAAGAACCCGCAGCCGTTCTATGGCAGCCCGCACGCGCTCGCCGTGTTCATGGCGGCGTCCGTCGAGCTTGAGAAGCGCGACGAGCGGATCGCAAAGCTGGAGGGGGCCCTGACCGCCCTGGCTGACGTGCTCCGGTCCGTCGCCCGCGAGCAGGGGTCCCAGGGCCACAGCAACGAGACCTTCATCCCGGCGATAGACGCCGCCGTAGCAGACCTGGCGCCCAAGGAGGCCGAATGAATCCCCCCAAGATTCTGCACGGCCCCTACGGGGACGGCTGGGCCTGGCAGCTTGATCTCGGCCCCGGCGCCTTCTGCCGCGGCTGGAACGCGGCCGAAAACGAGGGAGCCGCCCTGGAGAAAGCGCGCGAGGAGATCGGAAGGTGGAAGCGGGATCCAGCCGAGGCCGTGGTGGACCGCGTGGAGCCGCCGCTGAAATCGCCCAAGAGGGGCACGGCCGACGACGAAAAGGGCTATGGCACAGACGGCGAATACGTCGAGACCAATATAGCCGGCGAGCCGAACGGCACGCGCATCGCGTTCAGTGGTGCGTGTCCTGTGCAGGGCGACGGCGAGGTCGATGGCTACGAGGCGTACTACCGAGCCCGTGGCAGCGGCTGGTCGCTCGACATTTCTCTCAGCGAGAACGAGTGCTGGACCTACGGCGAGGCCGACTACGCCTGGCCTGACGGTGGTTGGATCCACCGAGACGAGTCCATGGAGAACATCGAACGCGCCGTAACGGCGTTCCGCAAGCGAATGGAGAGCAGCGATGGCGAGTGACTTCGTAGACTGGACCGACGAGGGCGACGAGCCCGACGACCTGGAGAGCGCGCGGCGCATCGCGGAGCGGCTTGCCGTCCTTGCCATCGAAGGTGATGGGTTCAAGGTGGTGGAGGTGCTTCGCCAGTGGACGGAGTACAAGGACCGCACAGGGTGGAAGCCGCCATGGGTGAAGGGAGGGGCGACATGAAACGCCGTGGATTCCTCGCATCACTCTTTGCTGGGGCAGGAGCAGCCGCCCTCGCCAAGCAAGCCGCCGCCGAATCCCCACCGCCCCCGGAGCCGGAGCCCGTCCGCATCCCCACAGCCGTGCGGGAAAACGGTCGCACGGGCCTGGTGTGGGAGCAGGCCGTAGAGACCGTCGAGGATCTCCCCGGCTTCGGCCATGAAGGGGACGCCCGCTTCGTGCTGGCCACGGATACTGCCTACGTGGCGGTGGCGGATCGGGATAGCGTCTACCAAGTGGGGTGGTGGGTTCCCCTGGGTGCGGTTCGGAGGACCCCATGAGCGAGCCCATCATTTTCCCCAACGAGGCGAGCCTGCGTGCCCACGGTTTCGAGCCGGTGCCCCAATGCGAGGAGTGTGAAGCCTATGCCGGCTATGTCTGCGATGTGGAGGACGGCAAGGTCGCGCAGCTTTGCGGCCCGTGCTCCGAGGGCGCCGCCGCCTGCTTCTATTGCAACCACGGCAGCACGTCGGGCGCCCTGTGCATCGTGTCTCGGAAGTCCGTGGGCGTGGAGTGGGTGTGCTCGGGCTGCCTGGCATCTGGCCCCGACCAGCCAAGGCCGATCCAATGAGCATCGCGAATCACCCCAACTTCCATGCCGTCAACTTCACCGTGCTGGGCCTGGAGGCGTTCAAGAAGTCCCTGCGCGGGGACGCGCGGTTTGAAGCGATCCCGCACGAGGACATGCTGGCGTTCATGGTCGAAATGACCGAGCGCGCCGAGTCCATGGCAGACGCCTCGGCCGCCCCGGCTGGGGGGCCCCTATGAGCGTGCGGGTCCTCGGGAAGTGCAGCATCTGCGGAGGCCGGGTCACCGTGCCGCTCGTCTGGCTGGGGGTGATACCGCCCGTCCCTACCTGTGAGTCCTGCGGCGCCATGGCCGACGCCCCCGGGCCCGTGATTCCCATGAAGCCACAGCCGCGGTCCCACGGCTGCCGGGCCTGCGGCGCCATCGGCCTCCACTACTGCACAGGCGGGCAGCCGAGGCACCCTGGCTGGAAGCTGGTCAAGAAGCCCTGGGGGATGGGCGGCCCCATGTTCAAGGCATGACGTGCCCCGCGTCTACGTCCACCTGCCTCGCGACACCGAGCACGAGCACGCCCTGCGGGTCGCCAACCTCAAGTGGGAGGATGGACGCTGGACGACCCGCATGTGCGACGTGCGACTCCGCGCGTTGAGGCTCGCGCTAGGGCCCGATGTGCGGGTGGATCCGCCGCCGACCCTTGACACCCCGGAGCCCTGACTTACGATGGTCCCCGATGCACCGCTCGCATTGACCGTCACGGCCTAGCCGCGACACAGAAAGAGCCCGCCACCCTTCCGTCCTTCGGGGTGCGCGGGCTTTTTGCGTTCTGCGCGGATAGCTCAGTTGGTGGAGCGCCTGGGTTGATGATCCGGGAGGCCACAGGTTCGAGTCCTGTTCCGCGCACTCATGCCCCCGCCCGGCGACGGGGCCGCGTTCGCGCGGCCGGCGGGTCAACCGACCCGGGGGCACCATTCTCACCAGGAGTCAGGCCATGAAGCTGTATGTGATCGTCCGTTCCGACCTTCCGCCCGGGGCTCAGTGCGCCCAGGCGTGCCACGCCCTCCGGGCCTTTGTCGCCGCTCACCCTGGCATCGACAAGGAGTGGTACGAGGAGTCCAACAACCTCGTGGTCCTCCAGATCCCGGACCAGGACGCGCTGCTCTGCCTGCGGGATCGCATGGTCGAATCCGGGGTGCCCGGGGCGCTGTTCCACGAGCCCGACTTCAACGACGAGGCCACCGCCCTGGCCGTCGCCCCTGCCGGCGAGCGCCTGGTGTCCAGTTTGCCGCTGGCTCTGCGGGAATGATACGGTCGGGCGTGTTCGCCCTCGCCGTCGCCCACCTACTGCCGGTCCAGATCAAGCCTCACAAGAGGCCCAGGTCCCGCAGCATATTCGCGTTCGTCCGGCCGAAGGTGCAGGTCTCGCAGGC
>Ga0114925_10002122_pt1 | contig 10028 bp, 7 predicted proteins | sample SumtaG_2_FD_87287 | JGI IMG/M metagenome (GOLD analysis project Ga0114925, IMG submission 87287) | Deep subsurface microbial communities from Indian Ocean to uncover new lineages of life (NeLLi) - Sumatra_00607 metaG | ecosystem: Environmental > Aquatic > Marine > Oceanic > Sediment | place...
AGGGCAAGGGCAAAAGCGCTGTGAGCGAAGTTCAATGTGTGTTGGGCGTAGCGGTCCTTGACCACAACGATCAGTTTGTCTTCGGCGGCTTGCAACTCATTTCGATGGTAGTGAGCAATACCCAAAAAGTAGAGACCGTGGGCGATCGCCTGGTGTGCCTGAAAATTCTCAGCAACCTTCAGCGATTGAGCGGCTGTTTGCAGTATGGATAACAAATCAGCCTCAATCCAGTAAATGAAGCAGGAGTTTGCCTGAAACCAGCCTTGCGCAATGCCGCTTTTCTGATCTGATTCCCGCATTGCCTCCTTCATTGTGGCAAGGGCATTTGCACTATCACCGAGCATCTGGTGTGCAAAGGCTTGCGTAAGGAAGGTAAACATCCGCGCCCATCGATGTTTTCGTGGCAGCATCTCGAATGCATGTCTTGCGCAGGTTAGCGTATGCTCACCGTTAACGGTTATAATATGCAGAGCAGCGCGTAAGACATTTAGGTGTCCTCTTACATGCTCCATGGGGGTCCGGGTAGTGCACAAAGCCTCACCCCTGTCCAGGCAAGACTTCAGCTCCGTAAAACGGAAGAATATGACATGTAACCAGGAAGCAAGTACTAGCAGCTCGGGCTCCTGGCCGACCATTTCGTCGGGAAGCATCCTCAGCCACCTTTCCAGGCGGGGCCACTGCTCGTCGTCCAATAGATCGAAGCCGTGCTTCGCTATCAGTTGCGTTGCCGCTTTTGAGTTTCCCCCGGCCAGGGCGTTTTTGAGTGCCTCTTCGATCAGGCCGTTTTCGGCAAACCAGGTACTGGCCTTGGCGTGGAGGGCATTGATGTCCTCGGGGCTGCAATGGCGCTGTAATTGGTTGAGTAGCAGCTTCTGAAACAGATGGTGGAAACGGAACCACCGATTTTCAGCATCCAGGGGAATCAAGAATAGGCTTTCTTTTTTTAACCAGGCAATAAACGCCCAATCGTCGATTTCGCCAGCAAATGGCTCAGCACCGGGCATACACATCGCCTCACACAATGAGCCGCAGAAGCGATCCAGAATGGCGGTATTTATCAGACATTGGTTGATTTCCGGTGGCTGTTGGGAGAAAACCTCAGCGAAAAGATATTCCATCACATATTGAGCGTCCACCTGCGGCTCGAGCAACCTGGGATCGAGATTACCCCGGTGACGCATGGAAAGGACAGCCAGACGCAACCCGGTCACCCAGCCTTCGGTTTTTTCTTCCAAAGCGTAGGCTGTGGCCAAATCGACCTGAGTTCCCAGCTCCTGCGTCAAAAAAGTCGCTGTTTCCGCTTTGTTGAAGCGCAGGTCCTGGATTCGGATCTCCGTCAAAAGACTTTTGGCGCGCATCTTGGAAATCGTCAAAGGGGGATCCCGTCGGGAAATAAGCACCAGGTGCATGGCTTGAGGCGGGTGGCGCAACAGTTGGTCGAGCAGAAGAAACACGGATTCATCCACGATGTTATGAAAATCATCCAGCACCAGGGTAAAGGGTTGTTCAATCCGGTCGAGTTCGTTGATGAGGTTGGCAGCCAGTACCGACGTCGGCGGAAGCGTCATTGCATTAATCATGGTCAGGGTTTCCCGGCCGGCATCGGAGAATTCCGTCCCATGGCAAGATTGAATAGCGGTCAGAAAATAGCTCAGGAACAGGCGTAAATCGTTGTCGTCCTTATCCAGGGATACCCAGGCGCTGGGGCGACTGCTTGCTTCCAGCCAGTTGCTCACCAGCATGGTCTTGCCGTAACCGGCCGGTGCTGAAACCAGGGTTAACGGGCGCTGGAGGCGGTGATCAAGCTTTGCTATTAGATGCGGTCGGTCTATATGATTCTCGACCAACTTCGGCCGGTTCAGTTTGGAATATATGAGAATGGGCAACGCTTTCACATCTTCCATGAATTAGATCCCTGTATCCCGGATGTTGAAAAACTTATATGAGAAGTATTTGATAAAATTTATAATATTGAACGGTCATGTCAAGAAATATTTAAACTCAGGACTCCTTACCTCTAGGAACTTAATGTGACACCTTCAGCGGCGGTACAGCATCAGTTTGCAGCGAAGGTGTCAGGAAATATTAAAGCCAATAAATAGTAACTACCTGATTCTAAAAGGATTATATGTATTAACCCGGATTTTTTCCTGACACCTTTAGTCCAAAAGGTGCCGCTTTCATTTTCCGGTCTTTGAATCGCTATATGGTCCTTAAGTACTTGATAATCGGTCCTATTTGGTGTGGAGTGATTTTTGGGGATCAAGAGTCCTGAAACTGGAGTAATGGAGCAATGGCATCGTGGAATATTGGGTACATTACGGCTGGGCTGAATTCTGAACTATTAAAACCAGAACCTGTGATAGGTGACTAAATCGTCACATCATACGCCCTGGAAGCCAGGTGGAGATTACAGGAAATATCAATAATAGCATAATTGTAATCAAATCAAGGGCAATGAAGGGGAATACGCTTCTGTAGAGCGCCCCTGTTGGTATGGGTTCATCGGTGGCGGCCAGCACGGCGAACAGATTGATACCAAAAGGAGGGGAAACAGCCGCAATTTCAAGAAGCTTTATAATGATGACAGCATAAAGAATAGGGTTAATGTCTAATGATTCAACGATTGGGTCCAAAATTGGCACGGTAACAACGAGTATAGAAATCGTGTCCATGAACATCCCGAGGAAAAGGAACAGCAGAATGACCATCAATAAAAACATAGACCTGCTGAATCCAATCTGTTGCATCAACTCCGCAAGTGCCGGAATAAAGTCGGTTACCGTTAAAAATCTGCTGAACAACAAACCGCCGACAACAATTACAAACAACACGGCCGAAATCTCGATGGTCTGCTTCAGGCACCCCCAAAGGGTTGCCAAACGTATCCGTCGCTGTAGCATGACAATCAGAATGGCACCGATGGCACCGATTCCCCCGGCGGCTGATGGCGGGGTCAAACCGGTATAAATGCCACCGACAACAATGGTGGAAAGCGCAAGAAGTGGCCACAGCCGGTGCATACCTGAAAACTTCTCTTTCCAGCTGTAGCGCACAGTCGATACCGGTGCCCAGTCTTTGAACAAACGTACACAAACGGCGATACCCACAAGATAAACCACCGTGGTTAGGATTCCCGGCAAAAGACCGGCGAGCAGCAGTTTGCCGATGGATTGCTCGGTGACAATGGCATAAATGACAAATGCGATCGAAGGCGGTATCAGTGAAGCCAGGGTCCCCGCAGCCCCGATTGCCGCAGCGCTGACACCCGGTTTATAGCCGAGCCGCACCATCTCCGGCAATGCGATCCGTGTGAATACCGTAGCGTTCACAACCGTGGATCCTGAAACAGCACCGAAAACCGCCGAAGCGACTGTCGTGACCATCAACATACTGCCGCGGAAACGTGATAACCAGCGATGGATCGAGTCGTATAAATCTGTCACAATTCCGGCTGAAGAAATCACCAACCCCATGAGGATAAACATCGGAACAACCACCAAAGTATAAGACGTCCCTAAGGCATACGGCAGTGTTTTCAGGGTTATCAGTGCCATTGCGGGGCCTGCAACCAACCAGAGGCCTGTCAGTGCAACCGTCCCAAGGGCAATCCCGACCGGAATACCAAGCGCTGAAAGGGCTAACAGGCACATCATGGCTGTAATTCCAATCAGGATAGGATCCATATGTGCAGTTATCCTTTTCGCTTGCACGAATTCGGATTGTAAATCTCATGGACGGATAACACCAGGTGGCGAACGGATTCAATCGTGGCGATGAGCAACCCTAGAAAAAGAATGAATTTGATGGGATAAAGCGGAAACGGGAGCAGACCGGTCGCCGTTTCTCGTATGGACCAACTTTTTGCGGTCATATACCACATCTGCAAGCTCCACACGGCAAAAAATACGGCTGTAAAAAGATATCCTGTCGCGTCGCAAAAGCGCCGTGCGCGCGGTCCCAGGCGGGTGACCAGAATGTCGATTTGAATGTGGCCGCGGTTGCGCGCAGCAACCGCCAATCCAAGGAACAGCGCCAGTACCAAACCCGCCTCTGATAGTTTTATGACGCCGGGGATGGATTGGTTCAGGATTCTGGTCGACAAAACATCCGAAGTGCCGATCAGAGCAAGGGCAAGTATGACTATCGCCCCCAAAGCGGCGGTCATACGGATGGCAAGCGAGAGCATTTTTCCGAACCCGTCGGCAATGGTTCGCATCGGAGCTTCCTTTTATTTCAGCGCGTGAGTTCTGTTCTTAAGAATTCAGCATACTTGCGGGCGGGTTCTTCATATTGTTTGCCAACATTGGCAACCCTATCCGCAACCAGCTTGATTGTATCCGGCACCGCTTTTTCCAGTTGTTCCTGCTCTTCAAAATGAACAAGTACAGCTCCGGCGGCAATCATCAACTCCAGTGTTTTTCGGTCGAATTCTCCAACGACTCTGTTCGACAGCTGCTCCGCCTCCAGTGTGATCTGATTAAACAGATTCTTAAGATTTTGGGGCCAACTGTTCCATAAATCCAGATTAACATAGTTTAAATAACCTCCGATGGCACCGAAATTCACATCACTGATATATTTAGCTACCTCAAATAATTTATAAACGTAAAACCCGGTCCAGGTAAGATATACAGCGTCTAATGTTCCACGCTGCAACCCCTCATATGCATCGGTATGGGTCATCGAGACCGGCACAGCCCCAAGTGCTTTGAACATCTTCGGATTGACAGCACCGAATGTGCGAACCTTCAGTCCTTTAAAATCTGAAACTGTGCGAATCGGCCTTTTCGAAATAAGCCGGTACTCATTCAATGCCCGAAAGAGAAAGGGATGCAGGTTATTCTTCTGCATGTCTTCCCGGACTTTCCTTTGAGTCCGATACCCCAGCTGCGACATTTTCGCGGCCATGACGTGGTCCTTGTATATCATAGGTGTGTTAAAGAAGGCGTTCATCGGCAACCGCGCAAAGCTGAAACCATGTGCAAAGTTGCCGATGTCAACCGCACCTCCACCTACCAGATCGATCATTTCAATCGACTTGCCCAGAGTCCCGCCGTGATAAATGGCGACCTGGACGCGGCCATTGGTGCGCTTGGTTAATTCTTCGGCCACAAATATGTCGACTTTTGAGTTCGGCGTTTTTTCGGGTATATAGTTGGCATAACGTAATTTTATTTTAGGATAGTGTTCAGCCCAAGCCTCTGAAACCATTACCGAAAAAGCAATTCCGATTATTAAAAGCGTCTTGCATATCGTTTGTATGGCGTTACCCCTCCTTCATTGGTACGGTATAAAACGCGGGGAAAAAGTGAGGCGTGTAGCGGTCAAAAAGTGCAACACCTGATTTATATATAACTTATCCACCCCAATAGTGTCAAATTTTTCTTTTTTCTCTATGATTTTATCTTGGTTTTACGCTTAGAGCGGTTTTTAGCCTGTCTCAATCTATAACTTTCACCATTAGCCTCAATGATATGGCACCTGTGGGTAAATCGATCCAATAAAGCGCCTGTGAGTTGTTCGGACCCGAAAATCTCAGTCCATTCTTCAAAGGGCAGATTGGTGGTTACCATAAGGCTCTGGTGTTCATAGGCTCTGCCTACAATATCGAAAAGAAGCCCCTGTGAGATAAAAAACCTGACTGAGGCATATATTTGGCATAAATCGCCGAAAATCCTGAAAATTCCCAAAAAAATAGCGAATCGGCTATCAAACTAACCCGCTATTTTCATTGATAAAATTGATAGTCGGGGCGAGAGGATTTGAACCTCCGACACCCTGCTCCCAATGCAGCATCACCCCCCGTCAAATTCAACCATAACCTTTTGATATTATTGGCGAAAGTCTACTGCCTGATTTCCACCTCATCTTGAGCATAATGTGCATGGTGTGCATGATATCAATACCTTAAACTTATTGAGAAAAACAAAAATGAGAAGATTTACATAGAAGAACATTCAGAAAACCATTATATATATCGATCTTTAGTCTCTGCATTTTGTGACAAGTTATATCAATAAAGCAAGCGAGTTAGCACAGGAGCTGAGTTGGTTTTAGAGACTTGTATCACAGTCACAAACCTGGTTAGATTATAGCTGGATACAGCTATTGCTCGTTCAAATTATAGTACTACAATGCAGATACGAAACGTAAGGGAGGATTCAGGAGAGCATCACTCACTGCTATAACACTTGAATCCCTCAATTTTATTCATATAGTAACCATGCATAAATCCCATGCCCCAAAATTACAGGTTACGATAAGAACGGATAACCCATTTTGGTGTACAGCTTACTGTTACAAAACGAAAGAAACCAAAGGCCTGGAAATTCCAGTATCGTATAACAATACCGAAAAGATCTTCGGCTTTTGTCTCACGATAGAATTCCACTATTAAACACGCAAAATAAGGTTTTGAAATTGTTCAGTAATCAAGTCTGTAGCCTGAAAAAATTGCTACTGGAATCAGGTAGCATTTCCAGCCTCCTAGTCTCTTTGCTCAAAATTGCCCCTCCTCAATTTCAGGTTTTTTTTGGTATTGCCCAAAAGAAAGATCTCATGTATTCTTCAAGCTCAGTTTTGTATTTTCTCCTGGAAAGGCCCCTTTGCCTATCCAATTCCCAGTAAAGAGGTACCTCTGAACCTTGATGGAGGCTTGGTTAATCCTATGCCTCTGCCAGCGCGGTGTTCCATGTGAGTTCAAAATCCCACTCAGCGATATGTGGAGAGACACTCATTGTAAGAAGCATAGCGTGAAGAGCCAAAGAAGTGTTAATGTGGAAGAAATCGTGTACTTCAAAGTTACACCTCAGAAGGGTTGCTTTTCTAACACAGATGGAGAGAACCTGGCGAAAGATCTATTGATGTTTCGCTTGAACTTGAGTTCTTCTGAATAAACCGTTACAAGTCAGGAGGTGAAAACACATGGGTTTTGAACTTAAGACAGTCACCATTGAGAAGGATGATACAGTGAACTTTATTCTGGGTCAGTCGCACTTTATTAAAACAGTGGAAGATTTATATGAGGCCATGGTGAACTCCGTTCCTGAAGCAAAGTTCGGACTCGCTTTCTGTGAAGCTTCCGTTAACAGGCTTGTTAGATGTGCCGGAACCGATGATGGACTTATAGAACTGGCCAGGAAGAACGCGTTGGCAATAGGTGCGGGGCATTCATTCATCATTATGATGAAAGGCTGCTTTCCCATCAATGTGCTCAATGCAATCAAGGTGGTGCCCGAAGTTTGCTCCATATTTTGCGCCACTGCCAATCCCACAACCGTGGTAGTGGCTGAAAACGACGAGGGCAGAGGCATAATGGGAATCATCGATGGACAGACACCCCTGGGAGCCGAGACTTCCAAAGATGTCAAAGATAGAATGGATCTCCTCAGAAGATTCGGTTACAAATTGTCGTGACTCAGAACGATAATTGGTATTGATAATCTACCCTAAAGAAGATTCGAAATTATTGATCTTCAGGTATTGCCATTGCAATAGTAACAAAATCTAATATTCATAAACTTCATAATTCTACAAGGAGCCTCAAAACTGATTCATTTGGGAAAGCTATCTTGACACAACAGATTGATTTTGCGATACTTTCACAAAAAAAAACAAATTCCTTTCCCGCAATATGATCACTGCCGATGAACCAAATTCACAAGGAATTCTCATGGTCTAAATCCAGGGATGAGATCTTTCAGACCGCAGCATCTATAAATGGAAAAAATATCGAGATGATCCGGGCATAATTTGTGAGGCAACTAAATGAGGATTATGAGGATCAATTTCATACATGGAGGAATTATGCTGTTGGCCATTTAGCACCTTATTTCATTTCTGGTGGCGATAGAGACAATGATGGCACTAACGCCGCGAATGGTGATGATGCTCAAACAGTTTATGAGATAAATTATTTTGGCAATATGGCGCCTCAGCATCATGATAATTTTATACTTCGCTCAATTAAAGCCCATCATGGCGCACGGTCAGCGGGCAAACGGCTTCAAACAGTTGCCCGGCATGCGGGTCATTTACCTGCTGACCTCAGCATAACAACAACCGGAGAGAAGTGGATAACCGGTAAGGGCAAATCAGCAACCACGCCCGTAGGACGTGGTATGATGAAGCCCCCTCGAAGGGGGCAAAAAACCATTGGCACCCGTTCTAAGGAGCACTAATCCCATAAATTGTGGTTTCATTAAAACCTGTACGTTTATCAGGGTGCTACATTTTCAGTTTTTTTTCAGAATATACTGTTTCGAGAAATCTGTTTTAAATATATGTACCTTGTAACTCACATTTAGGGCTTTTATTTGCACTGATTGTTGTAGGATAAATCTTCTCGCCGAAACGGTCGAACCTATTAGGGTCGCTCGGGCATAGCCCGAGGTTTAATTTGAAACAATTAGTTTATTCAACAGAATCAGGTAAAATCTGCCCATTGTGTCAAGAATCTGTTTTGGAATGTACCTGCAAAAAGAAAAAATCAAGATCTCAAACAAATATAAAATTTGATGGCATAATTCGGGTCCAGCGTGAAGTTAAGGGACGCAAAGGTAAAATGGTGACCACAGTCTCTGGTTTACAAATTAATTAGAAAAATGAGGGATGGGATTAATTGTGATTATGTTAGTGCGATTGATTGAAAAAGATTTGAAGCAAGGAGACCATATTTATGTAAGACGAAAAGGGCTGCTCTATTCTCATCACGGAATATATGTCGGAGATGGAATAGTAATCCATTTTAAAGGAGCAGTGAAGGAGAAAAAAGACCCGGTAGTCATAAAGACAGACATAGAAAACTTTCTTAATGGCGGAAAATTGAAAAGACGTGATTACAAAAAGCGCTTGCCTTATGCTGAAACTTTGAGGATTGCACGAGAGCACCTTTCAAAAAAAGATTATTCTCTCCGAGTGAACAATTGCGAACATTTTGCCACTTACTGTGCCACTGGAAAAAAGAAAAGTTTACAAGTACGAAGGGTAATTGGCGGTATTGCTACGATTACTCTTGCCGTAACCGGTACCGTTATGCAAAAAATGATAACAAAGAAAAAAGTGGGGTAATTTATATTTAAGAGAAGTCATATAGGAGAAATATCATGAGTATAGCTAAAGGTGATCTCGATGATCTCAAATATGCAAAGATTCTCCTTGAAAACCCTAGCTTGGCAGCCAGAATTTCTAACCTACTGGGGACCCCTATCGAGAAAGGTTTTGAGCACCTGCCTGCAAAATGGAAGGGCGTTGTCCAAAGGGCCACAGAAAAATCACTTGAAAAAGCGCTTAATTTTGCCATTCAAACAATGAATGACAGGACAAGACCAGCTTCTTCGGAAAAGACTCATAAAATTCTCGTGCTCGCAACAGGAGCTGGGGCCGGATCTCTTGGACTTCCAGCATTAACAATCGAACTTCCTGTGACCACAACCATTATGCTCCGCTCCATAGCAGACATAGCACGGAGTGAAGGCGAGCAGATTGGATTATTGGAAACAAAAATCGCCTGTTTAGAAGTATTCGCCTTGGGAGGTAGCTCGAAGAGCGATGATAGAACAGAAACTGGCTATTTTCTTGTTAGAGCTGCTTTAGCTCGAACAATCTCTGATGCGACAAAATATATTGCGGAAAAAGGTTTGGCAAGGGAAGGCGCACCAGCACTTGTTAAATTCATTGCCACTTTGGCATCTCGATTTGGAATAATTGTGTCCGAGAAAGTGGCTGCCCAAGCTGTTCCTCTGATCGGAGCAGCTGGTGGGGCATTGATTAACACGATTTTTATAGATCATTTTCAAAATATGGCTCGGGGTCATTTTATTATACGTAGACTTGAAAGACTCTATAACAAGGATTTGATTCGGCAGGAATATGATCATTTAGATATATGATATTCAATAGTGCGAGAAATAAGCACAAGCTCTGACCTGTGATATCTAAACTCACCATCCAGAATGCTACAGTTGTGTTTACTGTTACTTGAATCCCACCGTTTTCAAGTATTGTGATAGTAAACGAAACAAAAC
>Ga0114925_10002123_pt1 | contig 10025 bp, 10 predicted proteins | sample SumtaG_2_FD_87287 | JGI IMG/M metagenome (GOLD analysis project Ga0114925, IMG submission 87287) | Deep subsurface microbial communities from Indian Ocean to uncover new lineages of life (NeLLi) - Sumatra_00607 metaG | ecosystem: Environmental > Aquatic > Marine > Oceanic > Sediment | place...
AAAGGACGGAAAGATGACCGTAGTATTGTCGTTATTCCGACAATTTCCACATCGCCTTCTACACCGAATATAATCGAACACCTGCTGCTTTTAAATGTCTCCTTTAGAGAAAATGTTCCTCTTATTGAAAAGATCAAAGCACTCGGCGGTAAATATGAGCGTATTAAAAATATTGTTCAAGAAAACAGTATTGTATGGGATGATAAGCATATTGAGCTTATTAAGATAGGGAAACTCTTTGGGAGATCAGCTGAAAAGATTGGAGATTATATTGTATCACATTTGAATTCATTTCAATCCTGATAAATTGCTTTCCTCCTAAATATATGGAAATCAACAATTTTGTAACTAACAATCTCTTATCAGCCAAAACCAAAACCCTCAATTGACAGAAGTACTTTTATATGAGGTAATTAAAAATCAATGAGAGGAGAAATAAAATGATAGACCCAATTATTTATGCAAAAAGAAAAGGAAAAGGATTTTGCATGGGGCTATGCAGGTTGCTTTGTTTATGTTTTGCAATTTTTGCTCTTACAGGCTGTGAGGGTAATATGTTTGAAGGTTTAGCAGATGATAGCTCCTACGAGGCACGGCTTGAGGAAGCAATGATAGCCCTTGATGATGGAGATTATGCAAAGGCAAAGTCTATTCTTACAGAACTCAATGCAGATTACCCGAATAAGCCGACAATATTACAATATCTAAGTAATGCATCAGCAGGCCTGGCAGGGATCGATACCTTCAATCTTCTTGAGACAATCGAACAAATCAATGATAATCCTAATGCAGGCAGTATTGATATGATAGGTCGGATGCTGGGTGATAAAGACGGAGTGCTTACAGTAGATGAAATTAAAGAAAAAATCGATAATATTAATGATGCAATTTCTGCATTAGGGGCCATTGATGATCCCACGGATGATCAAATAGTTCAGCTTGGTTTGCTTAGCCTGAATCGTGCAGTTTTGACCATAGGAGACGTGATAGCAGATGATCAAGGATTCCAGACGGTTACGTTGACGGAAAATGGAATAAGTAATTTATACCCGGGAAACACAACCCCCAACTTTTCTGATAATTTGGTTGATGATCAGGGAAATAATAGACTGGACACCCTTACAATAGATAACCAAAATATTAACAATTCAATCGATTCCATTACAAATATAAGCGGTAAGGATTCAGAAAATGATCTTTCTGAAAACTTTGGTGATTTTTCGCATGAAATAGATACGGATGGAGTTGATGGTATTTCAACAGAAGATCTAGAAAATTTCATCAATGATCTTTCAGCATAAAGGAGGAAAAATAGCGAAACATTCTACTTCATTCCTGAAAATAGGTATTAGAATTCTAATGATGACGGTACTCATTGTGCTCGGATCCGGCTATAGCATCATGGCAAAGGAATATCCTACCTTCTTTAGAGGAGCCAGACCTCTCGGAATGGGCGGAGCATTTATTGCAGTAGCGGATGACGAAAATGCCATCTTCTATAATCCCGCAGGTATACCTAAAACACAAACATTTCAAATAGGCCTTATCAACCCTTTGATGGAGGTATCGGAAAATAGTATTGATCTTTATTCAGATATCCAGGATACGGATATGGATGATACGGCAGCCGTATCTAACCTTTTAAAAGATAATATCGGTAAACATCAACATGCAAGAGCCTCTTTATTCCCTAATGTGGGCTTTAAAATCGCCAGTGTTGGAGTGCAGTTAGGCGTATTAGCCCAGGGAACGTTTGATGCGGACATTCGTAATCCTGTATGGCCTGAAGCACATTTTGATTACGTCAGAGATATTGGATTGTTTGCCGGTGTAGGAATGAAAATACCCTTTGCGGGGCTAAACGCCGGTATAGCAATAAAGTCTTTAACAAGAGATAGCCTTAGCGAAGTCTATACGGCAATCGACATCGCTTCGGAAAACTTTGAAGACAAGATTGAGGATGACCTGAATTCAGGATCCGGTTTATCTGCAGATGTCGGGGTCATGTATAGTCTCCCTTTTTTATCAACATTCAATCCTCAAGCGGCATTAGTTATACAGAATATTCCTGAAATGGATATGGGTGATGCAAAAGATATTGACACACAGATAAACGTCGGATTTGCCGTTGAGAAATCCTTTTCATTATTTACTGTTATCGGAGCTTTAGACTACATGGATATCAGTAACAATATCAATGCGGATGATGATATGGCAAAAAGACTTCATTTAGGTGGAGAGATTAAACTTGCAAATTTTCTCTCTGTAAGAGGCGGACTGAACCAGGGATATTATACGGCCGGCGCAACACTTGATTTATTTGTTTTCAGATTTGATGCGTTAACATATGGTGAAGAAGTCGGTGCACACGCAGGTCAGAGAGAAGACAGGCGCTATCTTGGACAAATAACAATTGGCTGGTAACATATAAGGCGTGGATCGAGCCAATGCAGTGCGTCCCCTTTACAATATGCAAGATAGAATATCGAAGCACAAAATTCGAAACAATATCAAATGGCAGAAATCCAAATGACCAAAACGTTTTCATAACATAGTCTATTCCAAAAACAATCACGTCGGCATGTTTGGGAATTTGGGACATTCGAATTTCGAATTTGTTTCGGATTTCGACTTGCCCGCCCATGTCTCTTTGGGCAGAGTGCATCAACCGCCTCAAGCAGTGAGGCAGGAGCAAATAGGCGCCATAATACAGACCGGGCAATGGCAGGCGGGTATTCGGATTTCGAATTTATCGACTCAGCTAAAACGCCTGACAGGCAGAGCCTATTAGATTCGCATCCCGTATTATCCTTTCAACCTTAAGCACTTCCCATTACTCCCATGCCAAATTTCAAACAAAGGGGAGACTTAGAATGGTAGAGTTTGCATATCAGAAGATGTTCCCGACAGGAGATGATACAACAGAATATCGCCTCTTGACTCAAGAACATGTGTCCTTAAAATCGTTTGAAGGAACTGAGATATTAAATATTGCTCCTGATGGACTTACGCTTCTTGCAGAACAGTCGTTTAAAGACGTATCCCACCTGATGAGATCATCACATCTAAAGCTATTGGCTAAGATATTGGATGATCCTGAAAGTTCCAGTAACGACAGGTTTGTAGCTCTTGAAATGCTGAAAAATGCGGTCATATCTTCAGAAGGAGTCCTCCCAATGTGCCAGGATACCGGTACGACAATTGTAATAGGTAAAAAGGGGCAACAGGTCTGGACCGGTTTTTCAGATGAAGAGGCGCTTTCAAGGGGCATCTTTAACGCATATATAAAAAATAACCTTCGCTATTCTCAAAATGCCCCTCTGACCATGTATGATGAAATAAATACAGGATGCAACCTTCCGGCACAGATTGAGCTTTATGCCGTAAGTGGAGATACGTATAATTTTCTCTTTATAGCAAAAGGAGGGGGATCTGCAAATAAGACCTTTCTTTATCAGGAGACAAAAGCAGTACTGACTCCAAAAAATCTGTTAAACTTTATGACAACAAAGATGAAGGCCATTGGAACGGCCGCTTGTCCCCCCTATCATCTTGTCTATGTTATTGGTGGAACTTCCGTAGAACTAACTTTAAAGACAGTAAAGCTGGCCTCGGCAGGATATCTTGACAGCCTGCCCTCTAAAGGAAACGAGTTGGGGCATGCATTCAGAGATCTGAAACTTGAGGCGGAACTTCTGGAAATATCACGTGGTCTGGGAATCGGCGCCCAATTCGGAGGAAAATATTTTTGCCATGACATAAGGGTGATTCGCCTCCCGAGGCATGGTGCATCATGCCCTATCGGGCTGGGAGTAAGCTGCAGTGCAGACAGGAATATAAAGGCAAAAATTACAAGGGAAGGAATTTTTCTGGAAATGCTTGAAACAGATCCGGCAAAATATTTATCAAAACCCCGGGAAACTGATGAAGATGCCGTCCCTATCGACTTGAACAAACCAATGGATGAGGTTCGGGCTATATTGAGCAAATATCCTGTTGCAACACGATTGATGCTAACAGGGAAAATCATTGTTGCAAGGGATATTGCCCACGCAAAGCTAAAAGAACGTATCGATAAGGGAGAAGGGCTCCCTCAATTTTTCAAGGACCATATAATTTATTATGCCGGTCCTGCAAAAATCCCGGATGGATATCCTTCCGGATCTTTTGGCCCCACAACCGCCGGGCGCATGGATCCATATGTCCCCTTATTCCAAAAATTGGGTGGTTCCATGGTCATGCTTGCAAAGGGCAACCGTTCCAGAGAGGTCACACAATCATGTAAAAAATACAATGGATTTTACCTTGGTTCCGTTGGCGGTCCCGCAGCAAAATTAGGAAAAGAGTGTATAACAAAAATTGAAACAATCGAATACCCTGAACTCGGTATGGAAGCCATATTTATGATCACGGTCAAGGATTTCCCGGCATTTATCATCATTGACGACAAGGGCAATGATTTTTTTGAAAAGCTTTTAGATTGACACTTTTAAGAACTCCTCCGAAAATTGACAAATCAATTCATTGTCTAAAACCATGATCCATCAGGCAAAAACAATTCTTAAAAATGTATTTGGATATGATGAATTTATATCCCTTCAGGAAGAGATTATTAAAAATGTTCTCCAGAAAAACAACTCACTGGTAATAATGCCTACCGGCGGTGGGAAATCCCTTTGTTATCAAATCCCTGCACTCATTTTTCACGGCTTGACTATTGTTGTTTCGCCGCTGATTTCATTGATGAAGGATCAGGTGGAACAATTAAAAGAAGTAGGGGTTGACGCGGTACTACTGAACAGCTCAATATCTCCAGCCGAATATAGCCGCAATGTGGAACGAATAAAGCAAGAAGATGTCAAATTACTTTACCTGGCCCCTGAATCTCTATTAAAGCCGAACATACTTGCTTTGCTTTCATCAGTTCAGGTTGATTGTCTGGCTATTGATGAAGCCCATTGTATTTCCCAGTGGGGGCACGATTTTCGCCCGGAATACCGGCAACTGGTTGAGGTGAGGAATATTTTTAAGACAGCAACGTGTATTGCGTTGACAGCCACGGCAACTCCTAGAGTTAAAGAAGATATAACAAATAATCTTGGCTTTGATACTTCCAATGAATATATCGCCACTTTTAACCGGCCAAACCTTTTTCTTGAGATTGTTTCAAAAAGCAATCCGCTCGACCAAACCATAAAGTTTATCAAAAAATTTCAAAATGAGTCCGGCATAATCTACTGTTTTACCCGAAGACAGGTCGATAATCTATATGAGATATTGAAAGAAAAGGGTTTTTCCGTCAAACCGTACCATGCAGGTTTATCCGATAGTGAACGCAGTCGAAACCAGGAACTTTTTATAAGGGATGATACGCAAATCATCGTCGCAACCATTGCGTTTGGTATGGGAATCGATAAACCTAATATCCGATTTGTTGTCCATTATGACCTTCCCCAAAACATTGAAAGTTATTATCAGGAAATCGGGCGGGCAGGGCGTGACGGCTTGCGGGCACACTGTCTTCTGTTGTTTAGCTATGCGGATATTCAAAAGATTAAATATTTTATAAAGAAGAAAACCATACACGAACAACGCATAGCCAATATCCACCTCAATGCGTTATTACGATTTGCCGAAACCGAGATTTGCCGCCGTATTCCGCTTCTGAACTACTTCGGAGAAGACTATTCCGCAGAGAAATGCAACATGTGCGACAACTGTCTGGCAGGTGAAAAAGATTTGGTGGATATTACCATCCCGGCACAGAAGTTTCTCTCTTGTGTCAAACGAACCAATGAGATGTTTGGAGCGGTCCATATCATCGATATTTTGCGAGGCTCAAAGGCCCAGAAGGTGCTTAAATTCGGCCATCAAAAATTATCAACCTACGGCATTGGAAAAGATTATTCGAAAAGGCAATGGCTGCAATTGTCTCGGCAGTTTCTCCACAAAGGACTTTTAACTCAGGATATGGAATTTGGAGGGTTAAAGCTTGCCAAAAAAGCATGGGACATCCTCAAAGGAAAAGAAATCGTCCAGGGAAGACTTGAAGAAGAATGGGCGGATGACGCACTTGAAAAAGAATCAGTATATGAAAGCGGTCCGAACTATGACCCAAAGTTATTTGAAATCCTGCGAAAAAAGCGAAAAGATCTGGCCGACAAGAACAATGTCCCGCCTTATGTCATTTTTCCAGATAAGACCTTGATTGAAATGGCGTCTTTTTTTCCACAAACCAAAGAAAACTTATTAGATATTCATGGGGTTGGAGCAGTAAAATGTGAAAAATACGGCTTGATTTTCTTGAATATTATTAAAAAATATTGCCATTTGAATCAAATTGAAGAAATCCCTCCAAGAAGAAAGAAATCTGCAGCAGGCATTTCAAGATCAATTCTTAAAAAAAGGCATGTTGTTATCGGCGAAGCTTTCAATTCCGGCCAGTCTGTCAAAAATATTATGGCCAAGTTCAGTATTAAACAGATTACCATATTAGATCATTTGTTTAAATACCTTCAGGAAGGATATTCTCTTAGATTTGATGAGTTTTTTGCTCTTTCAACAATTCAACCTGATCAAAAAAGTCTTGTTCTTGAAACATTTAATAGACTTGGTGCGGAATTATTAAGACCTGCTTTTAATGCTCTGAACAAAGAAATCAGTTACGATGACCTGAAAATTCTTCGTCTCTATTATTTGAGCAAGAAGAAGTTAAAATGATTGAAAACTTGTCAAATATTACTTCAGCTACTCCGATTTCCGAATGTATCCGATGCGGTACATGTTGTAAAAAGGGAGGCCCCTCTTTTCACATTGAAGATAAATATTTAATTGAAAAGGGGATTATTTTATCCAAATACCTTTATACCATCCGAAAAGGGGAGCCTGCCTACGATAATGTTAAAGAACACATCTTGCCCGCAGCTACAGACATCATAAAAATAAAAGGACAAAAAGGTTCCTGGGCATGCATTTTCTTTGATAAAAAAAATAATAATTGTAGGATTTATAAAAAGAGACCAATTGAATGCAAAGTTCTTAAATGCTGGGACACGAGGGAAATAGAAAAGCTTTATTCAAAAAACCGGCTTACACGAAAAGATCTTTTGTCTAAAGTTAATGGATTATGGGACTTGATAGAAGATCATCATTCACATTGCTCTTATGAAAAGATCAAGCGCCTTGTTGAAATAATAAATAAAGATAAAAAAAATGCACTTGAAGGTCTAAAAGATATTATTTGGTATGACACCCGCTTCCGGCTTTTGATTACAGAAAAGGGAAAGATAGAACCTGAAATGGTCGATTTTCTGTTTGGCCGGCCGCTTACGGAAACCACCAAGATGTTCGGTTTCAAGGTTAAACAGGAAAACGGAAGAATAATGGAATGATAGGCGTTACACCCTACTTGAGATTGTATAGTTCAGGCTTTCTGTTCGGGAGAAAAAATTTCATCTTATGGTCACGCACCTCTGCAAAATCATCAGCCTTTAGATTTGCAACAACCATCCCCTCTTTGTCATTTAAATACTTTTTTATGATATCACCGGATGTACTGATAATCAAAGCAATACCTGGAAAGCTTAGGCCATTTTCATTCTCACCGCTCTGGTTGCATGCAACAATAAAAAGGCTGTTGTCATATGCTCTTGCAGGAAGATGACGCATCCATGATTTGTATTTCTCATCCGGAGTTCCTCTCGGAGATGCATGCGGCATAAAAATAAGGTCAGCGCCTTTTAATGCCATATGAGTGGAAAGTTCAGGAAAGTGTGTATCATAGCAAAGTTGTATCCCAAATTTAACACCATGTGCCTCAAAAAGTGGAACTTTATCGCCCGGTGTAAAAATAGAGCTTTCAGGCGGGGCGATGTGAAGCTTTCGGTAGACGCCTATATCCCCATCAGGTTTTATAACCAGGTGACTTGCAAATATTCGACCCTCTTCATCCCTTTCAGCTATTCCCGCAAGGATGATAATGTTTTCGCTTTCAGCAGTATTTAAAAGCTCCAGAGTGACAGGTCCCTTAACAGGTTCTGCTAAGTCAATAATTATCTCCCTGCGTTTACTGTACCCCGTAATATTCATTTCAGGAAAACAGATGATATCAACACCTTTTTTCCTTGCCTCCTTTATCCACTCAACCATACCATCAAGATTACATCTCGTTTTACCTACAGGTGAGTGGTATATCACTGCTGCAATACGTATATCTTTCATTACTCAATAGCTAAAATTAGCACCTCAATTGAGTTTTTGGTAACACTTTAACCCTTTGAAACCAGTTTATACAAATAAGCTTGAAAGGTGATTAAATTTAATTATCTTTCAAGCGGCCTTGTTTTCAAACAGCTAAAATATTACAGTTTTTGCTCAATTAGAGTAGCAACTCCTATAGATCGAAGTGTGCTTTTATTTTAAAAACCTTAGTTGCAGGAAGGCTGATTATATTTTCAATTCCTGTTTCTTGAGAAATCATATTGAGGCTTTTTGTTATTTCATCCAAGGATTGTGCAATGAAGGTAAACCATACATTAAATTTACCATCCCGCTTGTAATTATGTGTCACTCCTGGATATTGATTGACGGTTCTAGCAAAAGAATCTATCTTCTCCTCTGGAACTTTTGCTGCACAGAGTGTACTTACAAACCCTAATTTTTCAGGAACAAAGTTGCCGCCTATTCTCCGAATGATCCCCATCTTTTTCAACCTGGAAACCCGCTCTAAAATATCTTTTTCAGATAGCCCGATCTGATGGCCAATGTAAAGATACGGTCGAGACGTTATGGGTAAGTTTGATTGAATCCGATTCAGAATTGACCTGTCTATGTCATCCATTGGGGGCATTGATCTCTCCTGTATATACGGTTTTCAAAAACAAAAAGGTTACTTAATAAACTTAACATGTAACTTTCTGGTACGCGGACCATCAAATTCACAGAAAAATATTCCCTGCCATGTACCGAGCATAAGATTTCCTTTTTCTATTAAAATCAGCTCCGATGCTCCAACAATGGTCGTTTTTATATGTGCCGGTGAATTTCCTTCAAGATGTCGATATCCGGCCTCCCATGGTACAATTTTATTTAGCATCATAAGGATATCAGTTTTTACGCTGGGATCGGCACTCTCATTAATTGTCACGGCTGCAGTTGTATGGGGCACATATAGCATACAAAAGCCCTCGTCTAAACCGGAAGAACGAACCAAACCTTGTATCTCAGACGTAATGTCAATGAGTTCTGTTTTGGCTTTGGTTTTGACTTTGATAATCATTTTGTCTCCTTACAATAAAAAAAGCCCTGCTTTATCGGCAGGGCCTTTTTAATGACGATGGAAAAACTGTTCACAATATTTAATTAGACGCATCCGGTAGGTTTTGGAAGACCAGCCATCTTACATGCTCCTTTTCCAGGACCGGATGGAAACAACTCATAAATATGCTTTAGTTTAAAGCCGGTAACCTTTGAAAGAATTCGTACCATGGGAGCAATTCCGTTCTTCTCATAGTACTCCTGAAGCACTTTGATAACCTTCTCATGCTCTTCTGTGAGTTCATCAATACCTTCTACAGTCTTTACATGATGTACCCATTCTTGGCACCAGTTGTCATAAGAATCGATAAACCCATCTTCGTCTACTGTAAATGTTTTTCCCTCATATTCAACTGTCGGCATTTAAGTAACCTCCTTTATAAAAGAATTATTTTTTGGCTTACTGTTTTTCATCCTCAATTTCTATTTAAAACTTTTTGTTTGTTTATATTAATGTTTTTTTAATGTCAATATGAAAATATAATTTTCTTCTTTTTAAAAACCGAATTAGCCCGCTTTTCTCACAAGTTTGATTTGTTCATTTGCAAACCCCTTATAACGCAGCAAATGGGCGAATCAGGCTTGCCCGAAGGGTGAAGAATTTATCCTAAAAATGATACCTTCCGATTACAGCATGTTCATCTATATGAAAATTTATAATCTATGTATTTAAATGATATTACAGTTAATTTTTATGTTATTAATCATAG
>Ga0114925_10002124_pt1 | contig 10023 bp, 7 predicted proteins | sample SumtaG_2_FD_87287 | JGI IMG/M metagenome (GOLD analysis project Ga0114925, IMG submission 87287) | Deep subsurface microbial communities from Indian Ocean to uncover new lineages of life (NeLLi) - Sumatra_00607 metaG | ecosystem: Environmental > Aquatic > Marine > Oceanic > Sediment | place...
CGTGGAAAGTGTAAATACCCTCCTTTAATTCTACACTGCTGATTCGTGAAAATTACGATAAACTCGCCGTTTTTTTTCTTATACTTAGGTGGTTTGGGAATACCTCGATATTTTTCAGGATATATTTTCCAGTCCTTTATAGAATTAAAAAATGACTTCCAATTCTTGTCCAATAATTTCAATATTTGCTGGGCAGTCTGCGAAGGTAAATTCCTGTATGGTTCCTTGGTTTTTAGCATATACCATAAGTTGCAATACCTTAACCAATTGCCTAAGTAAAAGAGTTCTTGCCTCACGTAGTAATTCGCAAGATTGTAGAGGTTTTTGGACAGGTGGCACAAATGCGAAAAATTATTTGCGTTCTTTAACTGTATTTGCTCGGTTAGTTTCATACTTATAAATGAAAGCGGATCTCTTCGCTTATAAATAAAGAGAGTGCGTAAAATCATTGATTTTAAAAAAAATAAAATTATTATAAAAATAAAGGGAATTAAAAAAAAATACCCATTCTCATAATTTTTTAAAATAATGGTTTAATTTCGCATTATTTCCTAATAAATTTGATTCTCTTCTTAAAAAGAAAATCTATGAAATATTTATAGGATAGTTTCTATATCTCCAAAAAGTTGAAAGCATTGTTAAATAATTTTGCCATGGTATCTCTGGAGTAATCGAATTTCCCGAGCTCATCATATAACCCCCACCAGGAGCGCATTTTCTTAGTAATTTCTTTACATATTCAGCAATTTCTTTCCGAGAGCTATGTGCAAGCATAGGGATAGGCACATTTCCCGCAATTGTGACTTTATCACCATATTCTTCTTTTATTTTAAAAATATCGATATTCGCTGAAGCCTGCCATGGGTGAATGAAATCTACAAATTCAAGAAGTTCACCTAAAATGGGCATAATATTTCCGTCAGTATGAAATAAGAATTTCACCCCTCTTTTATGCATCATATTAGAGATTCTTTTATAACTTGGCAAGAAAAATTTCCTAAAATGTCGAGGAGAAATAAATGGAGCTTTATTATAAGCGAGATCATCTCCTATGAAAAAGGCCTCTAAATTTAATTCGTCAATTGCGTGTTTAATCATTTCAGTATAAAGTAACTCTTTTTCTCTAATAACTTTAGCCATAAAACCCGGGTCTTTTATTAGTAATTTTGAGAAATTTTCAAATCCAAAACCCATATATGTAGAATCAAATAGACCTGTAAAGAGTCCTGGAATAATATAGATTTGATCGTCGGAAATCGTTTTTTGAATTTTTTTCATCGCAGATATTCCTAACGGTTCTGCTGGATTCATTTTCGGAAAATTATTATAAATCTCCTTATTTTTAAAATAACCCCCCATATAATACCCTGAAGGTACGCCTGCTACTGTTTTTAGTTCCAAAATTTGACCAAAACCACTAACTATAAAGTTTGGACGTAAAAACTTAAAGTAGGAAAATGGTCCAAAAAAGAATGGACATAAATCTACTTTTAACTTAATAAATATTTTACAATATTCTTTAACAAAGAGTTTTACTAAAGGGCTCACGATCTTGGGAGTATTTACGATTTTAGGTCCGCGTTTATTCACTCTTTTTGTTAATCCCCTTATATTTCCTAAAAAACTAACTATTTTTTTTATGTCTATATTAACCTCGCCAATAAAGCCTCCAAATCCTAAGAGATTTGCGAGCTTTGGTTGCTGAATTACGTGTTCATAATATGGAACTTTATCTGGCTCATCGTGATCTAAGGTAGTTAATACCCTCTCCCGACAATTCATAAAAGAAGATTATTTCAAGATTTATATAAAGGTGATCATTCATTTAATTTTTCCTTAGTATAGGACATTAAGTTTCGACTAACGGTCTCTATATTAAGTGGCTCTAGTTTTAAGCTTACCTTTATTTTTTCACTTAGTTTTGGAATTATTGATTCATATATTAACATCATTGGCATATAAAAACCTATTAAAAAGAGAGGAAATAAGAACACTACTAATGTTGTGATGTCAAAACTAATATTCGCTCTTAATAATACAGACATAGTAATAAAGTACAGTATTGGAGTAGTTATTCCTGCAAAACCTCTATAAGACTGATGTTGGATTTTGCCAAAATAAGTAATTTCAGGAGGAAATCGTTTTTCTGACCTTTTATGGACTCTAATTATTCCACTATCTTTAAAAACCCAAACAGGTAACAACAGAAAGCTTGTGACGGGCGCTAGCATTAGTGAAAGCATAATGATTGATGAAATTGGATCTCCTCCAAAAACGCCTTCTGAAATTCCTGAAATAGAATTAATTAATTGAGAAATTGCAATTGCTAATAATACTGGAAGAAAAGCTCTTGCTATGATATTTGATGATTCAAATCTATGTTCACCTAAATTGACATAATAAAACTCATAGCTTTTCTGAAATTGTTTCATAAATCTAAAATTTATTATGGTAATTATTTTGAGGAAAATTAATGGAATAATACATAATATTGGAACTCCTATAAATAAAATTATGATGTCAAAACGAGTACCACCAGGTATAATTGGTACGAAATCAACATATCCCGTCCCAAAAATAACATAGATTGTCACAATACAATAAATTATTGTTATTAACATAAAGAAAAATGACGCAATGAACTTTCTTTCCTTGTAATCATCCACTTCAAACATAAAATCACTAAAACATTATTAAATTTTAAATTTTTTAATTATCCATTTTTTATATAATTGAATTAAAATTCTCTCTTTAAAATAACTTAAAATTATTTATTACTTACCTTTTCTCCTATTTCTTCTAAGATAATCTTTTATATCTTCAATTAACATTTTTTCGTTATATTCTGGCCAATAATCATTTCTAAATTTAAATTCCGCATAGGATGCATCCCATAATAAAAAGCCTGAGATTCTAGCACCATCTTCCATCCCTGTTCTAATAATGTAATCCAATTCTGGAAAATCTTTTGTATATAAATAATTCTTAATTTTTTCTCGATTTATTTCTTCAGATTTAACTTTATCTTCTATAAGTTTCTTTACAGCATCTACGATCTCTTCTTGCCCATCGTATAGAAGACAAAGATTTACAAATGCCTTATCGTGATCTTTAGTAAAATCTATCAATTCATTTATTTTTAATAAAACCTCATGTGGTAATAAAGATAATCTCCCTATTACATTGAACTTAATTTTTTCTTTTGTAACTAATGGTTCTTTCATGACAGCGCTTATAGCTTTAATTATTAGCTTGTATATATATTTTAATTCTGTGTCACTTCGTTTTTTCACATTTTCAAGTGATAATGCATATATACTCAAATACCTAATTCCTATGTCAAAAAGACTAAAAAGAATCTTATTTAATGTTTTATATCCTTCTAAATGCCCAATATTAATGTCAAGATTATTTTTTCTAGCCCAACGACGATTTCCATCTAAAATTAATCCAATATGCTTAGGTAATCTCTCTCTATCAATGTCTTTCAAATCATCCATTCATTAACCACCATTAAAAAGATATATGATAACAATAAGAATATGAACTATTAAAAATATGATTGCATTCAGAAAATTTATATGTGTAATAAAGTAATTATTTGATCAAACAAATATTTAATTAAACCCTTTTTTAATACGACAAACTTGAAAAATAAAAATAAGGCCAATCAAGAACGATGGATATGAAACTAAACGAAAATTTATTTAGCAATGTAGGAATTGATTCAATAGGCTTTCATGCACCGAGACACTTTATAGATATTGAAGAATTTGCGAGAAAAAGGAATCTTAACATAGATAAATATAGAAAAGGCTTATTATTAAAAGAAATGAGAATGCCCCAAGTTGGAGAAGACATCATATCAATGGGTTTAAAAGCCAGTTTTAATGCATTAAATCGTGGGAATATAAACCCTAAGGAGATTGACGCTGTTTTTGTAGGGACAGAAACGATGACTTATGCGGTCAAATCAGTTTCTAATATATTTGCTGAATTATTAGGCATCCCTATGAATTCTATGACCCAAGATATTTATAATGCGTGTGCTGCCGCTACTTTGGCGATACTTAACGCAATTGCTCTAATTGAAAAGGATATCATTAATAAGGCATTAATTATTGGTGCAGACATTTCTGCTTATGAGATTGGCAGTCCAAGCGAACCGACACAAGGTTCTGGAGCGATTGCTTTAGTAATCTCAAGAAATCCCCGAATTGCTACTTTTAGTAAAAAATTTGGAAAGGTTTCTGGAAATATAAATGATTTCTTTAGGCCTGCGAATGAAGAAAACGCCCAAGTTTTTGGACATTATTCAGTGAATTCTTATCTTAACTTTCAATTGGCCGCTTACGATGATTTGATCAATAACATTGGAAATGTCTATACGGATTTTTATGCTTTTCATGCTCCATTTTCAAAATTACCCCTAAAATGTATCCAACATATAATTCAGAAACGTTGGATTCACGATATCAATAATTTATTACTTGTAGAAAAAAATCACGTCAAATCTTCAATTATGAAGAAGTTTGATTCATTTATGCGCAATTTTATAGTTTTACCAGAATATTTATATTTAAAATTAAAAGAAAAAGGGTTTTCTTCAGAGAAATTAGAAAAATTCTCACATTGGATGATCTCAAACATAAAAGAAAAAGTGCTTCCTCAATTACGAGTACCTATGCACTTTGGAAATATGTATTCTGCATCAGTATGGGCTCAAATCATTTATATCCTCGAAAATTACGCTCGATCACATGATACTATATATTTTGGATCCTATGGCTCAGGTGCTACGTGTATTTCTGGTCTATTAAAGGTAAATAATCGGTTCAAAAGTATAGTAGAAAAAGGACCAAAAATTAATGATTTCATTAAGAATAAAACGCGCATGACCATTCATGAATATGAATTATCTAAAAGAGGATTAATTAAACCTCTCACTTATTTAGGTAAAATTGCTGAACATGAGGAAAATAATGATAGAGGTTTTATGCTCCATTATTGCGATAAGGGTTGTATTATTCCGGGTGTAGAGGGATTAAATTACTGTCCAAAGGGACATTCTGGTTATCATGAAAAATTCTTTCCTTATTATGCTGTTTTAAAATCTGTGCCGAAACTTTCATACGCAAGAGATTTAAGCTTCTTGAAGAAAGATTTTGTTAGAGTAGCACCATCTGCCAGACGAGGAAATACTTTAGAGTATGAAATAAGGCGGGCTGCGCTTAAAAATTTCGAGATTATAGATGTTGTAGGACTTCTCGATTGGAGCCCAATGTATATTCCGGTGGAAAATATTTATTAAATAGAAATTTAGAAATGAAATATAATATGTCATTACCCATTTCGCCAACTCTTACTAATAACTTAAAGAAAGATTACAATGAAATACTAGATTTTCTCATAAAAAAGGGCTATGGTTTTAAAGCAATTCCTGATACCAGAAAAGCTAAAAATAAAACTGGCGAAGCCTATAGTATAGCCTATCCAATTCAAGGGATCTTAAAATATCATGGGTTTGTAGGAAATCCTAATGAACGGATCGCATACTTTCCAAGTATTTCTCTTAATAATGGATGTGGATATACAGTTACATATTTGAAATTTGATAATAATTTCAAAGAAGATCTTGCCTACTTAGATGGACAACAGGTTTTGGATAATAAATTGGTTAGAATTAAATTAGGTTTAGATTACATACGGGATTTCTCAGGAATTAATACTAAGGCTCTCTTAATTTCTCGCAATTTTTTAGGTTCAGATGATTTGAGTGATAGAGGGAAAGGTCTTGGAACTTCTGCCTCGGGGTCATCTGCTCTAGCAATAGCGGCGTGTTCAATTATTTATAATAATGATCCAAATTACATCAATAATTATCGCCTTATCAGTATCTTTTCGAGATTTCTTTCTGGCTCCGGTACTCGAAGCGCAACAGGAGGTTTTTCTCTTTGGCTAAGTCATCCTACGATTAAACCTTTAGATTGCTACGCAATTAGATTGGATAGAGAGAAAGATAGTTCATTTTTAGAAGATATATCAATTTTAACAATTCCAATAAAATCTGATTTAAAAACTAACGAGGCGCATGAAATTGCAACTAAATCTAAGTTTTTTCCCTCTTGGTTAAAGCAACGGAAGAATCTTATAATTGAGTTCATTGAAGCAATAGATAATCATGATTTAAATAAAATTGGTGAATTAGCAGAATATGATACACTTTGCTTACACTCTGTTGCGATGACAGCACCTCATAAGCAAAAAATAATCGCATGGGCACCTGAAACTTTAAAAATAATGCAAAAAATTAAAGAATTGCAGGAAAGTGGTTATAATGTTTATTATTCAATTGATACAGGACCCTCAGTAGTATTGCTTTCTAGAAAAAACGAAAAAAATAATATTATAAAAGAAATAAAATCTATTAATCTTAATTGTAATATTTTCGAAGGTAATATTGGTGGACCTTGTAAAATTTTAGATCCTAATTCACCAGAAGCTAAGAAATTAGAGAATGATATTAACAAGGTCTTATAACTTAAAGAGTGAGGTATAACCTTGAAAGAAATTAATTCCGCAATTTCAGGCTTCTATGATCTGTCTCTTGAAGAGCGTCAAAAAGTTTTAATAGATTTTTTTGATTTTAGCTCTGAAGAATTAAAAATTCTCAATAATTTTGGCTATTTTTCTATTTCTGAAGTTGATAATTTAATTGAAAATGTTGTCGGAAGTTATCAATTACCTTTAGGCATTGCATGTAATTTTAGAATTAATGATAAAGATTATTTAATCCCAATGGTTATCGAAGAACCATCAGTAATAGCTGCTGCTTCAAATGCTGCCAAAATTGCGAGAAAGCATGGAGGATTTTATTCGGACCCAGTTAAATCTATTATGATTTCTCAAATTCAAATAATGAATTTAGAGAGTACTATTGAGGCAGTAGAAATTCTACTTGATAACAAGCAGAAAATTTTAGATCTTGCGAATAAACAAGATCCGGTTCTTAAAAAATTAGGTGGCGGGGCTTTTGATTTAAAATTTAGAGAATTGCCAACTAGAAAAGGCAATATGATGTTAATTGTCCATATTGTTGTGGATGTATTAGATGCAATGGGCGCTAATGTAGTAAATACTATGGCTGAAGCTGTTAGCCCTCTTATTGAAGAGTTGTGTAGTGGTAAAGTTAACTTAAGGATTGTTTCTAATTTAGCGATGCAGCGTATAGCAAAATCTCAAGCGATTTTTGACAAGGAATTATTGGGTGGAGAAGAAATAATTGAAAGAATTATAAATGCATATGAATTTGCACTTGTTGATCCTTATAGAGCTGTTACTCATAATAAAGGAATATTAAATGGTGTTGTTGCATTGACATTAGCCACTGGAAATGATACGCGAGCAATCGAAGCAGGAGCTCACGGATATGCTGCTTTAAAAAGTCTATATACTCCTTTAACTAAATTTGAGATCAATCAAGATGGAAATTTAGTTGGAGAAATAGAAATTCCTCTCGCCTTAGGAATCGTAGGAGGGATGATAAAACATCATCCTATGGCTCGGATCGCTTTAAAAATATTAAAAGTAAAGAGTGCTGAGGAACTCTCGCAAGTAGCTGCAGCGGTCGGGCTTGCCCAAAATGTTGCCGCATTAAAGGCATTAGTGTCTGAAGGGATTCAAAAAGGACATATGAAATTGCATGCACGAAAGGTGAGTTTTAATAAGTGAATTCCATAACAGCAACTGCTCCAGGTAAATGTATTCTTTTTGGAGAACATGTTGTTGTTTATGGGTATCCTGCAATTGCTGCAGCGATTTCATTGTATTCCTCATGTAAAATTGAACCATCATCTACTACTAATCAATTAGATTTTAAAAATTATAATCAATCATTTGAATTTTTAAGTATAGATGACCTAATTTTAAAAATACCTTCTCGATTTAAACAAATTAGTGAATGCCTTAAAATTTTTAATAAAAAATTTAATGTTTCTTTCAATGGCATAAAAATAACAATAAACTCATCATTATTTCCCAGTTCTGGGCTAGGATCCTCTGCCTCAATTGCAGTTGCATTAGTTGCTGCATTAAATACTTTTTACAAATTAAATTTAACAAGAGAAACTATTTCCGAGATTGCTTTTGAAATGGAAAAAATAATCCATGGAACTCCCTCTGGGATTGATAATACCACTTGTACTTTCGGAAATCTATTATTTTATCAAAAAGGAAAACATCGATTCCTAAAAGTACCGTTAGAATTAAATTTACTCATAACATATACCAATATTGAGCATAACACTAAGCAAGCAATAGAAATAGTGAGAAAAAAAAAGGATGATAACCCTGATGATATCGAAGAGATTTTTAAAAATTTTGAAAAGGTGATTCTATCTGGTGAAAAAGCTTTACAGAACGGTGATGCGAAAGAAATTGGATTATTAATGAGTGATAATCAAGCGCTCTTGGATACTATAGGGATTTCAAATGATATTATCAATAAAATAATAGATATTGCTTTAAAACATGGCGCATATGGTTCAAAACTAACTGGTGCTGGCCTTGGAGGTTGTGTTATTAGCATTGGCTCTAAAAAAAAACTAGAAAAGATTTCTAAGATTTTAAGTAAAAAGGGATATGAGAGTTTTATAACAACTATAGATCGTGAAGGTGTAAAAATTGAATCAAGCAAATAAAGTTATTATTTTAAAATTAGGTGGTGGCTTATTAACTGATAAAAATAAGCCTTTCTCGCTTAGAAATGAAGTAATTAATAAGTCTCTTCAGCAAATCATGGAAAGTAAAGAAAGAATTATTTTAATTCATGGAGGAGGATCATTTGGTCATCCTATAGCTAGAGACTATGAAATTTCATTGGGAAGAAACCCTGAAATCAAAAATCAAAATGTTGGACTCGCAAAAACTCATAATGCTATGAATAAATTTAATACATACATTATCAATTTATTTCTAGAAAATCAATTTCCAGTGATTTCAATTCAACCTTCAAGTATTTTTCTCAAGCAAGCTGATAAAATCCTAACTCCAACAATTGATTCAATTGAAACCTCACTAGATCTTGGGATTCTTCCTGTTCTTTATGGAGATATTATATTTGATAAGAGCGGATCCTTTTCAATAATATCAGGGGATCAAATTATTTTAGAACTTTGTAAGAATTTACAGAGATATTGTGTATCGAAAGTAATTTTTGCAATTGATATTGATGGAATCTTTATTAAGGATGAAGATAATAATATTAAAATTGCTACTGAACTTAACGTTAATGAATTAGATAATATATCTTTAGCTGACTTAGGTGAAAAAATTGATGTTACTGGAGGCATCAAAGGGAAGATAAGCTGGATTAAACAAATCTCCAAACTTGATATTCCAATACAAATTATTAACGGTTTAAAGGAAGGATTGATACTTAAAGCGCTTACAAATCAAAGCTTCAGTTGTACAAATATTAGCCCTATTGGAAAGGGAGAAAAAGAGGCTATTATTGATAGAAAACTAGATCATTTAAAAATTCCCTTAGAATTCAATGTACAGCATTCCAAGAATTATTTTAAATATATTAAACTCATTCATCATGCACTCCCAGAGATAGATTTAGAAGATATCGATTTATCTATTGAATTTTTTAATAAAAAAGTTTCAGCACCTATTTGTATTGCTGCAATAACAGGAGGAAGCCTTGTTTCTAAAGAAATAAATAAAATACTAGCCAAAGCAGCAGAAGAAGAAAATATTATTATGAGTGTGGGAAGCCAGAGGATAAGTCTTATCGATCCTTCACATCAAGAATCATTTTCTATTGCAAGAGAAGTTGCGCCTAATATCCCAATTATTGGTAATATTGGAATTGGACAGGTTTCTAATTTGAATTTTAAGGTTGAGGATTTTGATAAGTGTATTGAAATGGTCAATGCCGATGTTATGGCAATTCATTTTAATGCTCTACATGAATTAGTCCAAGATAAAGGAGACCTTTCTTATAAATCTTTTCGGCAA
>Ga0114925_10002125_pt1 | contig 10021 bp, 8 predicted proteins | sample SumtaG_2_FD_87287 | JGI IMG/M metagenome (GOLD analysis project Ga0114925, IMG submission 87287) | Deep subsurface microbial communities from Indian Ocean to uncover new lineages of life (NeLLi) - Sumatra_00607 metaG | ecosystem: Environmental > Aquatic > Marine > Oceanic > Sediment | place...
ATGGATCGAATGTATCAAAAGGATTGTTGGTCCTAATAATGAGGATTATGATATAAAACCATGGAATTTCATATGGGGAATGGATAATGAAAGAAGAATTTTTCAATTCTTATTCCAAAAAGTTAAAGATGAAGTTAAAGTTTCACAAGCAACATTGGTAGCTCTAGCACCTCCAGATTTAGGTAAATTATTTAATCAATACAAAGAAGAAGCCATTTTAAGGACTTTATCTTTACTTAATGACCCCAAAAGAATGAAATTTTTAATGGTATTAGCACCTAAAGGAAAATCTATAGCCGAAGAACAACAATTACTACACGTAAATAAAAAAGATTTAGAAAAATTGAAATTTAATGATATGCTTAAACAAATGCCGAATATAAAAGGACAGTGGATCTTAACCCGTTCTCCATGTTGTTCCAACTGTAAAAGGGAGATAAAAGAGATAAAGGGATTGAATGTGGGGGTTCTTAAATTTACATGTTCTTATTGTGGGCATCAGAATGATTGACTTATTTTCACTTTCGTATAATAATACAAAGATACAAAGGGGTTTTCGTGTCACGTTAGCGAGATTTCGTGATACGTTATTTTTAGGGAATTTGGAATAATTGAGAAGTTTAAAAATTTGAGTTTTAAGATATTTTTATACACATTCTTTTGAGGAAATCGTTAAAAAAAGAAGTGAATTCATGGGGAGGAAAAAGAAATTCGGGGAAGAGTCGGATTTTGTGAGCGTTCGGGTTCCAAAGAGCAAAAGAAAAGAATATAGAACTGCAATTAAACTTTTTGTAGAAAAAAAATTTGCGAGTGAATCAAATACTAATACTATTAATTCTAATATCAATATCAATAAAAATGAGTTAGGAGGATTTCGAAAATTTGAGGAATTTATAAAAGAGATCAAGAAAGAAGAAAAAGAAAAGAAAAATTAAAAAAATAAAATTTATTCTCTTCCACATTTATATTCTTGTTCTTTTTATATCTAAATTTTTCCCATATGGTTCTTGTATTTTATCCTTTATTATTGATTGTCTATTTCACATTATTTTTAACACCTTTCTGTTATGAAATTTTCAATTTAGAGGCAGAGGGATGTCCTATTTAAGTTTTTCCCTTTCGCGAAGCTCAAGGTCGGCTGTCGCCTAAAAACATAAATGGACACCCTCTTGCACAGCCCCCATGAAAATTACAAACATGAGGTGTTGTTAAAGAATGTGTGAGTCACAAATCAAGACAAGTATAAAATCTACAATACAACCTTTTGGGTTTATTTATTTAGTGACAAATACTACAAATAGAAAGGTTTATGTTGGAAAAGTCAAATTTCCAAGAACTATAGAAGTCAGATGGCATAGACATCTTACAATTGGAAGGAAACTGAGAAAAGACAGAGAATCTAACCCTGAAAAGGTGATTTATGCTAGTCATTTTAAAAACGCGCTAGCGAAATATGATGAATCAGTATGGCAAGTATCACAGTTAGATGTAGCATTTAATTTAGAAGAATTAAATAAAAAAGAACGCTACTGGATAAAAATGTATGATTCGATGAACCCCAAAAAAGGATATAACATGACCGAAGGAGGAGATGGAGGGAGCCCTAGACCAGAAATAATAGAATTACTAAGAGAAAAAACTTCAGAAAGATGGAAGAATAAAGACTTCATAGAAAAACAGAGCAATGGAGTAAAAGCGAAATGGCAAGAAGAGGAATACATTGAAAAGCAAAGACAAGCGATGGAGCGAAAGCAGATCAGTCCTGAGTATAAAGGGATACTACGAAAAATTCATTTAAAGTTAAGTAAAATCATAGAAAATAAAGAGGAATTTCTACACGATATAAAAGAGGGAATGAAACTACAGGAACTTATAGAGAAATATAACATGAGTCATCCTACCTTACTGAAAAATATACGGAAGATTTTAGGAAAATTCGGAGTAAAGGATTACAGACAAGCGAGACGATATCTTAACAAAAAGGAGTTTTTCTTGGACATCAAACAAGGGATGCTTGCGAAAGAGATCAGGAAAAAACATAAGACTAATAATCAGGGCTTTTCCCGGATGATTCGCGAATATTTAGGTTGCTACGGTATCACAACTTACACAGAAGCAAAAGAATTCCTAAAATCTAAGAAATTATAGGAAGATATTTTTTTGTATTTTGGAAATTAAGGTAATCAATATAAAATGGATAATGAAAATTGTACTAATTATTACGGTTCAAAGAAAGAGTATACAAGATTAACAGGAAATGAATTAAAAATTATCCCTATATTTGCTTGGAGAACATTTAGAAGATTCAAATTTAATTTATAAAATGAATCTAATATATTGTTTTTTTAATTTTTTTAATAACTTTAAGGAAAAATTAGTTTTCATTGATGGGATGTAAATACCCAAATAATTTTTTATATCCAACTGTTGTTTTTAATTGAGGTCTTACTTTTATAAAATGAAATAAGTTTTTGCTAAAATTTTCTTTCCAATAATTTCGCAACCCATTTAAATAATTATTTATAAAATCTAATGACTCTACATCAATCTTATTTGCATTTAATCGAAATTTTAAATCTCCTGTATGAGATATATGACCGGTTTCCATTAATATATATTTACTCTTGTGTAGATACAGGTGAGTTCTTCGTTTTGGTAAATCACTTCTAATATGACGGACCATACCAAGGTATTTTCCATACTCATCATAAAGCTGAAGATATTTTTCTTTATAAAAATCATTTTCATTAAAAAAAGGAGTTGAAAATAAACCAAGCTCTTCTTTTCCTTTATATTCTTTTTGTAAATTAGAGAATATCAAATTTTCAATTATATCATAAAAACCCTGCACATTCTTAGTAAGTAATCAATCATCCTTTAAATGATCCCAAATAAGTACAATAAATATAAGAATAGTTGTGATTGAACTTATAGAACTTAAAATGATTTCAGCTAGATTTACTGCCATGTTTATCAACTCAAAACTATTTTTTCAGAATCTCTGTTTTTTAAATAATAATATTAACTCTTACATTAATGTTAAAATAAATAAATAAATTATTCATTATGAATTATTATATTGAGTAATTAACAAAAAGACAATAATACTAATCATGAAAAAGAAAAAATTAAGGATTCTTTTTTTTGGAATAGACTTCTATGATTATGAATATATCGAAATAAATAAGGAATACCAGAAATTAAATGATATTATTAAAAAATCTAATTATAAAGATTACATTGAACTGATTCCTGGTTTTGCAATTGAAAGAGAAAATGTGCAACAAAAAATATCAGAGAATCAACCCGATATTATTCATTTTAGTGGACATGGTTCAAAAGGAATTGGACCCAATTTTTTAGGGGATAAACAAAATAGTGAAAGCGATTATGAAAGAGAATTATTAGAAATTCTAGAGAATTATAAAGATGTAATAAAAATCATCTTTTTTAATACATGTTATACCCAAGATATCGCAGAAAAAGCATCGGAATTTAATGCTTATACAATTGGTGTAAAACACCTGACTAATCCTGAAGGAGCAATAATGTTTGCAACTAGTTTCTATGAATTTCTAAGTTATGGAGATACTTTATTGAATTCATATAATTATGCTATTGAAAAATACTTACATTTTTTTAAAGAAAGGAGTAAAGAAATAACATATCACGCAGAGAAAGAAGATTACGCCCTTTTTATTAATTCTGATACCAAAATTGAAAATCTTGAAGATTTACTCGAAATTAATTTATGGTATGATTTTAGAGAATCATTTCAAGAATCCTTAAAACCAATTTTAGATTTGATAATAAAATTGTTGTTTACACAATATTTAGAAAACAAAGAATTATATGGTCAAATTCTTAAATCCTATTTTAATGAGCAATTGAGCATTCCTATTAGTTTATCACAAATAAAGAAAGCATTGAAAGATTTTGAATTAAAAGAATCGAAATCAATAATAGTAAAATTGATTGAAGAATATCGAGAGGACAATATCTATTTTCAAATAAAATTGGAAGATTTACTGACAAAAGTTTTAAGTATAGTAAATCAAATTTTACAAGAATTTGATTTCAATTTCCATATTTTTACTCGTGCAATTAATATATTTATTTCAAACTTGATTAAAAGTGAAGAAATTTTTAAAGAAATTAAACCTTCTGATGCTAAAAAAATAAACTTTAGAAATAGAAGACCTATTGAGTTATTAAAAGAAAATTTCAAAAGAGCTTTGATAAAGGTTAAGACTTTTAATCAATCTAAAATTAATGAATTTTCTCCTAACGAAATTAAAGAGTACTGCAGAAATCAATTAGAATTAGCTGATTTGTCTTCGAGATATGGTTATAGATATGATGAGAATATATTCGTAGAAGATCCAAAATTAGATTCAGAATTTGAAGCTTTTTATGATAATATGGAAGATTTATCTAGCTGGCAAAGGATTTTCTTATTATTAGGGCATATGGGGTTAGGGAAAACCTGGAATGCTTGTCATTTAGCTTTTAAGTACGTGAAAAAAATCCCGACCTTTTACTTTCACTTAGGGAGTCCTTATGAAAATGATTTCAAAAACTTGCTAGGTGGTTTTGAAAAGAGTAGAATTAGAGAGATAATTAATAAATTTGATGAAAAGTATAAAAAAATATTAGTTATTTTCGATGGATTTGATGAATTATTACCAATTGAACGAGAAAAATTCTTAACTGATCTAAGTTCTTGGATAAAAGAAAATTCAGAATTTTTAATGGTATTACTTACTTCACGATTAGTTGATTGGGTAAATACTGAAGAAATCTCCCGAAGATATAGATTTTACAAAAATTATATTTTTCAATCAGAAAAATACAATAACCTCGGAGAGATTATAATTAATACAGGCTCAAGTTATGTACTTAAAGATGTTGAGAATGACGATAGATTAAAATCAATTATTGAAAGTTATGATTTGAAATTTGATCAAATCCAAGATGTAAAATTACAAAAATTAATGAGAAAACCATTTATTGTTAATCTAATTTCCAAAAATAATATAGATATAACTAAAGAAGAATTCGATCCCAAGAATGATAATTGGTTTAACTTATTTGTAAACCCTAAAAATGAGGATACAATTCTCAGAAGAATGGGAATTTATGATGAAGTTCAAAAGAGTTTTAATGAATTAGTTACATTTATAGCAGATCCTTATCACCCTGTTCCTGAAGATGATATCAAAGAATTTATAAATTCAAATCAATATCATTGGGATATAATTTATTCTAGTGGGATTATTAGTAAAAGAACACAATTTCTTCAAGAAGAATATTATTTTGAAGAAGAATATCAGGCATTTATTGAGAAGTATATATCAAAATTAAAATCTAACTTTCATGGTAATTATATCTGTAAAGCTGATAAATTTTGGTTAGAAAAACTTGAAGAAGAATTGAAGGATCTTGGACAAAACATCAAATTACAAAATATTACGGATCTACGAGACCAAAAAAATCTTAAGGGATATATTTGTAATGAAAACGGTAGAGTTATAGAATTAAGACTTTGGAAATTTCAATTACCTTATTTCCCCAATAGCATATTGAAATTACTTGGATTAGAAAAGTTGGATTTGAAGATAAATAAATTTGTAAGAATCCCCAAATCTATCGGCAATTTAAAATATTTGAAAAATTTAGATTTGAGCCAAAATCAATTAAAGAATTTACCTAGCTCTATGTTGGGTTTAGAATCATTAGAATATCTAAACCTAGAGTCAAATAAACTAGAAAGGTTGGATTCATGGTGGCATGATTTTAAGAAACTAGAATATGTTTGTATATACAATAATAGATTTGATGAAAAAAACCAAAATCCTATTTTGATTGATTATATCGATGATGGATTAAATTTTAAAGATGTTATAACTCCAAAATATATCAAAGAAAACATTAACAATGAATTAAAATATTTATACGTTAAAGATGCAGTGGTTATTAATTATTTGCTTGAAGAAAAAAATATAAATAAGGAAATAACTTATCATTTTGAATTTGATGATTTTAGAATAAAATTACTAATACTTACTAATCCCTCTTCATTAAAACCATTATTTTGGTCATTGGAGAGATTAGAAACTTTAGAGATAGTAAATAGATCTATTCAATTTCACTTAAATAATTCAATTAAAAAATTAAAATTTAGTGTCCCTAATAAATTTGATTCTAATTTATCTTTAGAAATCCATGATACAATTTCTTTACTAAAAAATCTGGAAACACTTCATATAGAAGGTTTTACTAGTATTAGATATCCAAAAAATCTTGGATTTCTTTCAAATATTAAAAAATTAATAATAGACACACCTAAGATTGATGATATTCCTTTCTTTTTATTGGAGTTACAAATTTTTCCAAATGTTATAATTAACTCCCATTCTAAAGAGATTAATTTTAATCCTATCATCGAAAATGATAATGTGCAAGAACCACAAATCTTATTGACATATCAGACTCATTCTGAATTACCAGAGCTAGTTATTGATAAATATATTAAGAATTTATATCTTTCTACTCGTTTTTTTTCATCAAATATTATAGAGATAAAAGGAATATTAAAAAAAGTATTAATCACTCCAATTAGAACCATAAGTATAGAACATTTTAAAAGTGGAGATTTATGGAAACCAGCAGAAACAGGGAATTGTATATTTGTTTATGAAATTTCTGCTTCAAAAATTCCTGAAATAAAATGTGATTTTTCAAATCTTACTCATTTTAGATTTGAGCATTTAAATATAACCAATCTCAGTCATTGGATGTTTGAATCACCCCATATTGAAAAATTAATAATTACAACTGAATCACTTCCTTTTTCAATTCAAGAAACGTTTAAAGAAGAAAATAAAGGATTATTTCAATTTAGAATTAGTGCACACTGTAGAATACCCGAAATAGAAATTAAATTACCAAAATTAACCAATTTTCAAATCTTTTTACCTCAATTATATAAATTACCTAATTTTATATCAAATTTATCACAATTTAAACAATTAATAATAACATCAAAAGTATTAGATGATGTTATTGCTCCATTTCATACAGATGAAAATAAATACCGACTTCTCTTTAATGTAGCTAATTCTTGTGAGTTTCCTCGATTTTTACTACAAATGAAGCAATTAACACATGTTTGGATAGATCTTCCAAACCTGATAAAACTTCCAGCTGATTTTGAATTATATTTTACTGATACAAAAAAAATAAAATTTTATATAAAAAAAGACATTGAAGAATCGATTGTTGAATACTTGAAAATTCCAGATCCCCATTATTATATAATCAAGGTACACCCTAGCTGTGTATTGCCAATTTTTGATGATCAAATTGTTTACAAAGATAAATAAATAACAAGATTAGAAACGAATATTAAGATTTTATAATTAATTTTTTCCTAAATAATTCTTTACCAGTTTTATATGCTCAAGTTTCATTAGGCAGGTCTAAGAGATTTTCCCCGACTATATTCAATTTTTCTTTAATGGATTCAAGGTAATTTATAAATTAGAAATGAATCTTACTGAATTTAAGATTGAATTTAAAACCTTGTAATCAAAAACTTAATATTTTTGGGAGTAAAATATATTTAATCTATTACTATTATGTAAATTAATACTCACAATTTAAAAAGAATAATTTGAGGGCTATATAGGATGAAAATCTGTCATATTACATTAAATAATTTCCGAACTTTTGAATACTTCGATCAAGACGTAGGACGTCATAATACATTAGTAGGAAAGAATAACTCAGGTAAATCCAATTTATTATGGGCAATATCCTGTTTTTATAATTCAAATCAATTGAATCCAGAGGATATAAGAAAAGATGAACATGGTAATTTTGTGAATAATAGTTTTAGTATTTGTTTAACATTTGATGATTTAAATGAGGAAGAGAAGAGATTAAATCAAAAATATCTTAATGATGATAAGATTAAAATAGAATTAAGTGGTTTTTTTGATGAAAGCAATAAATTTATCAAAGAATATCATGGTTACATTAAAGACTATGAATTAACATTTCCAGACACTTTTGACCCATCATTAAAGCAAATATTGACTTCAAGTTCTCTTCCTAGAGCTAGTGAAATCGCGGAAATTAATCAATTACAGGAGATTCGAGATGAACTCGATTTAGAAGGGCGTTATTGTGGAGATCATTGGGAGCGTATAAAAGACGAGTATTTAACAAGAACTCCAGAAATACAAAAGATTCCAAAAGAAAAACTTGCTGAAGAAAATTATCATGGATTTGTAAGAACACATAGACCAGATGTCATTGGAAAAAGTGTTTTGATTCCAGCAATTAAAGATCCGCAGGATATTCTTTATACAGGAAAAACCTCTACCCCAATAAGGCAACTAGTATCAGAATTATTAAGTGGTGTTGAATCCGAAGGAACAATAAAAAAATTCCAAGATTTTCAAGAAGATTTAATCAAGGAGAGGAAAATTCAAAAAGAGACTCTCGAAGAAAGATTTAATGAAGAATTAGAATTATGGAATACAACAGTACAGATTGATTTAAAAGAATATGCAATTAAAGATTCACTGCCTATTGAGTTTGAATTATTATTTAATGATGGTGTTTTAACTAATTTAGAGAGAAAAGGAACAGGTCTTCAAAGATATGTGTTTTTTAAATTCTTAAAAATTCTAAATGAAATAAGATTAACACCAAGTAATTCAATTTTTTTTTTATTTGAAGAACCAGAAGCTCATTTGCATCCTCAGATACAAAGAGAAATTGCGAGAATATTAAAAGATCTAACTAAAAATGAGGATTCTTCTTATCAAACATTTCTTAGCACTCATTCTCCTCAATTTATTGATATGAGAAATTTAGATAATGTATTTATATTTAAAAAACTGGAGAATTTTTGTACAGATTCAATAAAGTGTCAACTTAATTTGGAAAAGTTAAAAGATAGGATAAAAGTAATGTTATTTTTTGATCCCCACGTAAGTGAAATCTTTTTTGCAGAAAAAGTTATTCTATTAGAGGGACAATCAGAACAATTGCTATTTAATATTTTAATTCAAGAAGATATGTTAAAAGTATTAAATATTTCAATTATTAATACTCATTCTAAATATAATATTCTACTCTTTGTTAAAGTCCTAAATTCTCTTAAAATTCCACACTGTATAATGATTGATGAAGATCCATTTTTCTTACCCTATTTTACTAATTCCAATATCGAAAAAATCAGACAAAAAAGAAAGCATTATAAATTGAATCTGACAATAGCAAATGCGATAGATTATTCATTAGGAAAATTAGTGATAATTTCACCAGATCTCGAAGGGCTTCTAGGTGTATCCAGAAACCAAAGGGTAAAATTAGGAAAACCTACAGCAATATATCAGAAATTCGTTGATCTACAAAAACAAAATTCGTCTAAAATCAATGAACTTATAGATTTGTTTAAATTACTCCTAAATCCAGAAAATTTAGAATTTGACATTTCAAAACATGATGGAACTGAATGGAAACCTATAGACGAACAATCAATTACAATTCCAACTTCAACTCTCGAAATTGTGAAAAATGCAATAAAAAAACAATTAAAAGGATTTAAGAAATTTTTATTAACTTTGACAAATACTGAAAAAGAAGAATTGAAGTCATTAATTGATAGCTAAAAACTATATTTTTAATTAAAATAAAAATCAGAGAGCGCAGATCATTTAAATTTGATTTTTGATGATAATTCTAACAAACTTAAAGAATAATTAAGTTCTTGGTTTATTTAATTTAAATCAAAAAATAAATATAAAGGCTAATAGATATTTTAAGTATGAAAATAGCAAACCAATGAATTTTAAGAGGTAATAAAGATCGATAGTCAAAATGAGATTAAAGAAAAATTACTAAATGAAATTAATGGTATTCTAGCGGAATATGAAAAATTAAAACAAAAATCTGGAGTTACGGATTTATCGGATCTTCCTGAAGATGAGATATATAGCTTAATAAC